>FMJZ01042227.1_pt1 | contig 23141 bp, 29 predicted proteins | sample 1987881 | NCBI WGS metagenome assembly FMJZ01 (sample SAMEA4378227, study PRJEB15110) | soil metagenome | biome: soil; feature: Field; material: Soil | place: India | collected 2015-03-11 | depth 0 m
TCTTATGCTCTGGCGTCTCACATGTTTCTGAACGAGCTCAGTTCAGTCTTTTTCGGGTTGACTTGTGAGCTGCTTAACCAGTTCGAAAGTCTTGTCCAAGCTGTCAAGCGCCAGAGAGAGGCCCAATCCTCTTAATTCGGCGATGCCCAGTCCGCGAAATAGGCGCTGTGCTGCTACGCGTGCCATTTCGTCGTAGAGGGCTGGCCACTCCATGCCGCGGCGTTCTATGCAAAAAAGGATGAAATCCTTAATTAACGGATTTACTGCCTCCATTTCTTGATTCGCTAAGAAAAACGAAGCCGAGAAGGAAAAGTTTATGGGCTTGAGCGGCAAAATCTTGCGGTGTATTTTCTTATCTCCGGGTCGTGCTGCTTTTGGTAGCCTTCTTCAGAGCTGTCTTGGCTAGTTGATGGGCGGCATTATTTTCTGTGTTTTTGATGTTCACTATGCGGAAATTGGTGAATTTGGAGGACAATTCACTGGCTTTCTTGTGCAAAGGGTACAGTGTTGGGCTCTTTACCTTGTAGCGGCTGTCGAGTTGCTTGGCTACCAGCTCTGAGTCGATGTGGAGCGTGATTTTTTCAGGCTTGAAATTTCTTGCTGCCTGAAGCGCTGCAATGACTGCCTGATATTCAGCCTGATTGTTGGTTGCGTTCCCGATGTATCGGGAGATTGTGAACAACTCAGTGCCATCTTCATCTTTGATCACCACCCCGATGGCTGCTGGTCCTGGATTTCCCCAAGAGGCACCGTCAGCAAATATCTTTAGATGCATTTAAACTCTTTTTGTTCAGCCTAGAAAAAGAATTCTGCCACAACTGCTGCAATGCGCCAGATTACCAGCTCTAACCTTATGCCATTCGCTAACTGGCAGGGTGATATGGCATCCCTGGCATTTTCCTTGTTCAACTTTCACCACGGCTTGCCCTTTGCGCAGTATAAGGTTCCGGTATGTTTCCAGAGACTGAGGGTCGATTCGGGAGACCATGTCATTTCGTTTCTGTTCCAGTTCAGCTAGCTGAACCTCTACCTCTGCCTGTTTTTCACTGAGAATTTTGCATTCGGCTTGCCACTCAGTCTCTATTTTTTTAAGCTGTTCCTGGCTTGTGTTCATTTTGTGGCGCATTTTTTCTATCTCAGCCATCACCTCTAGGAGATCTTCTTCTGCTTGCTTGATTCTAGACCTAAAGATTTCGATTTCCTTCTCCAGGTTGATCAACTCTTTCGGGTTCTTAATGGTGCCGCCGTAAAGCTTGTTGTTTAGCAGCTTAAGGTTATTTTCCAGGTCATCTATTTGCCACTCCAGGTCACGCTGTTGTTTTTCCTTCTGGTCCAGGTGGGATTTCAATCTAGAAAGCTCCTCTCTTGCCTGGAGTAGTGGGGTGTTTTCGCTTAGCCGAAAGTTTATTTCAGTCAGTATTCCCTGTTGTTGTTGAATCTCCTGCTCGATCTGCTGCAATTCATACAACTTTTTGGCTAAGCTCATGGCTAGCGTTATTCTACGGTAGCGCTAAGATACTGTCAAAGGATGGTCTGTTACTGTGGATAGTCTAAAACTATCACCTGTGTGTTCGTAGGGAGTGTAGAACGAGTGACGGAAAGCTTTGGTTGATGGGGGACCTCTTTCAAGCCTAGTTCTTTGAGGAATCTGTCTACGGGTTCGAGGTCTCTGGTTAGCACCGGTGTCTTGTAGTGCATGGGGATGACAAACCTGGGAGTTAGTCGCCTTACCATCTCGGCAGCCGTTGTTCCACCCAAGGTTGATACTCCTCCAATAGGTATGAACAGCACATTAATATCGCCGAATTCCTCTATCAGTTCGGAAGAAGGTAGATGTCCGATATCACCCAGATGACATAATACTAGCCCATCTACCTCAAGGAGGTATACCGTGTTCTTACCCAGCTTTTCACCCTGGACTTGGTCGTGCCATGTAGAGATGCCGGTGACGAAGGTATTCTTGAGTTCATATTCTCCAGGGCCCTTCAATACTTTAAACTCTCCGGCGATCGCTTGTGTGAAGGTATGGCCAGTGTGGGAGTGGCTTATTGTTACTATATCAGCAGAAAGTCTGCCTATTGAGTAGCCTAGATCCGGCGGGCAAGGATCGGTAACAATATTTACTGTTTTCCCCTTGAGTCGAAAGCAAGAGTGCCCCAGCCAGATGATTTCCAAACTTGCACCTCACAAGCAGGTTCGACTGTTACAGCCCTGTCATTTCTTAATGAGTTTGAGTATCTGCCAGCTGCCAGGTAAAGCTAAAGAGGCGGCTATCAATTTAATGACGTCCCCAGCAATGAAAGGGTATAGCCCAAGCTTCAACACAGAGTCTGGGGGAACAAAGCAGGCTAAGCGGGGCAGTCCGAATGCGTATATTGTGGCATTTCCTGCAAGCATGGCTAAGGCTGTTTTCCAGAAGTGACGATCCCACCCTTTTTCTGCCAGCCAGCCGGTGACGAAAGCTCCAGCGACAAATCCGATTAAATATCCTCCGGTCGGTCCCAGCAGGCGCGCGATTCCTGGGACACCGCCTGCTGCGAACCAGAATGGTATGCCTGTTGCTCCAATGGCCAGGTAAGTTAGCTGGCTGAGTGCCCCGCGTGCGCTACCAAGGAAAGCACCTGCCAGCAAGACTGCAAAAGTCTGGCCGGTTACAGGCACCGGACCTATCCAGAAGCTTATTTGGGCTGAAGCAGCTGTGAGTAAGGCAAAGCCAAGCACTAGAGCAGCATTTGCAAGAAGCCCCTTTTTAGGCAAGACGATATCAATCAATACCGGGTACCTTAAAGCCTTTTCCACGGTGTAATTGCCTCCTGTGAATTGGGAATTTGTAAAAAGTATAGCAATGGCTGCCCAAAAGGTCAATTAGACTTTTGTAGCTTATCCAGCATTGGTTTAAACGTGATCAGGGTTGCTTAGCAGAGCCCGGGTGACATTAACCCAATTTCCTCAGCTCCCGTCGCAGTATCTTACCCACATCGCTTTTTGGCAGTGCGTCAAGAAACTCGATAGACTTCGGCCTTTTATACGTGGGTAAATATTGTTTGCAGAAGTCCATTAGTTCTTGTGCGGTAACTGAATTAGGCGTTTTCAACACAACGAAGGCTTTCACTTCTTCGCCGTAGATCTGGTCTGGGATGCCGACAACTGCTGCTTCCAGTACCTGTGGATGCTTATACAGGACGTCTTCCACCTCCTTTGGATATATATTTTCGCCGCCCCTGATGATGAGGTCTTTCTTTCGTTCGGTGAGATAGAGATAACCATCATCATCCATATAACCTATGTCACCAGTATAAAGCCAACCATTTCGCAAAGCCTCGGCTGTTTCAGTGGGCTTATTCCAGTAGCCCTTCATCACGGTGGGACCTTTAATAACGACTTCGCCGGTTTGTCTTGGTGGCAGTTCGTGACCACTCTCGTCAAAAATTTTAATAGTGTTGCACTTTTGATAGCATTTTCCTACCGAGCCATATTTGGGAGGTCGCCTTTCGGCCACGTTCCCACAGTTGACTGCTGTAGCTTCACTGAGTCCGTATCCCTCCCAGATGTCTATACCATATCTTTCTTTCCATTGGCGGGCTATTTCCAAAGGCATCGGTGCAGCACCGCAGATGCAAGTTTCTAACGAGCTGAAATCGTATTTGTCAGCGTTGGGGTGGTTCAGTATCTGGATATACATGGTTGGTATGCCACGGAAATCAGTGACCTTAAACCTTTCGATGGCTTTCATCGCCTCTTCAGTGTCCCATCTCCTGAGCACGATCAATTTTCCACCAGTAAGGAATTCGAGGTTGACTGCGAAGATACCGTAGCCGTGGAATAATGGCAGAGTTATCAGAGAGACGCGTCTGCGGTTTACTCCGAAGACCTCGATATCCTTCTCGATAAGTTTACCCTGTCTAGGATCCCATTGCCGCACCTTGCCAGTAATACAAATACCCCTTGTATCCAGCAGCACCTGCTCATAATATCCGGATACCAGAGTATAGAAGTTATAGTGTGTAAGCATAACACCCTTCGGTCTGCCGGTGGTTCCAGCGGTATACAGAAGCACAGCAAGGTCGTCATTGTCAGTATCAGCCAGCGCCAGATGATCAGGGGCTTTTTCGATTAGTGTCCGTATGGAAAGGGTACCTTCTAGGGGCTGGTCGACCAGCAGTATATTTTTTAGCTGTGGAGCTTCAGGTATGGCGGACTTTATTCTATCAATGTATTCTGAGCTGCTGATCAGCGTTGCCATACCAGTGTCTTGATATATGTAAGCGAGGTCAGGAGCACGGAGTGAAGGGTTGACAGGCACGACCACGGCACCGATCTTGAAAATAGCGAAGAAAGCTTTGATTAAGTCAACACAGTTGGACAACTGTACGCCTACACGATCACCTCTTTTTACATCGAGTTGTTTCAGGACATTTCCCAGTTTATTTACTTCGTGACTAAGCTGGACATTGGTGTACCACTGCTCTTCAAACCATACGAAGTCGTATTCCCCAAACCTTTTAATGTTATCCTCTAAAAACCTGGCGAGATTCATCTCTTCCTCCTGTGCGTTTGGAATCGTATTTTACTATACTTCTCGGCGGGGAAGGAAGTTGTGCAAGCTTCTGCGCGATGTTGCTCGGACACCCTTTCCAAAGTGATGCTGTAGCTTCTGCACCCTTGGTGAGGGCACGCTAGTTTGGAGGCCGGTGGTTTTTACCGCTGTCGCCAACCCTTGCAGTGAGGATCCTGTCAAGCAAGTATCGGTGATGATATCACCAGGGCTGTTTAGTAACCAAGCTGTGTGATATATATTGACGGCGTAGTGAATGACAGGTAGAATCTTGACATAGTGTACCAAAAGACGACTCTGGCCAACGGTATGCGTGTGATCACCAGCGAGTTACCGCACACGCGTTCGGTATCGATAGTATTTTTTATAGGTGCTGGACCGAGATACGAGATGGATTCGCAGGCTGGTGTTGCCCATTTTCTAGAGCACCTTTGCTTTAAGGGAACGCGGAAGCGAAAGAGTGCCAAGGAGATCAGCGAGGCTATAGAAAGCGTGGGTGGTCTGCTTAATGGCGGCACAGACAAGGAGCTGACATCTTTCTGGTGTCGAGTGCCGACCAAGCACTTTGCTCTGGCTGTTGATGTCTTGGTAGACCTGATTTGCAATCCTCGTCTTGAGGCAGATGATATAGAGCGGGAGCGCCAGGTAATAGTCGAAGAGATAAACATGACTTTGGATTCTCCGAGACAACGTGTGGCAATGCTAATTGACGAGCTTCTCTGGCCAGGGAAACCATTGGGTCGTGATATTGCTGGAAGCAAGGAGATCGTGGGTTCTCTAACTAGGCAGCAGATTACCCAGTTTCACCGTGACCATTACCTGCCAAACAATGTTGTGGCGAGTATTGCTGGCGATATAGACCAGAAACAGGCGCTGGATGTTATTAGTGAGGCTGTCAGTCAGTGGGAGGATGGCAAAATACCGAGTGGTTTTTCCAGTGCCGGGTTTGTGGGACAAGGGCGGTTGAGGATAGAATTTCGGGAAACAGAGCAACTCCAGCTTTGCTTGGGCGTGCCGGGTGTGTCATTCTTTGACCCTGACCGTTATGCCGTTGACCTTTTAAGTATTGTTCTGGGTGAGGGAATGAGCAGCCGGCTGTTTCTCAAGTTAAGGGAGGAAAAGGGGCTTGCCTACGAAATCCAGAGCTATGCTGACCATTTCACTGATACTGGCGCTTTCATAGTTCATGCTGGCGTTGACCCGATGCAAGCTGAGGCTGCGCTCAAAGCAATTATTGATGAGTTGCTTGCTGTTAAAGATGACCTGTCAGAGTCAGAGCTTTGTAAAGCCAAAGAAATAGCCAAAGGAAGATTGCTGCTAAGTCTGGAGAATAGTCGCAATGTTGCTGGGTGGTTTGGGGCACAGGAGTTGCTGACGAAGCGTATACTCAGTGTTGACGAGGTCATCTCTTTGGTGGAGGCGATTACCAGAGAGGATTTAGAAAGAGTAGCACGATGGCTGTTTGATCCTAATGCTTTCAACCTGGCTGTGGTGGGACCGATAAGAAAAGCGGATTTACTTGAGAGAGTGCTCAATGTATAAAAAGGACCCCCGGGACTACCCTTTCGGATAGCCCGGGGGTTCAGTGTAGATTAATATTCGGGCATAGGCGGCGTGGCGGCCTTCTCTTTCTCTGGAATGTCGGCTACAAGAGACTCGGTGGTGAGGATCATATTTGCGATGCTGGCAGCGTTCTCCAGTGCGGTCCTGGTGACTTTGAGTGGATCGATAATACCTTTAGCGACCATGTCACCAAACTCGTCGCGCAGCGCATCATAACCTACGCCCTTCTTGCTGCGTTTAACTTTGTCTATCACCACTGAGCCTTCTTGTCCAGCATTTTCGGCTATCCAGCGCAGTGGCTCTTCCAGAGCCCGCTTTAGGATGGAAACACCGACAGCTTCGTCGCCCTCCACCTTTACCTTGTCCAGCGCAGGCACGGCGTTGATCAGGGCTACACCGCCGCCCGGCAGGATTCCTTCCTCTACCGCGGCTCTGGTTGCGGACAGGGCATCTTCGACCCGGTGCTTCTTTTCTTTAAGCTCGACTTCGGTAGCGGCACCGACTTTGATCACTGCTACCCCGCCAGCCAGTTTAGCTAGTCTTTCTTGCAGTTTTTCTTTGTCATAGTCTGAAGTGGTCTCTTCAATCTGTGCTTTTATCTGTTTGATACGGGCTTGGATCGCCTCTTCAGATCCTTTACCCTCCACGATGGTGGTGTTGTCTTTGTCAGCAACCACTTTCCTTGCCCTGCCAAGGTCAGCCATTGTAGCCGAGTCAAGTTTTCTGCCGACTTCTTCAGATATGACTTTGCCACCGGTGAGGATTGCTATGTCTTCAAGCATTGCCTTGCGCCTGTCACCAAACCCAGGTGCTTTCACTGCGAGACAGTTGATGGTACCGCGCAGTTTATTGACTACCAGCGTGGCTAAAGCTTCCCCCTCCACATCTTCTGCGATGACCACAAAGTTCTTAGAGACCTGTAGCACTTTCTCCAGGATCGGCAGGAGCTCAGAAATCGCTGAGATCTTCTTGTCAGTGATTAGGATATAGGGGTCTTCAAGTTCTGCCTTCATAAGTTCGGGGTTGGTGATAAAATAAGGGCTGATATAGCCGCGGTCGAATTCCATACCTTCTACATACTCGGTCTCAAACTGCAGACCCTTCGACTCCTCAACGGTGATCACCCCATCTTTGCCAACTTTTTCCATCACTTCGGCAATCAGATTACCGATTTCAGGATCCGCGGCTGAAATAGTGGCTACCTGAGCGACCTGTTCTTTGGTGGTCACCGGAGTCGCCATTTTCTTCAGCTCTTCTACAAGTGCGGCTACCCCTTTCTCAATGCCACGCTTTATAGCCATGGCATCAGCGCCTGCAGCGATGTTCTTGAAGCCCTCACTTATGACGGCCTGTGCCAGAACCGTAGCTGTGGTTGTACCGTCGCCACATTTGTCATTAGTCTTGGTGGCTGCTTCTTTGACCAGCTGAGCCCCCATGTTTTCAAAGGGATCTGGTAGCTCAATGTCCTTTGCTATGGAGACACCATCATTGATTACGTTTGGTGCGCCAAACTTCCTCTCCAGGGCTACAGGACGCCCTCGTGGACCAAGGGTTACTTTGACAGCATTGGCAAGTGCATCAACACCTGCCTTTAGTGCGCGCCTTGCCTCTTCGCCGTAAATAATTTGTTTTGCCATGTTTCAAACCACCTCCTTTTGCTTTGTTTATTTCACCTTTCTGGCTAAGATGTCGCTTTCTCTTAGGATAATCAGCTCCTCATCATCCTCTTTTATTTCAGTGCCTCCGTATTTGGCATAGATAACGATGTCACCTACTTTTATATCCATAGCTATTCTTTTGCCGTCATCAGTAAGCCTGCCGGGACCAACCGCAATAACCTCCCCCTCTTGCGGTTTCTCCTTGGCGGTGTCCGGCAGGACTATGCCGCCTTTTGTGACCTCCTCTTTAGGTTTGGGTTTGACTACTACCCTGTCACCTAACGGTTCAAGTTTCGTTGCCATTTCGCCTACCTCCTTCCAGTTGTTATTTTTAGCACTCTGTGCATTAGACTGCTAATTATTTTAACACAGGTTGTGAGGCTTGTAAAGAGGTTGTGGCTGTTTGTGAGGCTATGGCTAGTCATAGTAGCCTTTTTATCCTTGCGATCAGCTCATCAAACTTTTGCCCGTAGATCCTGTCGTGTTCTATTAAGAAGTTTCTCCACTGAGGGCTGGTGCGTGCTGTTGCCTCTACCGAGCCCTCTACATCTACTGAGATATTCCTGTTGTTGCTCTGCCTCAGCACTTGCTTGGCAGCCATTTCGACCTGTTGCTGAATGCTCCGCTTGATATTGTTAAACGCCCTTTCCTTTTCCTGTTGATATTGCAAACGAAGTGACTCAAGCATTTTCAAGCCATGCTCTAGGTCGGGGTATCTACTGTGTTCTTTGATGGTTTCGCAACCGAGTAACGCGCTTCGACAGTGTTCGAAATCGGCTTGATTGCCGGTGAGCGTGATGGCGTTAAGCAGTCTGCGCTGTGCTTCTCTGACAATTGATTCGTGTCCTTGTTCTTTATATTTTTTTAGTTCCAGCCATAGACTGTTCACATCGATCTTGTTGGTGAAGTAGCCAGCTAGCAGTTGGGTCAGCTTCTCGGAGACTTTTAACTTTTCTTTCTCGGCGGGTGATAGATCACCGATCCTGGCTAACTTTTCTTTGGCTAAAGGCGATAGTTCCATAGTTGACCTCCTGGGTCAATAGTTACCTGAGATTGGGGAAACAGGATTGATCGTACTGCTCTTTGTTTTCTTCTCTTTGTGATTTCACATATTTGTCCGTATTGCGCAGTAGCCCCCCAAGACTCCGATATGCAAAAATGCTGTGGGTGTGTTGCTTGACTAGCAAGCATCACTGAAAAATTATGTTTTCGCTCGTTCAGCTTGCTTTTCTTTCTGCACTTTGTCGAATTCTCTCAATAGTTCCTTCTCTTTCTGGCCCAGGTTTTGTGGGGTCACCACTTTAACTCTTATAATAGATCACCTTTACCTTTTCCTTCAGAACTGGGGAGCCCCTAACTGGGTATCTGCAGGACTGTGTCTGCCTGGATTCCCTCAGGGATGTCAACTCGAACAGGGCTGTATAATCCTGCTATTTCAATCCTGTTACCCAGTGCGACCTGTACAAAAGAAATCTCCTGAGTCGTATAAATATCATCGCCATGCTTTTCGAAGCTGGGATGTTTTTTGAGCTTCACTACCACATAAAGGTCTCCAGGGATTGCCCCGTTTCCCCCTGGTGCACCTTCGCCTCGTATTTTTATGACATAGCCGTCATCGGCCCCTTGGGACACTCTGATTTCAATCTCCTTACTTTCGTAGATAAGGCCTCTGCCCCGGCGTTTCGGACATACAGTGATCTGTTGGAAAATACTGTAGCCAGACCGCCGTTCAAAAATGATCTGCCCGGTGCCCTTACACTGGTCGCAAGTAATAGGTCCCTGTGGACTAGCACCATTGCCCAGGCAAAGGTTGCATGGTCGTGTGTTGTGGACCTCAATCTGTTTATTTGCGCCAGTTTTGTAGCTAACGAGCGATAGGCACGTTTAATGGTCGCCTCGTCGGCGTCTCCATCTATGCCTAGTGTCTCGCAATAGTCATGCTTTGTCATGGCGCTACACTGATTGCCAGGTTATTCCATTCCATATCCTGAGGAGCTTGCCGCACCTAGAGCATATGACTTGGACTGCCCCATTGGTAGCCTGCTCGCGGCAGCGTACTAGGCGGCGACAATTGGAGCAATAAATCTTTTTAACACAGATCTTCATTTTTGTTACCTCTGCAATATTGACATCTACTCGTCATCCTGCTGAAAGGGTGAAACGCTGTTTGTTTCCCTCATGCACAATTCTGCAAACTAACACTGACAAAGTGAGCTAAGGAACGAGTGAAATCGGAGCAGGTCTTCAGTGTTGCCCTTCAAGTTGCCCTCTTGATCCACACTTAGCTTCCAGAGCTGTGCTAGGCCTGTTTGGCATTCTTTTCTGTACAGGCTCGGTGTCCAATCACGGCAGGCGGATGGTTTGAAGGGATGGATCTGACATACGGCTATTCTCTCGTTTACCTGCTTGAGGAAGATGCAAGCACCATTCTCTTGACGGAGTAGAAACTGTTCCTCGCCGAAGTAGCGACTATCTAGGTAATTGGCAGCAAATTCCTGCCAGGTGATACCGATGCTATCGGCTATGCTCCTTACTTCGACAAGGTCAATACGTGGTTGGTAACGGCGACAACATACCCCGCAACGGAAGCAGGGTAAGGTATAAAGCACCTGATAGCCAGGTGCCTCTTCGGTAGTAATATGAGTTTCTGTATAATTCTTGTCTATCAGTGTTGCCATATTGACTGTCCAGTGTCCGATGATGGAAGGCCACAGAGCGGCCGTGTCTTTTTAGTTCGCGACGTCGTTCCTATTTGCTTGTTGTTTTGCCTCTACCTCTAAAGGGCGCCTTGCTCGGTGGCCTGATATAAAAGTCCACCTTTGCGGCACAGCAGGATATTAGTTTTTCTCCTCTTTCACCACAGGAGGGGCAGAAGCCAGGAGAGTCACATTGACTGAGCGGACGCATTAGCTCGAATTCCCTGTCGCATTTTGGGCAGTAATACTCATAAATCGGCATGGCACCTCCTCGATTTACTTGACTTAAGCCACCTGTTTCCCAAGAGGCTGTAAGTCCTTTTCTTTACCTATTTCCTTACCTAATGGTGCGAAATCGCCGTCCAGATCTACAGTACCGATGGTGAATGACGGCTTGTGTGCCTCGAGTACGTGTTTTTCCCAACACCAGCTGTGGACAAGGCCACCACAAGAACAACGGAATACAGTTCTACCAATATAGAATGGTGTGCCACAAACCCTGCAATTCATACCTACCTTCTCCCCTCCTTTTTGTTGGTAGATATCCTCGCAGCCGTTTACAACTACAAAATTAGCAGTCTGAAGTGGCGACTGCTAATTTAATTATAGCAATAGTTTGTTTGAAAATCAAGAGTTTTACTGTATTGCAGTTTTATAGTAACCGAGTGTGCTATATTTGCCTATCCGACAAATTCTTACGGGCGCGTGTTGATTGTACATTTTACACGGTAACGTGTAAAATATAGCTGTGATGGCTAAAAGAAAACAGTGTGTTAGCTGGAATAAAAATAGCATTCGTGCATTGCGGCGTCACATGGGACTTACTCAGGTTGAACTGGCTAGACTTCTTGGTATTAGGCAGCAGACGGTGAGCGAGTGGGAGAGTGGCGTTTATAAACCAAGGGGGGCTACAATCACGCTGCTCAATATCGTGGCGGATCGTTCTGGATTCAGATATCAGGTCAGAAAGGAGTAGCATGTAATGGGGCGAGTAAGGGTAGGATGTTGTGGTTTCCCAAAAGAGAGAAGGCAGTATTTCTCAGTTTTTAATCTTGTTGAAGTGCAGCAGACCTTCTATAGGCCTCCTGTGGTGGAGACTGCGTTAAAGTGGCGGCAAGAGGCGCCGGCAGATTTTGAGTTCACTGTTAAGGCGTGGCAACTAATCACTCACCCACCATCGAGCCCCACGTATCGTAGACTTGGCTGGAAAGTTTCACCTGAAGAGGTGCAGCAATACGGGTTTTTTCGTCCCACCCCCGAAGTTTTGAGGGCTTGGAAGAAAACCAAAGAGATTGCTCTGGTTCTTGGTGCCCGAGTGGTGGTCTTTCAGACTCCGGCATCCTTTGTGGACTCCGTACAAAACATCGAAAACATGCGACTTTTCTTCAAAAAGCTGGGGCAAGAGGGGTTTCTTTTCGTTTGGGAGCCGAGGGGGAACTGGAGCGATAAAAGCGTGAGTTCTTTGTGTCAGGAATTGAGGCTTACCCACTGTGTTGACCCCTTGGAAAGACTGCCGTTGTGTGGCGAGTTGAAATACTTCAGGCTCCACGGGGGTTCCAATTACAGGCACAAATACACGGATAAGGAACTGTGCCGTTTGAGTGGACTGGTAGATACTGAGGCTGAGGCATATATATTGTTCAACAACATTGAAATGTATGATGATGCATTGCGATTTAAGAATCTTCTAAAACAGTAATGGATTCTCACCGTAAACTAATTTACAGTCTGGGGACGAGCACCCGTTCTAGGGACGAGTTTATCAGGTTGCTCAATCGGTATGGGATTGAGCTTGTGGTCGATGTGCGGCGTTTTCCTGTCAGTCGGCTTGAGCACTTCAATCAGCAAGAGTTCGCTGGGTTATTGTCTAGAATGGGGATTAGCTATTTGTACTTAGGGGATAAGCTTGGAGGCTATAGAAAAGGTGGTTACTTGGCTTTTACCGGTACTGAAGAGTTTATCAAAGGTTTGGAGGCGCTTGAAGCTATTGTTTTGGGGAGAGTGGCTGCTATTGTGTGTGCAGAAAGGTTGCCTTGGCGGTGTCACCGTAGGTTTATTGCTGCAGAACTCGGGAAGCGAGGTTGGGAGGTGACACACATTATTGACGGGTAGCTGCAGATGCTTGAGGAAGATTCACCAGCGGTCTAGATAGGCAGGACATTCATGAAGTGGCAAATTACGGAGAAGTCGATTGCTGTTATCTGGCAGCAGAAGATCGTAACGCATCTAGTGGCGGATACTGGCGAGGAAGTGGAAGTTATCCACCCCGGGAAACGGAATGTTGCTGGGAGGTCTGACTTTACTGGCGGCGTCTTTTTAGTGGGGGGTAGGATGGTGGAGGGTGAGGTGGAGCTTCATGTGGCTTCCAGTGAGTGGTACAGTCACGGGCATAATCGGGACACTAAGTCTGATAGCATCGTTCTACACGTCGTGTGGTACTGTGATACGTATCAACGAGCGAGGCTCCGAGATGGAAAGACAGTTCCCACAATAGCTCTGAGTGACTTGTTCGGTAGTATCGTCCAGCATCTTAGTTATGGCCCTGGAGTGCTGACAGGTGCTTTGCTGAGATGCCCGAATAGCTATGGTGCGCCTGTTTTGGGACTTGTTGCTTTGATGGGTGAAGCGCGATTTTTTGCTAAAGTTAGTTCAGTCAAGGATATGCTGGTAAGGAATGAGGCTGCTCGGTTATTGGTCAGAAAGCTTTGCCGGGCTCTGGGATATGCGCAAAACTGTGTGCCGTTCGAGAAATTAGCCGATGGATTGCCTATTGAGGTTGCACGTGGCCATATGGGCAGTACGGAGAGAAAGGCACTGCTTTTTGGGTTTGCCGGACTGTTACCAAGTCAGCGTGTAGGGAGGCATAATATAGTATGCGGTGATGATGAAGTTAGAGAACTGGAGATGCTATGGAGGTCTATAGGCAACAGGGGAATTGTTGATGAGACGGAATGGTGTTTCTTTAGAGTCAGGCCTGATAATTTTCCACCACGTCGTGTTGGCGCGTTGAGCGAGCTTTTGTCCCGGTATGACGAGTCTGGGTTCCTGAACGGAATTTTGGGGTTGTTGAGGCAAGCACCCTACGGTATCGAACGATCCTGGCTGGAAAAGGGTTTAATAGTAAACACGGATGGCTACTGGGAAAACCACATTGATTTCGGAGTGGCAAAAGCTAATAATTCAGCCCTCATAGGTAGAGCGAGGGCTGCTGAAGTAGCTGTAAACGTCATCCTGCCTTTTGTGTTTGCCTGGGGAGAGATTTTCAAGGAGCCACATCTGAGCGAGGGGGCGTTTGCCATCTTCCTGAGGTACGGCAAAATTGCCGATAATGAGATAACGCGGTACATGCGTCAACAGCTCGGTATTGATTCGGAGCTAGAGCTTTCCACAACCCAAAACCAAGGATTGATCTATCTGTTTAAGGCTTTTTGTCATCGTCGGCGGTGTACTATCTGTCCTTTAGCTAATCCAGAGAGAGGCTGGGTAACACGTCTATGTTATAGTGACTGATTTCTCCTTGGGCAAGGTGGAAATAGCCGCAGGAGGCAATCATTGCTGCATTGTCGGTGCACAGGGAAGGTGGTGGGAACAGAACCGGGACGGGAGAATTATCCAATAGAAAGTTGCGGAGGGCCTTATTGGCAGCGACCCCTCCGGATACGAGTATCTGCTTAACATGTGTTCTCTTGGCTGCTTCTATTGTCTTGATGGATAACACCTCGACCACCGCTTGCTGAAAGCTAGCTGCTGCTTTGGAGACGAAGGAGGGAACTGAGGCAGTGTTGCTGGACGCTAGGTGCAGTAGTGCAGTCTTCAGCCCGCTGAAACTAAAATCGTCGGTTCCTTTGAGCCACGCTCGCGGCAAAGGGAAGTCTGGTGTTGTGTCTTTGGCCGCATCCTCGATAGCAGGGCCGCCCGGATAGTCAAGCCCGAGGATTCTGGCTGCCTTATCAAAGGCTTCTCCGGCAGCGTCATCCCTTGTCTGTCCTAACTTCTGGAATTCGCCGTGGTTCTTCATAAGTACAAGGTCGCTGTGTCCACCTGAGACGATGAGACAAAGGCAAGGAAATTCTGGCTGGTAACCCGATAACCAGTTTGCATATATATGGCCTTCAAGGTGGTTCACGCTGATAAGCGTCAGTCTATTAGCCAGCGAGATTGACTTAGCCACACTGACGCCGACCAGCAAACATCCTGCCAGCCCTGGTCCATTGGTTACAGCGATGGCGCTGATGTCCGCCCATCTAGTCCGGGCATTGTTCATAGCGCTTTCTATGACAGGTAATATGCTAAGAAGGTGCTGTCGGGAAGCAACTTCAGGTACAATGCCTCCGTAGCCACGGTGGATATTTACCTGTGAGGCAACAACGTTTGAGAGGACGGTGGCTCCGTCTTCTACAATTGCCGCTGCTGTATCATCGCAGGATGTATCGATGCCGAGGATCTTCATTAGTTAGCATTATAGCACAGGTAGATTGCCTTATCTGAAATTCTACTTTATCAGGAGTCAGTGGTATAATTTTTATTGTGTGGTACAGGGGCTATTTGGGGCGTATGTGCTTTGGTTTTCTGCCATTCGGGTTTTTCTTTTGGAGACCAAGCAAGTTCCCCAGCTGGGAAGAGTACTTGGAGGTGCTGGAAGAGTATTAAGAAAGATATAGAGCAAGAGTTATGAGAAGTAGAGTGGGAGATAGAGGAGATAAAAAGAAGCACCTAGCTATGTTGCTTTGATATTGAGACAGCAGTAAAATATTTTGTAAATGGAGTCGGTCAAGAAAATGATAGATACGGGGACATGGAAAGTCAAAGCCGGGCTTGCTCAGATGCTAAAAGGTGGCGTGATAATGGACGTGGTGACACCTGAGCAGGCGAAAATAGCCGAAAATGCTGGTGCCTGTGCGGTGATGGCATTGGAGCGTGTACCGGCGGATATCAGGGCGGCTGGCGGCGTAGCACGTATGGCTGACCCTTCGGTTATTCTTGCCATAATTGAGGCTGTCAGCATCCCTGTGATGGCAAAATGCCGAATTGGCCATTTTGTTGAAGCCCAGGTATTAGAAGCGCTCGGTGTCGACTTTATCGACGAGTCTGAGGTGTTGACACCGGCTGATGAAAGCCACCATATCTGGAAGCACGACTTTAAGGTCCCGTTTGTTTGTGGATGTCGCGACCTTGGCGAAGCCTTGCGCCGCATCGCCGAAGGTGCAGCCATGATCCGCACGAAGGGCGAAGCTGGTACGGGAAATATTGTTGAGGCAGTACGTCATATGCGTGCAGTACAGGACGGCATTAGAAGGCTGCAAGCGTTACCTATAGATGAACTTACTGCTGAGGCAAAGAACCTGGGTGCCCCTCTTGAACTTGTAATGGAGGTCCACCGTACTGGGAAGCTACCTGTAGTTAACTTTGCTGCCGGTGGCATAGCAACCCCAGCTGATGCAGCGCTTATGATGCAATTGGGCGCTGACGGTATTTTTGTTGGGTCGGGGATTTTCAAGTCGAGTAACCCAGAAGCTAGAGCCAGAGCTATAGTCAAAGCAACAACCCATTTCAGAGATCCAGCAATCATTGCGGAGGTATCCAAAGGCATAGGTCTTCCCATGCCAGGGATAGACATAAAGACTATACCACCACAAGAACTTCTCGCCAGCAGAGGGTGGTAAGGTTGAAGATCGGTGTGCTTGCTCTCCAGGGGGCAGTTTCTGAGCATATCAAGTCTTTCCATGCCCTTGGTGTTGAGGCTATCCCGGTGCGTTTACCATCAGAGGTGAATGGTTTGAGCGCACTGGTTCTGCCAGGCGGTGAAAGTACAACTATCAGCAGGTTAATGAAAGACTTTGCCCTTTTAGGGAAGGTGCGCAAATTGGTGCAGCAAGGATTTCCTATATTTGGTACTTGTGCTGGTTTGATACTCTTGGCTAAAAAGGTGGTTGGTTTCGAGTTAGATACTGTTGGTGTTCTTAACGTTGAGGTGCGTCGCAATGCATATGGAAGGCAGGTGGACAGCTTTGAAGCCGATCTTAATATCGACGTGTTAGGTACCGTACCGTTTCGGGGAATCTTTATTCGGGCTCCGATAATTGAGGCAGTTGGTGAAGGTGTAGATGTTCTGTGCCGTTTAGATGCCGTTCCTGTCGCAGTACAGCAGGGCAAAATGCTTGCCTGCTCTTTTCATCCAGAATTGACAGATGATGTCCGGTTTCACAAGTATTTCGTGGATATTGTTGTCAAAGAGTGACGTATTCCAATGAGTGTTATGAAGCCCAGCCGGCGTGCCACCTCGGCAGATTCGGGAGCAAAAGCAGATGTGGCTAATAGAAAAGACCTGCCAACGGTTGTCAGGGACGACTTGGATGCTTTGCTGAATGTTTTGCCGCCTAATATTCGTCAGGCGCTATTGGAGCAGCCTGACAACAGCGAGTTATTGGAGGTGGTTTTAGACTTGGGCCGTCCTCCCGAAGCCCGTTATCCGCAAAAAGAAGTAATTCTGAGCAATTCTGAGGTCACCGGGTCTGATATCGAGCATGTTGTGTCAAACATCGGGAGTTTTAGTGGTGACAATCGCGCTGGGATTGAACGCACCTTGCACAGGATTTCAGCCATACGCAATCGAGAGGGGCGAATCGTCGGTTTGACCTGCCGTGTTGGTAGAGCTGTCTTCGGCACGGTAAGGATCATTCAAGACCTTGTAGAATCGGGCAAAAGTGTTCTGTTGCTGGGTCGACCGGGAGTGGGTAAGACTACGATGTTGCGTGAGGTAGCGAGGGTGCTCTCCGATGATTTCGGCAAGCGGGTTATTGTAGTCGACACCTCCAACGAAATTGCCGGGGATGGCGATATACCACATCCTGCTATTGGACATGCCAGGCGTATGCAGGTGCCTACGCCTAGCATGCAGCATGCAGTAATGATTGAGGCGGTTGAGAATCACATGCCTGAAGTGATCATAATTGATGAGATCGGGACGAGTCTGGAAGCTGAGGCAGCTCGAACGATAGCCGAACGAGGTGTACAGCTTGTGGGCACTGCCCATGGTAACACTCTTGAAAACCTGATGATGAACCCAACCTTGTGCGATCTGGTCGGTGGAATCCAATCGGTGACTTTGGGGGATGAGGAAGCCAGACGCCGCCGTACTCAGAAATCCATTTTGGAGCGCAAGGCACCACCTACCTTTGATGTGGTTGTTGAGATACGTGAACGCAACACGGTGGTTGTCCATCCTGATGTGGGGCAGGCAGTGGATGCTATTCTGCGCGGCAAACCGCTTGAGGCTGAAGTTCGCTGGTTTGGTGATGACGGCGATGTAAAGAAAAAGAAAGTGGTTTCCTATAGTCTGACAGAAAAGAATATTGAACCCCAGAGGCAAAGGATGAAGCTATGCCTTTTTGGAGTGAACCGTTCGAAGCTGCAAGAGGCTAGTAGAGAAAAGGGGGTTGACTTAGAGTTTACTTCCGACCTTTCACAATGTGACCTGTTGCTGACAACCAAGAACTACTATCGTCGTAAACCACAGAGGATAAGAGATGCTGAGACGCTTGGAGTCCCGATTTATGCTGTCAAAAGCAACAACTCACCACAGTTGCGGCAGTTTATCGACGACTTCCTGCTGACGAAAGGAGACTCGAGGGTGCGTTCAGCGCTCGGGGAGGCTGAGCGTGCTGTCATGTTGGTCAAGGAAGGTAAAGGTCCTATTGAGCTAAGTCCTCAGAGCGCCTATATTCGGCGCTTACAGCATTTACTTATAGAGCAACATAACCTGACCTCCTACGGTGTGGGCGAGGAGCCAAAAAGACGGGTCAGAGTTGTGTAGTGGGGAACGAATTGGGGGTAGTACTTGAGCCTTTTTGTAACCTTTGAGGGCAGTGAGGGGTGTGGTAAGAGCACGCAGGCCAGGGTCCTCTGGAAAAAACTTCTGAGTTCTGGCATTTCTGCAGAGTTGACTTACGAACCTGGGGGCACGCTCTTGGGGAACAGACTGAGAAAAATACTAAAGAGAGGTGCTGGGGAGGGCTTGTCATCTTTGAGTGAATTGTTTTTGTTTATTGTTTGTCGCATTGAACTAGTGGACAAGGTTATTCTACCTGGGTTAAGACAGGGGAAAGTAGTCGTCTGCGACAGGTTTGCGGACTCCACCGTTGCTTATCAGGGTTATGGCCGCGGACTCGATATGGTGATGATCGATTACATGAACAAGATTGCTACCAGGGGCCTGAAACCGGATCTGACAGTACTTCTTGACTTGCCGGTGGTGAATGGTTTGGGGCGGAAGTCAGATAGTATGGACGACCGTTTTGAAACTGAAGGCATTGACTTCCATGAGAGAGTGAGGATGGGGTATCTTGAGCTGGCTGCACGAGAGCCTGAACGTTGGCTCGTTATTGATGCGAATCTCCCTAAGAGTGAGATCAGCGGGATCGTATGGGAGCGGGTTAGAGGCTTGCTGCGAAATAGATGCGAGGTCACGCGATGAGGAAACGGGTACTGGTTGCTCTAAGCGGTGGGGTCGATTCGTCTGTAGCAGCCTTGCTTTTGAAAGAGGCTGGCTATGAAGTTGCTGGGGTGACCATGTTTTTGTGGGCTGGTAAAGAGAAGGTTTGTGAGGAGGTAATTGGTGAACGTGGGTTTGCCGGTCATGTTCCTGTGGTGGAAAAAGTTTGCCGTATCCTTAACATACCGTTGCATATAGTCGATGTCAGGGCTGAGTTCAAGCATCATGTTATCGACTACTTCTGCCAGGAATATGCAGAGGGGCGTACACCTAATCCTTGCGTTGCGTGCAACAAATATATAAAATTCGGCTTTCTTTTCGATTATGCTATCTCTTCTGGGTTTGATTATCTGGCTACAGGTCACTATGCTAGGGTAGAGCGACGCAACGGCACTTATCGCTTACTAAAAGGCAAGGACCTGACCAAGGATCAGTCATACATGCTATATATGCTTGGACAGGATAGACTTAAGCGGGTGTTGTTCCCTCTGGGTGAGCACTGCAAGGCTGGGGTACGGGATTTGGCGAGGAGGTATGGATTGCCGAATTCTGAGAGGAGCGCCAGCCAGGATCTTTGTTTCACCTCTGATTATAGAAGATTCCTCAGACGTTATTTACAGCCAGTGGGAGGGGCGATAGTTGATTCTCAGGGGCGAACCATCGGCAAACATGAAGGGGTCATGTTTTACACTATCGGTCAAAGACATGGTCTGGGGCTTGCCACCGGGCAACCCACCTATGTCGTCGGGATTGATGTTGCTAGGAACGTACTGATTACCGGACAAAGTGGACAGTTGTTCAGGTCTAGGTGTGTAGTTATGGGGGTGAGCTGGGTATTTGGAGAGCCTGTTGTTGGGCCTATAGAAGCCAGCGTTAAGATACGATATAAGACGCCTGAGCAGCCTGCCACTGTGTATCCGAGAGAGGAGCTGGTCGAGGTGGTGTTCCATAAAGCACAGCGTGCGATCACACCTGGGCAGGCTGCGGTTTTTTATATTGGTGACGAAGTAATTGGCGGCGGAACCATTGAAGGGTAAGTGGTATATGCCAGGATTGAGCCCCCCGACCCTGACCCGCGAGCTGAATCTTATGTGTCGGGGTTACAAACTTATCGCTGGGTTGGATGAGGCTGGCAGGGGCGCTATAGCTGGTCCGGTGGTCGCTGGGGCTGTAATTTTGCCACGGTCTGTAGGCAATGCAGATTGGTCTAATTTAGTTCGGGATAGTAAAGAGCTTTCTCTGCTACAACGTAGCCTCCTTTTTGATGTTATCAGCAAGGAAGCTGTAGCTATCGGTGTGGGAATTGTAGATTCAGAGACCATTGATGCGATCGGTATCGTGGCTGCCACAAGGCTTGCTATGTGTCAGGCAGTCAGGCGGCTCACTTGTTCGCCAGACTTTCTACTGATAGACTACATTGGCCTGCCTGAGCTGCCGATTAAACAGCAGCCTATAGTGAAGGGCGACAAGCTGTCTTTGTCAATTGCTTGTGCATCGATCGTTGCGAAGGTTACCCGTGACCGTATTATGGCTGACCTTGACAGGCGCTATCCGGGCTATGGGCTCGCTGAGCACAAGGGATATGGCACAGAGCGCCATCTAGCTCAATTGCGTCGTCTGGGACCTTCGCCAATTCACCGCCGTTCGTTCGCACCTGTAAGGGAGTTACTCGTCTCACCTTGAAGCGCGGTTTATTAGGTGTTATCGGCGAAAGAATAGCGGCAGATTTTCTGAAAAAGAAAGACTACCGCATTCTGGAGACCAATTTTCGTTGCCGTACTGGCGAGATAGACATCATAGCTGAGAAGGGTGGTTATCTGGTGTTTATTGAGGTACGTACGAAAACCAATCTTGAGTTCGGAATACCGGAAGAGTCGCTTACTGCAACTAAGAAAGAAAGGCTTGTTAATACGGCACTTACATATATTGCCAGCCACAAGAACGTACCCGAGGCGTGGCGTATTGATTTCGTGGGGGTGGAAATGAACCAACAGGGTGAGGTGACACGTCTCGAACTTATTGAGAATGCTGTAACTTTGTGAGGGGGTTTCAAGGTGTGATTTTAGCGTTTGTGGGAGCTGGTGTTGTTTCAGGTTATGCGTCGGCCTTAGAGGCTGCAAAGATATTGACAGGGTAATACTCATATACTAACATAAGCTACCGTTATACGCTTGCCCGTTTCTTATCGCAGTAACTGGGCATAGGTAATAGTCATCTAGTGAGTAGCAGGCGAAAGGAGTTCAATGAAGACGTATCCCGAATACAACACAAAATACCCTTTACTATTGAGCAATCTTATGAAAAGACCGATTAGTATGTATCCTGATGACATAGGGGTGGTCTACAGAAGTGAGGCAGGACAATATTTTCGATTTACTTGGCGGCAGTGGTATGAGCGAACATGTCAGCTTGCTTATGCGCTCAGACAGCTTGGAGTAAAAGAGGGTAAGCCCGGCAAACCGGGTGACCGGATCGCTACCATGGCGCTGAACCACCATCGACATCTTGAGCTCTGTTATGCTCCAGTGGGTATAGGGGCGATAGCACACCCTATCAATATGCGACTTTCACTCGATCATATGGCTCATACGATCAACCATGCTGAGGACAAAGTGATATTTGTTGATGACACCTTTATTCCATTGCTTGAGTCTATTTATGACCGGATAAAGTCTGTGGTCAAAGTTTTCGTTTATATGTCAGACCAGGGCCAGAAACCGCAGACCAAGATAAAACCGCTTTATGAGTATGAGGATTTAATAAGAGGGCATCCGAAGGAATTCGATTGGCCACATCTTAATGAGGATACTTATGCCGTCCTGTACTATACCACTGGCACCACTGGTCTACCTAAGGGAGTTATGTTCACACACCGTCAATTGTATATTCAAATCCTCCATGTCCTCGCAGGATACTATATGGCGCCTAGACTGCCTACGGATGCTGTGTACGTGGGACAGGATCCAAGGATTGCTGTACCTTTGATAAATGTGCCGCTATATCACATTCATGCTTGGGGGGCACCGTGGTATTATGTATTTTGTGCCAGCAAAATAGTTCTCCCCGGTAGGTTTAGCCCTCGTAGTTTTTGCGAACTGGTTCAGTCTGAGAAAGTGACCACAACAGCATTGGTCCCCACCATGTTAGCCATGCTTCTTGAGTATGATGGCTTGAACGATTACGACCTTAGTAGTCTTGGCAATATTGGTGTTGGGGGAGGTGCGTTGCCTCTAGGACTCAAAGTCAAGGCAGAAAGAGTGTTACCGGGGTTCACAGTGTCCTCTGGTTATGGCATGACGGAAACGGCAGCGACTGTAATTACTGCAGCGTTGAAGCGTAGTATGGTGGACTGGGATAAGGAGAAGCTTGACCAAGTGCGCGTTAAGACTGGTATCCCTGTGGCTGGAATTGAGGTACAAGTGGTTGATGAACATGGCAAACCAGTACCACATGATAATCAGACGCTGGGAGAAATTGTGCTGCGAGGTCCTTGGATCATGGGGCAGTATTACAAAGATCCTGCTAGGACAGCGGTTGCTTGGCGCGATGGCTGGTTTCATACTGGCGATGTGGCCAAAGTGGACCAAGATGGGTACATAATAATTGCTGACAGGATAACGGATGTTATCAGGAGTGGGGCTGAGATGATCCCTACCGTCTTGCTTGAAAATTTGACTGCTACATTCGATTATGTTCTTGAGGCTACCTATGTTGGGGTTCCGGACGAAAAATGGGGAGAACGGCCTCTGGCTCTGGTGAAGCCAGTACCTGGTGCAGAAATAAGTGAAAGGGATATATATCGGTTTCTTGAGGAAGAGGGCGTTGCCAAGGGTAAGATAGCCAAATGGATGTTGCCTGATTTTATTGTTTTCTGTGATGACATTCCTAAAACCAGTGTGGGCAAGTTTGATAAAATAGCCATACGTAAGAGGTTGGATGAGTTTCTTGCTAGGGCGAAAAAGATGCGCAGAGATTAAGGGCGATGTCTGTCATGAGTCTGGGTTTAGCGGCGATCGGTTCGATTCCGTCGACTTGGCAAGCCAGGGATATTGACAGGATTCTTGGCCTGTGTTACTATAAAATTTGCGTTTTATCCAAGCACCTTAACAACTGGATAGTGGAAGGAAGAGTTTTTGTTGAGAGTTTGATCCTGGCTCAGGATGAACGCTAGCGGCGTG
>FMJZ01015790.1_pt1 | contig 23094 bp, 21 predicted proteins | sample 1987881 | NCBI WGS metagenome assembly FMJZ01 (sample SAMEA4378227, study PRJEB15110) | soil metagenome | biome: soil; feature: Field; material: Soil | place: India | collected 2015-03-11 | depth 0 m
GGCAAAGGTTGCAGCGGTACTGGATTGGGTAGGGGCGGGAGTTCCGTCAGCGGCGGCAAGGGGGGTAGCGGTGCCAAGGGGGCAAAGGAAAGGGGGGGTGGCTCAATACCTGTAAACGGTAGAGGCGGTGGTGTGGTCGTGGCAAGGGGTGGGAGTTCCGTGGGCAAGAGCGGTTCAATAGAGGGTAAATCCGCTTCTAGTTCGGGAGAAAGGCTGACCAAGGGCACCAGTTCCTCACTGACCAACTCTGGGGGTGTGGGTTCGGGCACACGCACAAACGAGAGGATAACGGCGTGCAAAAGAATTGAACTGGCGATCGCCAGCCGTGTGGGCTCCCACACTGGCCACTGGGAAACCCTTTGCCAAATCGGTTGAATTGGTAGCCGCAGCATACAAGACACTCCACACCCGCGAATATCCACGACGATTCTATCTTGGCTGATTCTCCCTAATACCAAGCGAGACTTGCGGCAATAAACAAATGATGGCGTTCTCCCATTTCCTAACTCAAATACATTTTCTATTTCAACTTTCTAAAAGTAAAAAGGCCATCACTGACGTTCAATAGGGAATTAAATCCTTACAACGGAAGTAGCAAAGAGTTGCAGCGAATCGGTCAGATCAGTGTTTTAGAGAATGAATATTGAGCGAGAAAGGTTAATTGCTGTTTGATAGAACAATAGATTTTGATCTAGCAAAATATAGAGCAACATTGAAATACCCTATGCAGTCTGCTCAAACGCAGGCAGCACCCTCTTAATCCAGCAATTAATCTATGAGAAGGTAACTAGTTTTAGATAAAATTCTATGGATTAGCCGATTCGTATTGACTCATCTTGAGTTGAAAGGGGTGTCAAGGGCTTAAAATTAGATTTGATAATATGAGAAACTAGAAAAGATTATCAATCATTATATTGTCAAAAGAAACCCCGCACCCTATGCTTGTTTTAGAGATAAAAAGACGGTGATTAACGTCACGATAACAATCGGCTATCCCGTCATTATTTTCTGTGGCGATCGCTCTGATTGCAACTCTAGCTTTTGTACCGCTTACCCTTATTCTAATTAGGAGAGCTTACTCATGCCAATTGCTGTGGGAATGATTGAAACGCGCGGATTCCCCGCCGTCGTCGAAGCAGCAGACGCAATGGTAAAAGCCGCTCGGGTCACCCTTGTGGGCTACGAAAAAATCGGGAGTGGTCGGGTCACCGTGATTGTGCGGGGTGATGTCTCCGAAGTACAAGCCTCAGTGGCTGCTGGGGTTGATTCTGCCAAACGTGTCAATGGCGGAGAGGTGCTGTCCACGCACATCATTGCTCGTCCCCACGAAAACCTTGAGTACGTATTGCCCATTCGCTATACCGAGGCAGTGGAGCAATTCCGCAACTAAGGGGTTGGGCAGTTTGGTGGAGTTTTCAGTTGCATCGCTTATCGATCCTCTGGTTCTTTTAGTTCTTTACTTGTTTGACGTTTAGGAGTTATTACAATGGCAATTGCCGTCGGTATGATTGAAACCCTTGGTTTCCCTGCAGTGGTGGAAGCCGCAGACGCAATGGTGAAAGCCGCTCGCGTTACCCTTGTGGGCTACGAGAAAATCGGCAGTGGTCGGGTGACCGTGATTGTCCGTGGCGATGTGTCTGAAGTGCAGGCTTCGGTTGCGGCGGGTGTCGAAAACGTGAAGCGTGTGAATGGGGGTCAGGTGTTGTCCACCCACATCATTGCTCGTCCCCACGAAAACCTCGAGTACGTCCTGCCCATTCGCTATACTGAGGCAGTGGAACAATTCCGCGAAAGCGTTAGCGGTATCCGCCCGATGGGTCGCCCATAGTGAAAATCGCGCGAGTGTGCGGCACCGTTACCAGTACTCAAAAAGAAGACACCTTAACGGGAGTCAAGTTTCTTGTCTTGCAATATTTGGGTGAGGACGGCGAATTTTTACCCGACTACGAAGTGGCTGCGGATACGGTTGGTGCAGGACAGGATGAGTGGGTATTGGTAAGCCGAGGCAGTGCCGCCCGCTGTATTATCAATGGCACCGACAAACCCATTGACGCAGCCGTTGTCGCCATTATTGACACCGTAAGTCGGGATAATTATTTGCTCTACAGCAAACGTACCCAGTATTAGTATTGGAGACTTCTCCCTATGGCGGTTCAAAGCTACGCGGCACCCCCAACGCCGTGGTCTAGGGATTTAGCGGAGCCAGAGATTGCCCCCACGGCCTACGTCCACTCCTTTAGTAACCTCATCGGCGATGTCCGCATCAAAGATTATGTTCACATCGCACCCGGCACGTCCATTCGTGCCGATGAAGGAACGCCCTTCCATATTGGCTCCCGCACCAACATTCAAGATGGCGTTGTCATCCACGGCCTCCAGCAGGGACGGGTGATTGGCGATGATGGCCAAGAGTATTCTGTCTGGATCGGTGATAATGCCTCAATTACCCACATGGCCTTGATCCACGGCCCTGCCTACATTGGCGATGGCTGTTTTATTGGCTTTCGTTCAACGGTCTTTAATGCCCGGATAGGTGCGGGCTGTGTGGTGATGATGCACGTCCTCATTCAGGATGTGGAGATTCCACCGGGAAAATATGTGCCTTCGGGAATGGTGATCACAACGCAGCAACAAGCTGATCGCCTGCCGAATGTGGAAGAGTCGGATATTCACTTTGCCCAGCACGTGGTTGGCATCAATGAAGCGCTGCGATCGGGGTACCAGTGTGCTGAGAATATTGCCTGTATTGCCCCGATTCGGAATGAACGCCAGCGTCAAGAAGACCCACCCATCCTACACGTTGAAACGCTCACCGGGGAAAAGAACACCATGACCGCAGATTATGGGACTCATGTCCGCCAATTGTTGCAGCAGGGATACCACATCAGCTTGGAATATGCCGATGCGCGGCGGTATCGCACGAGCTCTTGGCAGAGTTGCCCGACGTTGACGGGACGGCAGGAGTCTCAAGTGATGGCGGCGATCGCCCAACTCCTCAAGGAACACGAGGGCGAGTATGTGCGCCTGATCGGCGTCGATCCTAAGGCCAAGCGTCGCGTTTTCGAGGAAATTATTCAACGCCCCGGTCAAGCGCCTGTGGCCAGTCCCAGTAGCTATCGTCCTAGCACAACGGTGAGTGCAGCGCCAGTGGGTTCCCTCGATGCCTCTGTTGTGGCTCAGGTGCGGCAGTTGCTCCAGCAGGGCTATCAAATTGGCACGGAGCACGCCGATGCCCGCCGCTACCGCACCAGTTCTTGGACGAGTTGTGCTCCGATTCAAGCGAAGCAGGAACGGGAAGTGCTCGCTGCCCTTGAGGCCTGCCTCCAAGAACATGCAGGGGAATATGTGCGCTTGATTGGCATTGATCAAAAGCAAAAGCGGCGCGTCCTCGAGCAAATTATTCAGCGGCCCGATGGCGCGGTGGCGATCGCCACAAAAGCAGCAACCCCAGCAGCTCCTAGTCATGTCTTCGTCAGTTCTAGCGGTAATGAAACCGTTCTCAGTGCCGATCTCCTAAACCAAATTCAAGACCTGTTGCGCCAAGGCTGCCAAGTCACGACCGAGTACGCCGACCAGCGTCGCTTCCGTACCAGTTCTTGGCAAAGCGGCATCAAAATTACCTCGGCGCAGCAGCTGAATGACCTCAGTGCCTTCCTTGCCGAGCACCAGCGGGACTATGTCCGCCTCGTGGGTGTCAATCCCCAAGCCAAACAGCGGGTACTGGAAACGATTATTCACCGTCCCAATGGCAAGGCCGCCAGCAATGGCAGTAGCACCGGTGGTCAAGGGTTCGCACCGCGCCCAACCGCCTCTAGTCAAGGGAGGACTAGCAGCCACAACCTCAGTCAAGAGGTGGTTGACCAAGTAGGGAAACTGCTGCAACAGGGCTATACCCTTGGCCTAGAACATGTGGACGCCCGTCGCTACCGCACCAACTCTTGGCAAAGTGGCCCCCGCATTGAGGCCAAAACTCTCAATGAAGCCCTTGCTGCGATTCAGGCTTGCCTCCAAGAGTACAGTGGCGAGTACGTGCGCCTGATTGGCATTAATCCTGCCGGTAAGCAGCGGGTGGCCGAAATCCTGCTCCAACAGGCTGCTAAGTAGCCCTCCCTGTGAGGTGCCCCAATGCCCCTGCCGCCCTTAGCCCTGCCTCCTTCACCTGCGGTTCGCATTGTTGGTGATGTGGTGGTAGATCCCCAAGCCGTTTTGGCACCGGGGGTGTTGCTTTGGGCAGAAGCAGGGGCCTCAATTCGCATTGCCGCAGGTGTCTGTATTGGTATGGGCAGCGTCATTCATGCCCACGGCGGCACCATTGAGATTGGCGAAGGGGTCAACATTGGCGCCGGCGTGCTGTTGATTGGGACCGTGGCCATTGGACCTCATGCCTGTATTGGCGCCAGTACCACCGTGATGCAAACAACGATTCCGGCTGGTGCTGTGGTAGCCGCCGGTTCTCTCCTTGGGGATAGCAGTCGCCGTTGGCACCCCCCCACAGAAACGAGTCACCCCCAAGAGAGTGCCGTTTCCGCCGAGGATCCTTGGCAGGAGCCACCCACAACCGCCAATTCCTCAGAGAATTCCACGCCAGATCAGCAGGACTCTACAGACGCTCCCTCTGGGCATCAGGAAAGTCCAGCCGCCGCGCCACCAGAGACAAGCACTTCGCCAACACCGAAGACAAGCGTGGTCTATGGCCAAGCCTACGTTACTAAGATGTTTGCCAAAATGTTTCGGGTAGAGCCAATCCAACCCAGTGACGATAATCATGCCTTAGGCAGTAGTCAGTAAAGCAACCGTTTCTACATGGGCTGTTTGCGGAAACATATCGAGGGGCTGGATTTTCGTTAGTTGATAGGCGCCTGTAGCGCAGAGGTGAGCCAGATCCCGTGCCAAGGTGGCGGGATGACAACTCACATAGAGAATGCGCGGCGGACGGTTGCGGAGAATGGTCTCAAGAACGGGGCGATCGCACCCTTTGCGCGGTGGATCGAGAATCAGTACATCCACGGTCTGATCGGACTGGGGCAGCCACTCTTCTGCTCTGGCGCAGAGAAAGCGAGCATTGTTAATGCCGTTGTGCTGGGCGTTGGCGATCGCCTGTTGTACCGAGGCAGGATGCACTTCCACACCAATCACTTCAGCGACAGCGCCGGCAAGGGGTAGGCTTAGCGTTCCCACCCCACAGTAGAGATCCAGCAGTCGTTCGTGACCCGTTGGGGCAATCCACTCTCGCAGCGTGGTGACCAGTTGCTCCGCTTGCGCCGTGTTGACTTGAAAAAAGGTAGTCGAAGCAATCTGAAACCTCACCCCTGCCATCTCTTCCCAAAGGTAGGGTCGCCCAGCCAATACCTGCGTCTCGTCACCAAAGATGCGATTTCCCACTTGATGATTGAAGTTGACACAGACCCCCACCACCCCTTGAAACTGCTGTAGCCAACCTTCTGCCTCTGCCCGCAAGCCAGCAGGTAATGTCCCTGCGAGCACGAGGGTAATGAGCTGCTCCCCGGTACGCTGACCAATGCGCAAACCAAGATGGCGAAACCCCGCTTCACGGGTCTGTTCATTGTAGATCGGCCAAGATTGCAATGCCTGCTTCAGGGTAGCCAAGAGCGGATTGAGGCGCGGATCCTGCACCGGACATTGATTCAGGTTCACTAGGTGATGGGAGCCTTTTTGGTAATAGCCCGCAACCACGGCACCGTGGCGGCGACCGAGGGGGTACGTCACTTTATTGCGATAGCCAAAGGGGTTAGGGGCAGCCAAAATCGGTAAGAAAGTTTGCGGTTCGAGATGACCAATACGGGCGATCGCATCCTTCACCAGTTGTTCTTTGGCCGCCAATTGCGCCCCATAGGCCACACACTGCCACTGACAGCCACCACACTTATCAGCGACAATACAGCTTGGCCGCACCCGCTGTACTGAGGGCTGCACCACCTCTAAGACCTTGCCGTGGGCATATTGCCGCTTGACATGGGTCAGTCGCACCCGCAGGCGATCGCCCGGAACCGTATCCGCCACAAAGACCACCCGATCCTGCCAGCGTCCTACCCCCTCCCCCGTGTGGTTCAAGGAGTCAATTGTTAACTCAATGGTGGCGCCCTGCTGCCAAACGCTCATCAATTTACGTCTCAGTCCACTAAACGTTAGGGATAAGTTAAGGAGAGCCAGCAAGCTCTATTTTCGCTGTTATACTGCTAGCGGTGCAATCCGACGTTTGTACTGAAGTGATTTTGGAGTCGATCCCCTATGCTGAAGCGTCTTTCGCCTTGCTTACTGGCACTGGCACTACCCGTGGGTGCCCTTTTCACCACCCCTGCCAAAGCAGCTGACTTTGTCTCCCTCACCTATGGTCCTTTTCAGCGCTCCTTCCCGATGTCGGAGCTAGAGGAATTTGTGTCCACCCAAGAAGCCACGGGACAATTGCGAGCATTGATGCGCCTCGTTCCCAAAGATGACCAAGCCAAGCTCCTTCAATTCTTGGGTATGCGGCTGCCTTTTAATGTTGTGCAAACCGATAAAATTTTGGGTAGTCCCATTGGCAAAGATTTACTCAAACAATTTTCTCAGGTCACGATTCGTCGCGATACAGCTGGTGAAGTGGCTCTCCGTGGTGCCATGCTCACTGCCGCTGCTTCTCCGGAAGGGTTGAGCATGATGTCGTTTTTGAAAAACTACCCTGCTGAAACCATCAACCTTGATTTGCGCAAGCTCAACCAAATGCTCAAGAAACAAGATGGCATGATGAGCATGTTCGGAAATTTGCGCCCATAGCCCCAAACAATTGACGAAGAGTCAAAATTAACAATTTAGGTGCAGGGGTAAAGAGGCTCCTGCATTTTTTTGGGCAATCTACTCCTGCTCTCGCAACCACGTCCACCAGCGATTCAAGGGGGCATAGACCAAGGGTGCCCAAAGACTACTCATAATGGCTGAACTAAGCGCAACTTGCCGATGGTGCTGCCAAATCTCCTCGAGGGGGAAGCCACTACCAAGGCTCATTTGGATTGCGATGACCGTTTGTTGCAGGATGGCCATCGCAAAGGTAATCAGAGCAACCGAAATAAAATCCTCAGAAACAAAGCGCTGCTTTTGCATCAGGGCGGTCAACCCCCCCACCAAAGCTAAGCTAACTGCGTGGCTAGGATGAGCACTGACTAACCCATCTTGAATCCAACCAAGGGCAATACCCGCCAGTACCCCTTGACCCCAGGATCGCTTGACACTCCACACCACCACCCAGATTAAAAACCAGTCCGGCACCAATAGATGCAAGTTGGGTAAGTGAATAAAGCTCAGCAGGGCACAAAGTCCCACAGAGCCAATGGTAATCAGCCAGTTGAGGCTAGTTCGGTGTAAACGTGTCTGTCGGTTCAGCATAGGGAATGACGGTGACCCACTCAAGGCGATCAATCGGTGCGCCAAGAATAACGGTGGCATGGGGACGGGTGGGATCGCTGAGTTCCACCGATTGCACCTCACCAATGGGAATACCCGCCGGATAGAGACTACTCAAGGCTGAAGTATAGAGGACATCCTTGGGCTGCACCTTCGGGTCTTTCTCTAAAAACTCGACAATCACCTGCTGGTTGAGTTGTCCCCGCAGAATTCCCATTTGCCGCGTTCGACCCACCACAACCCCCACTCGACTGGCGGGATCCGTGAGCAACATTACCCGACTGGTATTGGGGGTAATACTCGTAATGCGCCCCACAAGGCCACCGTTGCCCACCACGACTGAACCAATGGTGAGACCCTGACGACTGCCTTCCCCCAAGAGGAGCGATCGCCACCACTGATCGGAACTGCGACCAATCACCGCAACAATGCGGCCATTCAAATTAGGTAGTATCGGGGCATTCAGCATTTGCCGCAACCGTTGGTTTTCCGCTTGGACGGCGGCCAGTTGCTGCTCCAGTTGCCATGTGCGGGCTTGAATCAGCGCTTGCTGATCGTCCACTGCGCCTTGAAAGGGCAAACTGAGAAGGCGGTAGAGTTCACGAATCGCTGCCCCATTGGTCTCGCGCAAAGTCCAAGCACTTGTGAGTACCAAAGCAACAAGGACTAAGCCGCCTGCATATCGTCCCCACCAGCGCAGCAGAAAAGCCATAGCTGCTGATCTTTAACCAATAACCGTCGGTTGTGTAGCAAAGACACGGGCGAGGTCTTTGAAGTTTTCCAGCACCCGACCGGTACCCATGACCACACACCGCAAGGGATCCGCTGCCACATGGACGACAATGCCCGTTTCATGGCTAATCAGGGTATCGAGACCCCGTAGCAGGGCACCGCCCCCAGCCAGCATAATCCCGCGATCCACAATGTCTGCAGCCAGTTCCGGGGGCGTCCGCTCAAGAGTACGCTTGATAGCTTCAATAATCACCGAGAGGGGCTCGGCCATGCTTTCGCGAATCTCTTCTGCTTTGACGACGACTGTGCGTGGTAGGCCAGAGAGTTGGTGTAGCCCCCGCACTTCCATGGATTCGGAGTCATAGCTGTCATTGGGGTAGGCAGAGCCAATGCGAATCTTGATCTCCTCAGCCGTGCGTTCACCAATGATCAGGTTGTGTACTTTTTTCAAATACTGAACGATCGCATCAGAAATTTCATCGCCAGCAACACGGACGGATTCACTCAAAACGGTGCCCTGCAAACTGAGAACCGCTACCTCGGTCGTGCCACCGCCAATGTCCACAATCATGTTGCCCGTCGGTTCTTCCACGGGTAAACCCGCACCAAAGGCAGCGGCGACGGGTTCATCAATCAAATAGACTTCCCGTGCGCCCGCACCCCGAGCAGCATCCTCAATGGCACGACGTTCGACACCGGTGACGCCACTGGGAATCCCAATCACCACCCGGGGGGCAAACAAATTCTTACCGCCGTGCACTTGGCGAATAAAGTGTTTCAGCATCAGTTCCGCACGTTCAAAATCAGCAATCACACCATCCCGCAGTGGACGTACGGCCACCACATTGCCCGGTGTCCGCCCCAGCATTCGCTTCGCTGCAGTACCGACGGCAAGGGGTTGTTTGGTGTTTTGGTCAATGGCAACAACGGATGGTTCCTCTAAAACCACACCCCGTCCGGACACATAAACCAGTGTGTTGGCTGTGCCCAAGTCAATGCCGATATCTCGTGATAGCCGACTAAATACTCCCACGATGGTGTACCCCTTCTTTGAATCCTGTTGGTTGTAACAGTGCTGTTACCAAAAAACGTGATGGCAAGATTGTATTATGTTTTGTTTGTTTTGTTTCGAAAATCTCGGTGGGTTCTCGTGAGGAAGCTAGAAGACCGAGGCTGGTTGATCGGCTGGCCACCCCCTCGGAAATTTCTCGCTTTGGTGGACTCAGCCTAGGAGAGTCGTGGTTTGGTTAGCCTCCCCATTTGGATCGATCGCCACCCAACCAAAGGGATATTCCAGCGCTTTCGGCTCAGTCCAGACTTTCAGTTAGATTGCTGGGTCACGATTCCTGTTTATCCTGTTTAAATCAGGAGAGTACTTCGCTAAAAATCACACCTCGTGACCTGCCGCGGAGACAACCCGCTCTCGTCAGTCCAAGCTATAGCTCATGTTCTTGAGCGATATTCACGACTCCTTGAGTATAGCCTATCCTTCTTGAAAATACCTCACTCCCTTTCGAAATAGCTATAAATCTCGGAAGCTGATGATTACTTAAGCGATCGCCGTAACCACGATGAGTTCCCTCCAGAAGATCGGGTTGGTTTGCAAACGAGCCGTGGCGTTTTGAGCCTAGAGGTTCTGCTTGAAGGCATTGATGCGCCACCAGCGGATATTTTCTGCCTCAAAACGGCCCTCTAAATCCACTCGTACTGAGAAGTCAAACCAAGCAGCCGGCGGAATTTCCATCCCCCACAGGCGATCGCTCCCCAGAACAACGCTAATCAGGCACTGCAAAAAGCCGCCATGACTAATACACCAAACGCAGTCCTCATCACTGTGGCGTCGGAGTTGTTTCCAAGCTTGTTTTGCTCGCTGCCAAGCCATGGCCATTGACTCTGCCTCGGGGACTGGAATCAGGTAATCACTCTCCTCCAGGTCTTCACAAAGCTCAGGATGTTGCGCCTGTGCCTGTGCCCATGTCAGTCCTGTGAAAATCCCCTGATCAATTTCAATCAGCTCCGCTAGCTCTTGAATCTTTAAGTCGGGACAGGGATTGATTAGCGTAGCCGTATCGCGGCAGCGTTGCAGCGGACTCGTGTAAATGGCATTCGGCGGCGGGAGTTTGTCCCGCAGGGCAAGGGCTTGCTGCCGTCCCCGTTCTGTGAGGGGCACATCTTGCCGTCCTAACATGACACCAGAGGCATTACCCACAGCCTCACCATGGCGGATCAAAATTAAGCGCATTGTGTAGTTCTCCCCTAGGGCAGCAATTGGCAAGTGCAACCCCTGATCGCTAAAATTATCGTACTGTGTGGCTGCGCTCTATCCTCAGCCTCAAATTTATTGATATTTCTTGACTGCGTACCTGTGCCTGTAACACTCTCTGCTCCCCCCATCCGTCCTGCTTGGCATGGCCTAATTCACGCCTACGGCGACTTTTTGCCCGTGAGCGATCGCACCCCAGTGGTCACGCTCTATGAAGGCAATACACCACTGATTCCCGTGCCTCAAATTGCTGCACGGATTGGCCGCAATGTCTCGGTTTATGTCAAGTACGATGGCCTCAACCCGACGGGGAGCTTCAAAGATCGCGGCATGACGATGGCCATTTCCAAGGCCAAGGAAGCGGGCGCCGAAGCCGTGATCTGTGCCAGCACAGGCAATACCTCAGCCGCTGCGGCCGCCTATGCCCGACGAGCCGGACTGCGCGCCTATGTCTTGGTACCCGAAGGCTATGTTGCCCAAGGGAAACTCGCCCAAGCCCTCCTGTATGGTGCCGAAGTCATTGCCATTGAGGGCAACTTTGATAAAGCCCTAGAGATTGTGCGCCTCATGGCCGAAACCTACCCCGTGACGCTGGTGAATTCCGTCAATCCCTATCGGCTGGAAGGACAGAAAACAGCCGCCTTTGAGGTAGTGGATAGCTTGGGCAATGCCCCCGATTGGCTGTGTATCCCCATGGGGAACGCAGGGAACATTACTGCCTACTGGATGGGCTTTTGCCAGTATCGTGAGCAAAATCGTTGCGATCGCCTGCCGCGCATGATGGGCTTTCAAGCAGCGGGTTCTGCCCCCCTTGTCAAGGGCGAGGTTGTCACCCATCCAGAAACGATTGCGACAGCAATTCGCATTGGCAATCCTGCCAACTGGCAACGGGCGATCGCCGTCAAAGAAGCCAGCCAAGGTGCCTTTAATGCCGTTACTGATGAGGAAATCCTGAATGCCTATTATCTGCTGGCTTCCAAGGAAGGTATCTTCTGTGAACCGGCTAGTGCGGCTTCTGTGGCGGGTCTCTTGAAATTGGCCGATCAGGTGCCCAGTGGTGCCACGGTAGTTTGTGTACTGACGGGCAATGGTCTCAAGGATCCAGAAACGGCGCTCAAGCAGGAGAGCGATCGCTTTCACCGCCATATTGAGCCCACTGAGCAAACCGTGGCCAAGGTAATGGGCTTTTAGCGAGCCTACTCTAATAGCTTGAGCTCTTGGCCTTTGTTGAATAGCCGCAACACCAGTTTCTCTAGCTCCACCCACACAAAGACAAGCAGGCTAAAGCCAATACACACGGCTAGCTCAGTCCCCGAGAGCAGGTAGGTGCCAAAGAACCGTCGCAGGGGTAAAGCATAGATAAGAAGTAGTTGCAGGATGGTTGTCAAAATGACCGATCCCCAAACAAAGAGATTGGAGGTGGGGCTCATTTCAAGCGTCAGCCGTGTACTGGAACGGGCAGCAAGGGCATGACCCATTTGAGCTAGACAGAGGGTGGTGAAAACCATGGTTGTCCAACGTCTGGGATCGAGTCCTTCTTCCACATGTTCAGTAGTGTAGCTGTAGGCCCATACCATCAGGAAAATGCCGACGATCGCCAAGATCAAACCAACACGAATCATATAGGAACCTAAGCCACGGCTAAAAATACTTTCGTTGGGTTTAACAGGAGGACACTTCATGACATCGGGATCCCCCGGCTCAACGGCAAGGGCAAGGGCGGGCAGGCCATCAGTAACCAAGTTCATCCAGAGGATTTGCAAGGGCGTCAGAGGAACCCCTCCTAGTCCCAGTAGGGGTGAGCAGGCAATCGTGATCACTTCACCAATGTTGGAACCGAGAATGTATTTAACAAAGCGACGAATATTGCTGTAAATCACTCGCCCTTCCTCGGTAGCGGCCACAATGGTGGCAAAGTTATCATCCAAAAGCACCATATCACTGGCTTCCTTGGTGACATCCGTACCCGTAATCCCCATGGCTACGCCAATATCCGCTTGTTTAAGAGCCGGGGCATCATTCACACCATCCCCAGTCATGGCCACAATTTCACCGTGACGTTGCAGCGATTTGACAATCCGCAGTTTATGTTCCGGTGAGACCCGTGCATAGACACTGACGGTGGGGGTGGCGGCATCCAATTCCTCGGTACTGAGTTTTTCAATGTCCCGACCCGTGAGGGTACAGTCGCCCCACTCACAGATACCGATTTGACTGGCGATTGCCTGTGCCGTCAGTTGATGATCTCCCGTAATCATAATCGGGCGAATCCCAGCCGTGCGACAGGTGGCGACGGCCTCCAGCACCTCCGGGCGAGGGGGATCAAGAATGCCCACTAGCCCCAACCAGATCAAATCCTGCTCACTGGTCTCTACACTTTCCGCTGGTGGCAGCGCTGACCAGTAGCGATGGGCAATGCCCAAGACCCGCAGACCTTGAGCGGCAAAGCGATCGTTTTCAGCCAGAATCTCTTGGCGCTCCGCCAGTGTTAGGGGTTGAATGTCGCGCCCCACCTGCCGCCATTGACAGCGTTCCAGCGTCAGTTCTGGTGACCCTTTGGTAATCATCCAGTAGGGTTCCTTGGCGGGAATCTCAGGAATAGACTCACTGCGGTAGAACGTACTCATCCGCTTGCGGTCGGCATCAAAGGGAAACTCCGCGACCCGCTCAGCCGTTTCCCGCAACGCTTTCAGATCAATGCCCCCTTTAAGAGCCAAAGGTAGGAGGGACCCTTCGGTGGGGTCGCCGAGAATCACCCACTCGGCGGCGTGTTGTTTGAGCAGGGCATCATTACACAGTGCCCCTGCCAGTAGCAGTAGGTGCCGTTCGTACAGTGCTGAGGGATCGTCGGTACTGGCGTCGTAAAAGTCGCCCTTGGGTTCATAGCCATTGCCGCTCACCTTAGCGCGATAGGCCGTTGTGGCGATCGCCTGCACCACCATTTTGTTTTGGGTGAGGGTACCCGTTTTATCCGAGCAAATGGTTGTAACACTCCCCAGTGTCTCCACTGCCGGCAGCCGACGAATCAGGGCATGGCGTTTCACCATCCGTTGCGTTCCCAATGCAAGGGTGACAGTAATCACGGCGGGCAAGCCTTCGGGTACCACTGCCACCGCCATACTGAGGGAGACGTCAATGAGATGCGGCAGCAGTGAGGGATCGTAGAGACCCCCAGCAATCACGACAATGCTTACCAGCACCAAAGCAATGGCGACTAGGCGATTTCCCAGCTCGGTCATCCGTTTTTGCAGGGGTGTGGGTTCCTGCTCCACCCCTTGGAGGGCAGCGGCAATTTTCCCCAGTTCGGTGTCCATGCCGATCGCGGTGACGACGGCGACCCCTCGCCCTTGGTTGACTTCTGTACCCGCAAAGATCAGATTGGCGCGATCGCCCACTTCCGTATCAATGGGCAAGATTTTCGCAGCATTTTTACTGGCGGCTTCTGCTTCACCTGTAAGGGCCGATTCTCGGATTTGCAGGTTGACGGCTTCTAGAAGGCGACCATCGGCAGCCACTTTTACCCCAGCTTCCAAAAAGAAAATGTCGCCAACAACCAGTTCAGGGGAATCAATTTCCATGACCTTGCCCTCGCGCAGGACACGCACCTTGGGCGCCGCCATATTTTTTAGGGCTGCCAGCGCCTCTTCAGCACGGGCTTCTTGGACATAGCCCAAAATGGCATTGAGAATCACCACCACCAGAATTGCGGTTGCGTCCTTGGGGAAGGGGATGGTGTTTTCTTCGACGGCTTTGAGAATCTCCAATGTACCAGAGATGAAGGCCACCGCTAGCAGCATGATTAGCATCACATTGCGAAACTGATCAATGAAAATCTGCCAGCGGGGGCGGCGGCCATTGTCAACAAGTTCATTGCGGCCATATTGGGCTTGTCGCTGTTGCACTTCTGCAAAACTCAGCCCCTGTTGGCGATCGCTCCCAAGGCGAGCAACCACTTCATCAGCAGTGAGAGCATGCCACACTGATTCAGGATTCATTTTGGAGGGCGTATTGGAAGATGTCATGGCAGGTGGGGAGATGACCTATGTTTATTTTCTCTTTATCTTCGTCATTTGGCTGAAGCCCTGGCGAAGCGCTGCCAATAGTCCTCATAGCGCGCCATTAATGTCAAGGGCGGCTCAGGCTGCGTCCAAAACTCCACGAGGGTGTGTCCTGTGGCCCAAGTATCCTGATCAAGGGGGCTACGGTGTTGCAGCAGCAAGGGAGCTAAGGTTTTAAGATCAAAGGGGCGCGGCAGTATTTCCATGCGATCGCTAGCATTTTGCAGCAGCATATAGAGTTCATAGGCCAGTTGCAATTTACAAAGGATGACGGGTAGGTGTTCCAGGGGCAATTGTTCTGCCAAAAGCCACGCGGCGGCGGGAGACCCCGTGAGCATTGTTGAAACAAACTGGAGCACTGGTCGCTTGAGCAAATCAGTAATGCCTTGACTGGTGGTGATGCGGTGGCAATAGGTGTCAATGAGGCGGGCAGCAGTGTGGAGCCGTGTCTGGCGATCGCTGAGCCAGCGAGCCATGCGGATCTGCTTGGCAGGGGCAATTAAACTCACAAGAGTATCACTGAGGGCATCGAGTCCCCAAGCCATGCGTCCTTCAGTGCTGTTGACAATGGGCAAAACATGGGGCGTATAGGCGGCCAACTGTTCTTGGCGATAGGCCACCGCCTCGCGAATACTCACTTCCTTGGGACGGGTACCCCGTTGCCAGTCATAGGGGGGATGCCATTCCCGCAGGGGGCGCAGCCGATCCACTTGGGTTACCGCCACCACAATCGGCAAGTCCCTTACCTGTTGGCGAATCAATTGCAGGGCGGTGATGTCCGGAGCAAGGGCAGGATCCAGCGCTGGCGTCAGCAGCAATACCACATCCATGCGCGGTAGCAATTCCCGTAGGCGAGCTTGAAGATCAGCACCGCGAATATCGCGAATATCTTCGTAGCCGGGGGTATCCCAAAGGGTCAAATCTTCCTGCCAACGGTACTGTTGGATCTCGCTTGTGTTGGGCAAGGGGGAAACACAGGTGGTGGGAGCAGCAAATAAACTATTGATCAGGCTACTTTTGCCTGCTCCAGTGCGACCCACGAGAAAGACGTTGACAGGCTGGGTTTCGGCACGGGCAAGGGGCAGACTCTGCTCTAAAATTTCCTCTAGTGTCCCTGTATCTGTGCGCCGGGTGGGGGTGGGCAATTCCAGTTGGGTGAGGCTGCCACTGTAGAGGGCGATCGCCCGCAGTCCCAAGGCCTTGAGCACCTGTTCCCGCAGGGTCAGTCCCAAGTTAGCAATCAGGGCTTGATTGGCCTTTTGCTGCTGCTCTTGGGTAAATGTTTTGGCGATCGCCACACTTGGATTGAGGAACCACTGGGCCCAATTCCAAGCGGTAAAGCCCCAGCGAGCAACAGGTGCCACCTGCCGCGAGAGTTCATAGGCGCGCACTGCCTGCCCGACAGTTACCCGCGACAAAATCGGGTTGAGGGTTTCCAGCCAGCGATCCACATCATCAATCGTGTCCCGTAACAGGCGGTAGGCTTGGGGCACATAGATTTGCAGCAGCGGACGTTGGACATTGGGATAATAGACTTTGGCAATCTCACTGACGAGGGTTTGTACTCGCTGCCAAAAGAGTGGCCAATTTTCCCAAGGGGGCGGGTCTTGGCGGCTCTGTTCAAGGGTGTGTTGGAGAATCTTGAGGGCGCGTTGATCCGTTTCTGAATCACTGCTTCTTGGCAGATCAAAAGAACGAGAATCAATGTCTGTCGGCTGACCCTTGAGCCAATGGGCAACTCCCCACCGCCACAGCAGTAGAATCATGACCACCACGGCCCAGACCCAACTCAGTCCCCAAGCATGAATTTGTATTGAGGCGGCGGTGAGGATAAAGCTGGCGATCGCCACCAGTGGCAGGATAAAAAGAATCCACTGCCACCAAGAGGGTTGCATCGGCTAGGTGGTCACCAGTGACTCAAAGGGAATGCGCCGGGCATGCCCCCAAAAGGCCTCAAGGTTGTAGTATTGGCGTTCCTTGGGCAACTGCACATGCACAATCACATCACCGTAGTCCATCAGCACCCATGAACATTCCGCTTGGCCTTCGATATGTTGGGGTTGCCGTTGACAATGTTCGAGAGCCGCCTCCTCAATCCCTTGGTAAATGGCGCGCACTTGGGTTTTTGAGAGTCCCGTAATGATCACAAAGTAATCGGTTAAGTAGGACACGCCACTCACATCCAAAAGGCAGATATCCACTCCCTTGCGATCATCGGCAGCATAGGCTGCGGCCCATGCTAATTTAAGGCTAGGGTCAGTTATCGCGGCTACCCGTTGCATCTGTTGAATAATCAGGCTGCTGTCTCCTAAATGCACTCCTTTTATATCTTTTGATTTTACCTATTGGTTTAGGGAGGCGCAGGACAGATTTGTTACAAAAACTTACGAGTATTGCCCCCCACTGGCTGTCGTATCCCCACAACGGACAATGGCGCACTGTTACCGCTAGACTCCTCGAGCAATTAGCCAACTATCAAGAGCAACTCCAAGAGCAGCAACCCACTCTCCTCGTGTTGGCAGAATCCGATCCCTTGTGTTTTATCAGGGGTTTTCTAGCGGCGCTCTCCACAGGGACGCCTCTGCTACTGGCTAATCCCCACTGGCAGTCCCAAGAGTGGCAGCAGGTGGCAGCGATCCTACCCCAGAATTTTATGGCTTGGGGAAGCGTGCCCCCCCTAGACCCTCAAGGATCTGGAGAACCTTTGCCCCAGGGCTGGATTCTGATTCCCACTGGAGGAACTCAAGGGCGGTTGCGTTGGGCAATTCACACGGTGGCGACCCTTCAGGCAGCAGTAATGGGGCTGCAAAGCCACTTACAAGAAGGGGTGATTCACTGTCTAAGTATTTTGCCCTTGTACCATGTCAGTGGCCTGATGCCCGTGGTGCGATCGCTCTGGACAGGGGGAGAACTCTATCTTGCGAGCCATTTACGGGACCTACGGCAAGCCGCACCGCCCGGCAATTGTGATCTGTGGCTGTCTTTGGTGCCTCGGCAATTGCAACAGGTGCTCACAGAGCCGCTCCCGTGGTTAGGGGAGTTAAGGGGAATTTTTATTGGCGGTGGTCCCACTTGGTCACAACTACTAGAGGAAGCAGCAGCCCAGCGATTGCCCCTATGTCTCAGTTATGGAATGACGGAAACCGCAGGCATGATCTGTGCTCAGCGGCAGGGAGAATTTTGGACGGGCGATCGCTCCTGTGGTCAAGTCTTACCCCATGCCCAGATTGCTTTAACCCCTACGGGGGAGATTCAGATTCAGGCGGCCTCCCTTGCCCTTGGCTATTACCCTCAGTTATTCCATGAAGAGACATTCCAAACGGACGATCGCGCTCAATGGCGGGGCGATCGCCTCTACATTTTGGGACGCACCAGCCGCAAAATCATCAGTGGTGGCGAGAATATCTATCCCGAAGAGTTAGAAGCCTTACTCCTTGACAGTGGTCTTGTTCAAGATATCTACATCTACGGCACACCCGACCCCCGTTGGGGCGAACAAGTCGTTGCCCTTTATGTGGGAGAGGCCTCCCCTGAGGAACTCAGCAGATGGCTCAAACAGCAGTGCAGTGCCTACAAATGCCCCAAGCAATGGATTTCTGTGCCCCAAATTCCCCGCACGCCCCAAGGAAAGGTGCGATCGTCCTCGATGATGAAGGCACTTTGAGGTTTTGTGGATAGTGCTTGGCGGTAACTAACTCGACGATCCTAAAAATACAGAAAAACTAACTAGCGTTCCAACTCTCCAGCAATGTCCGAACAGCCACCGAATCCAACGCATCAAATCTCTCCCCGTGCATAGGCGACATTTATTTAAAGTCAATCGTGTCTCCCGAGGAAACTAGAGAAACTTAGTAGGAGATTACCAACATGCGGAAGCAAAAATAAACGGGCAGGGATCTCCTACAAAATAGGCACGCTCTCCTGCCCAAGGGGCTTGGTGCTAGCCAACCACAGAAGCGGTGCTGCGACGCCGCCGAATTCCTGTTGTCACAGTGGGGGTGACTTCGATGGGTTGCAGGAGCAATAGGACTGAGGCGTTGCCCTGAAGTTCACGGCGCACCAGTCGCACCAGTTCCCGTTCAATGTGGGCTTTGACTCCTGCCCAATCTATATCGCCGTTGCGGGCATATTCACTCCAGCGATCGCTCAAAGCGGTTTCGACCGTGGCATGTACCCAAGCCTGCCAAGCCTGTAGCTCAATTGCCGTGACCACGCCCCGCAGGTGCACTTCAGGAGTGGCCTTCAGGGTGCCATCAGTACCCACCGCCACCGCCACGGTGATAATGCCTTCCTCGGCCAGTTGTTGCCGCTCTTGCAGGACATGGGCTTTGACAATGCCACCGCGATCCAGTAACTCAATGCCAGCAGGCACCTTATCTACGACACGAATCGAGTCACGGGTGAGTTCCACCACATCGCCGTTGTCAATAATCACCATATTCTCCGGGGGAATGCCCATGCTCTGAGCGGTTTGGGCGTGTTTCACCAGCATGCGGTGCTCGCCATGCACCGGTAAAAAGAACTTGGGCTTCGTCAAGGCCAGCATCAGCTTTTGATCCTCTTGGCAGGCATGGCCAGAGACGTGAATGCCCTGTTCGCGACCGTAGATGACTTTCGCGCCTTGCATCATCAGGCGATCAATCATGTTGACCACGGCAATCGTGTTCCCCGGAATGGGGTGAGCTGAGAGAATCACAGTATCGCCGGGGCGAATTTTAATTTTGCTGTGTTCTCCTTTGGAAATCCGCGTCAGAGCAGACAGGGGTTCCCCTTGGGAGCCAGTGGTCAGGTACATCACCTGATGATCCGGGTACTTGTGCATGATGTGCAGCGGCACAAAGAGATCATCAGGGCAGCGAATGTAGCCCAACTGCCGTGCATGGGCAATGACATTGAGCATCGAGCGACCCAAGACTGAGACCACGCGGCCATGCTTTTGCGCTAATTCCAAGGCCATACTGAGGCGATGCACTGAAGAGGCAAAGGTGGTAAAAATAATCCGCCCCTCTGCTTGGCTAAAGGCACGATCTAAGTTGGGAAACACCGATCGCTCCGAGGGGGTGTGGCCGGGGACTTCCGAGTTGGTAGAGTCACTAATGAGGCAGAGAACCCCTTTTTCCCCATGCTCCGCTAGCCGCTGAATGTCAAAGCACTCGCCATCAACGGGGGTAAAGTCGAACTTGAAATCCCCAGTGTGGATAATCACGCCAATGGGCGTATGAATCGCCACCGAGAAGCTATCGGCAATGGAGTGGGTATTGCGAATATACTCCACAAGGAAATTTTTGCCCAAGCGCACCATGTCCCGAGGCTGTACGGTGCGAAGTTCGGTGCGATCGCCAACTCCTGCCTCTTCAAGTTTCCCTTGCAGCAACGCCATGGCAAGGCGAGGGCCATAGATGACGGGAATATCAAACTGCTTGAGATGAAAGGCAATGCCACCAATGTGATCTTCGTGGCCGTGGGTCACAATCATCCCCTTGATTTTGTCGCGATTTTGCCGCAGGTACGTCATGTCGGGCAAGACGATATTCACCCCATGCATCCCATCAGTGGGAAAGGCTAGCCCTGCATCCAGCAAAATAATTTCATCTTGGAATTCAAAAACACAGGTGTTCTTGCCAATTTCATGCAGCCCACCGAGGGGAATAATTTTTAGGGCAGCAGTTGCAGCGGATTGACTCATAGGTCTCCTTACGATGAAACGAACAAAAAAAGTGCAGCTTGGGAAATCCCTAGCGTTGTCTTAAGACTTCAGGAGGCCAAGATCATCTAAAACAGGCTTCAATTGGCCAATCACAGCGTCACTCGCAGACGTGAGGGGCAGTCGGGGCGCCCCCACCGCCCAACCTTGCAGGCTGAGGGCAGCTTTAATCGGGATCGGATTCGTCGTCACAAATAAAACCTTGAACAGTGGCAATAGTTGACAATGAATAGCAGTGGCTTTGGCCGTCTCTCCTTGGACAAAGGCTTGGATCATCTCTTGAATGCGTAAGCCAACAAGGTGACTGGCCACACTGACTACACCATAACCACCAACGGCCAGTAATGGCAACGTTAGGGAATCATCGCCAGCGTAAATGCGAAAGGTCGGCGGTAGGGCGGCACGTAGGGCACTGGCTTGATCAAGGCTGCCGCTGGCTTCTTTAATGGCAACAATGTTCGGATAGTCAGCAAGGCGAATCACTGTTTCTGGTAGCAGGTTTTGCCCTGTGCGGCCGGGGATGTTGTAGAGCATGAGGGGAAAGTCCGACACCGCCCTGGCGATCGCCTGAAAATGGGCGTAGAGTCCTTCTTGGGGCGGTTTGTTGTAGTAGGGTACAACCAAGAGGGCACCATCGAGGCCGAGTTCTGCGGCCTTTGCTGTGGCATGAATGGCCTCATGGGTGGAGTTGGAACCCGTACCTGCAATCACCTTGGCTTTGCCCGCCACAGCCTGCTGCACCGTTTGAAAGAGTTGAAACTCCTCTTCCCAAGTGAGGGTGGGAGATTCCCCTGTGGTGCCGCAAACAACAATACCATCGGAACCATTGGCCACAAGGTGCTGTGCCAGTTCTGCCGCCACATCGTAGGCGATCGCGCCATCGGCTGTAAATGGCGTAATCATGGCGGTAATCACACGTCCAAAGTCAGTCACAGTCCACCCTCAGCCAAGTCCCGTTGCAGTTGCCGAATCGTGACCGCGCGGCTATACACACGCCGGCGATCGCCCAAGGTTTCCAGAATGATTGCTCCCCGTCGCCAGCTTTGGGGCGAGCGATAAATGGTCAAATTCTCTTCGGTCTCAGTCACTTCATAGCCATTATCCTTAAGCCATGCCTCCAGTCGCGACAGTTGCGGCAAGGCGATCGCAAGGACTTGCGTATGATTCCAATAGGCAGCAATCGCTCCCACGACGACCCCCACGGCTAATCCCCAACGGTAGGGTAGGGGAGACAACAGACTCCAGTGGCAAATTTGGCTCAAACTCAAGGCGGTGATGGCAGTGACACAGGCAAAGTAGTAAATGAACACCACCTTCACATCTAAGCCTTCAATGGCGGGGGGGTCAGCGGTTGTGGGAGAGTTGGGCATAGGCACTTAGTTGAGGGCTTGGGCACGCTCGTAGGCCGCTTTTACCGTTTGCATGAGGGTTCCACGCACACCAGCAGCTTCCAGTACTTCGAGACCCGCAATGGTTGTCCCCGCAGGACTGGTGACCGCATCCTTGAGTTGTGCTGGATGCAGCCCACGCTCATTAAGTAATTGTACTGTGCCTGCTATTGTGCCATAAACGAGTTCCTGTGTCAGCGATCGCGATAAGCCCACCGCCACCCCGGCATCGCAAAGCGCCTCCACAATCAGGGCAACAAAGGCAGGGCCAGAGCCAGACAGCGCCGTTACTGCATCCATTTGCCCTTCACTGACAGCCACCACCTGCCCCAGCACCCCTAACAAATTCTTAATCTTGCGAATCTCCAGTTCACTGGCGGCACTATCGCTGGCAAGGGCAATCACCCCGGCGCCCACCTGGGCCGGTGTATTCGGCATTGCCCGAAAGATCAGCCGCTGGGGAAAAAGCCGCCGCAGCCGCCCACTGTTGATCCCTGCCATGATGGAAAGGACAACCCCAGTGCTTTGTGCCACCGGCGTATCCGCCAGTTCCGACTCAATATCGGCAAAGACTTGTGGCTTGACCGCCAGTAGGAGCGTTTCGGCTGTGGCCACCTCTAAGTTCGTTGTCACCCTAACCCCATAGGTGTGGGCTAGATGCTGTTGCCGCTGGGGCGATCGCGCCGATACCCACACCTGCTCTGGCAAGAGACCATCCGCCAGCAACCGCGCAAGCATTGCCTCCGCCATGCGGCCACAGCCAATGATCCCAAGAGCAGGCACCCTAGGCACTACGCTGTTGTTGGGCATTCATACCCCAAGCGGGCGGTGGGGCAACGGGTGTGGGGGTTGGTGTGGCAGTTGGACGCACCCCACCGACTTGGGTACTCACTTGGACACAGCTTGGCGTAAAGAGGAAAATACTCTCACCAATACGCTCTTGATGGCCATCAATCGTGAACGTAGCACCGGCAACAAAATCCACTGAGCGTTGGGCTTGCTCTGGCTCCATCAAGGTCAGATTTAGCACCACAGACTTCCGCTCTTTAAGAGCCTTGATCACCTCAGGCATTTCACTAAAACTGCGGGGCTGGATCACCAAAACTTCCGCCACTGCCCCCCACCAACGACCGGCATTGGGCATACCAATCACATTCGAAGGAGCTGATCCCGTGGGCACTGAACCAGTGGCAACTGAGGGAGATGGACTGGGGTCAAGGTCATGACTCAGGGTTGGCCGCGATGTGGGCAGCCGTTCCACCTTCGGTTCCGGGGTTAGCGTTCCTGCCGTTCCTTGAGGGTATTCCTCATCGTAGATGTCAGTCTCTGGGCCTAGGCCCATGAGGTCACGGAGTTTGCCCAACATAACGACTCGCTATTGCTCCTAATAAATGGATGAGTTGCAAGAGTTTTCTGACGTGCCGTAGCTGAGTCACCGCGACAGGTCAGAGGGATAAAAGCCAGATGATATGTTTCGTGTCTTAACAATCCTAGCTTCGTGGCTAAAAGGGAACCTATGCACAAACGTCCACGAAAGTTGAGTTAAAACAA
>FMJZ01189854.1_pt1 | contig 23087 bp, 20 predicted proteins | sample 1987881 | NCBI WGS metagenome assembly FMJZ01 (sample SAMEA4378227, study PRJEB15110) | soil metagenome | biome: soil; feature: Field; material: Soil | place: India | collected 2015-03-11 | depth 0 m
GGCCATCGAGGTTATGCTGGTGGTACACCTGAAGGATTTTTTCGGTGTAATCCACGCGCTGGCCGTCTTCCTCGGCGCTGTAGGGCTTATCACGGTTGGTGCCCAGGATGGTACCGCCGGTGGTCAGGATGCCGGAGAGCGCCTCACCCTCGAGGGGCATGATTAGGTTGTGGGCCATGCCGCTAAAGCCATCGTGGAAGCCGATCAATTGCAGGTTAAAATGGCCGGCAATGGCCTTACCAATTCCGCGGATGGCGGCATTGATGCCGGGGCTATCGCCGCCGGAGGTCAGGATGCCGATTTTGCGGGGGGCTTTCGTTTTCATGGGAAACCCTTTCGCTTTCAGTTACCGCTGCCATAGAGGGTGCGGTACTTTTCCAGATCCACGGCGGCGATGTAGGGCAGGTTGCGGCCTTTCTCGTCTATATCCAGGCCGTAGCCGACCACGAAGTAGTCGGGGATCTCGAAGCCCAGGTAATCAATCTGGATATCTACTTTGTGGCGGGCTTTTTTATCCAACAGGGCGCAGATTTTGAGGCTGCGCGGCTGGCGTTCGAGAAGTAATTTACGCACGGTATGGATGGTGTAACCAGTGTCAATGATGTCATCTACCAGAATGACATCCCAATTGTGGATGTTGATCTTGTGGTCTGCATCAATGCGGACGAACCCGGAGGACTCGGCGCCGCGGTAAGAGGAGACGAGCATGAAGTCCATGGTCATGGGGCGGTTGATCTTGCGCATGAGGTCGGTGAGGAAGACCACGCTGCCGCGCAGGAGGCCGAGGAGGAGCAAGCGGTCGGAATCGCGGTAATCGGCGGTGATTTGGGCGCCGAGTTCGGCCACGCGTTGTTCGATTTGCTCTTGCGTGATCAGGATTTGCCCGATGAAATCATAAGGATACGGGGAAGATTGCACGTGCGCCATGTTGCTGCCCTCGCGAAAGGGGATTATGGTATATGTTACCATGAAAGTATGGTGACGAAACCCATTTTATTGGAGAGATCTCATCATAACTTTTCTCTTAATAGGCGCTAGTAAATCTCGTTCCATAAGTTGGAGAATGTCTTCTGGGGAAACACGAATTTCGCTCTGAATAGACTTGCGTTTCGCAAGTATCGGAGAAAGGCCTTTGAAGGCATCCATTTTTGCTTTTAAGATGGTATTTGCTCGGCCGTTTAGCGAAAAGAACAAGACAGAAAAAACATTTAGAAGTAAATGCAACGCAAAATACCGCCTTAATAGGGGTTCGGGCATATCCTTGAAAAAAGTCCAAACTAAATTGCGGTGACCGTGGTAGATAGCAAAGTCGCTAGATTTTCCCGTTGACGCAGAACCAATGTGATGGACTGTAGCCTGGGGAATGTAATAGCATTGGAGCCCCTTTAGGCGTAACCTAAAGCCGAGATCAAGATCCTCATGGTAGGCGAAGAATGATTCATCAAAGCCACCTACCTCAAGAAGGGCTTGGCGTGGGTATAAAGCGGCGGCGGCGCAGGCGCTAAATACGGGTTCGGGTGAGATTTTGGGGGTGGCAGGCAAACCATAATTTCGTCGCCAGGCTAAGCCACTAACGTGGTAAACATCCCCTTCACCATCTAAAAGATAGGGTGAATTGGCTTGCAATTGACGGGAGGCAAAAAAGGCATTGGGATACAAGGATGTTGCTTTAACCAGTTGTTCAAGCCAATCAGGTTCGGGAAAGGCGTCGGGGTTTAACGTAGCGATCCATTCACCTTTGGCAAGATGAATCCCATAGTTATTGGCAAAGGCAAAGCCCTTATTTGTTTTGAAATACTCTACTCTAATGCGGAGATTTGGCCAAGATTCGTGAAAATCTAGCGGAGGGGGGTTCTGAGAGCCATTGTCAATGAGGATGAGTTCGAAATTGTTAAATGTTTGTTGTCTAAGATGACCTAGACATTGGATTAAGGGGTCAGACGTATTGTAGCTGATAATCAGAATGGAGATATAAGGCATTTCTGGTCTGGTAGAGTCTATATTTGGGCGAGATAAACATTGGTGGCATTTGGATAATGGGAGTTAGAAATAAGTTTAGTTTGTCCTACAAATTTGCCATATTCGTAATTTATCTAGATGAGTAATCCTTATCGAACCACATACCGAAAAGGACCATCTGCAGGCCGCTTAAAAAAAGAAGCATAGCAAATAGAGCACTTGTAGCTTCAACGATTGTACCCATAATTAGCCGTATCGCTATTAAATATAAACCAAATCCAAGACCCGCTAATAATGAAAGTAAACCAAAGAAATAAAAGAATACAAGGGGGTGAAAATCCCTGATGATGTATTTTCTATATAATCGTTGCACAAATGCCTTCACAAGAAACAAGGTAAACGAAAAAATTGCAACAAACTCGTTAATCCCGGATTTTTCCCCAATACCGTATATGGCCTTTATTGGCACATCTGTAACTTTCATGTTATGAATATTAAGTTCGGTTAGCATCGAATTTTCAAAATGATATCCTTGGCTGATGGCATCTAAGTTTAATTTTCTTAAGGCGGTAGATGAAATAGCGGTATACCCGCATTGGGGGTCTGATATGTGCCAAAACCCTGAAGTTATTTTATTTAACATAGACAATACTGCATTCGCGAAAAATCTCAATCTCGGCATTTTCCTCCACGCTTCTCCATTTATAAACCTGTTACCTTTCGAGTAATCACATTGTCCATTTATCACCGGTTCAAGTATGTTTGGCAAATCAGATGGATCCATTTGAGCATCACCAGCCATAACTGCTACCACATCTGCTCCTACCTCTAAGGCTTTTTTATGACCTGAGATTATTGCGCCTCCGACCCCCCTGTTAGTAGCATGACGCAATAATATGATCTCTCTTTTATTTTGGTCTTGGTACTTCTTGACGACATTGCTGGTACCATCTGTACTTCCATCGTCCACGACAATTATAAAATCCACAAATTCTGGCATCGTTTCAATAACTTTTCCTATTAACTTCTCTTCATTATATGCTGGAACCACAACCGCTATCTTCTTTCCCTTTACCACGGTTCAGTAACCTCCTTAAGCGCGATGGATGAGCTGTGTAATGCAGATTTCAGTAATGCTTGTGCGATTCCAATTGTGATTGCGCCATCTTCAACGGTAACAGGAACGTCTGCTTTATCCTCTAAAACATTTATAAAAGACTCTAACTCTGCACGCAACGGCTCATATTTCTTTATGGGGTATCTTATCATTTCTCCTTCGCTCACTCCCCTAAAAATCTTCATTGATTCCCAATCTGTACTTGTTTCATAGGCATTTCTGTAAAATACTAGCTCCTGTGTTAAATAGTTCAAGTAATACATGCCTTTCTCGCCAAGAATATAGATTTCACGAATTTTTGTTGGTGTTAGCCAATTCACGTTTAGAACCCCCACTACACCTTTTGTAAACTTTAGAACCGCTGCTAGTAAATCTTCATTTTCTCCATTCAACACCCGAGCTGTTTCGGCAAATACACTTTCGACCTCTTGACATGATATAAATCTAAATATGTCGATGTCGTGTACAGCCAAATCTACCGTAACTCCCACATCCGAAATTCTCGCCGGAAATGGCCCTTGCCGCCTTGCTTCCATCAAGATTAATCTACCCAATTCACCCATCTCTATTTTCTTTTTAGCAGTAACTACCGCTGGATTAAATCTCTCAACGTGTCCTACCATTAGCTTGACATTGTGCTTATTAACTGCTTCTATCAAGGCTTTTGCTTGAGCAATTGTCGAGGCCAAAGGTTTCTCGACCAAGATATGCACTCCTCTGTTTATACACTCAAGCGCTACCTCAAAATGATGTGCAGTCGGCACAGCTATAACAACTGCGTCTGGTTTCTCACGATCTAAAAAATCCTGGTAATTCCTATAAGGGGTTGAACCATATTTACTTGCTATAAGTGAAGCCCTTTCGTAAATGACATCGACAACACCAGTTAGATTAACTCTGTCTGATAATTCCCAGAGAAGCCGGGCATGATTTTGCCCCATCGCTCCTGCACCGATGACACCTATCCGCAGCATTTGTTAATCTCCTTTACAATTTTCTCAAGTTCCTCACCAGACAAAAGAGGATGCACAGGAATTGACACAACCTCTTTTGTAACCTTCTCAGTAACTGGGCAATAGATCTTATTTCCCCCATAATTCTCCATAGGTTTTTGCCTATAAGCAGGTATAGGGTAGAAAATTCCTGTGCCAATTCCCGCTTCATTTAACTTCTTGACAATATCATCCCTATTTTTACGAATTCGAATTGTAAATTGGTGCCATACATGTTCATAACCCTCTTCGACAATGGGTAACACTACCCCTTCAAGGTTTTTCAGAAAGTAGTCGGCGTTTTCTTTCCTTTTTTGGTTTAATACTAACAGCCTATCTAGCTGAACAAGTCCAATGGCTGCATTGATATCGGACATCCTAAGGTTGTAACCTAAAATTTCGTGATAATACCTCTGTCGCATTCCATGGTTCCGAAGTAATCTGCACCTTTCGGCCACCTCATCGTCATCTGTAGTGATCATTCCCCCTTCCCCGCACATAATGTTTTTTGTGGCATAGAAACTAAAACAGCCGATTCCGAAACTACCGACTGGGCGGCCCTGAATTTTTGCACCAACTGCTTGAGCTGCATCCTCGATTACTATTAGACTATACTTCTCTGCAATTTCTATTATTTTGTTCATATTTGAAGGATACCCGTAAAGATGAACGGGTAATATCGCGCGTGTTTTTTGGGTAATCGCTGCCTCTATTTGATCTGCGTCAATATTAAAGGTTTTTTCGTTTATATCAACAAATACTGGTTTGGCTCCAATATTTAGCACACAACTAACCGTCGCGAAGAAGGTGAACGGGGTGGTGATAACCTCATCCCCAGGTTGAATACCTGCTGCTAACAACGCTATTTGGAGAGCGGCAGTGCCAGATGAAACTGCGATGGCATGTTTTGTTTTCGTTACCTCCTTGGCAAAGCGCTCCTCAAAGGCATGAACCTTGGGGCCCTGTGCAAGCATGCCAGAGGATAAAACCTCTAATACTGCTTCCTTTTCTTCATTCCCAATGTAAGGCTTCGATATAGGGATCATTTCTCCTCCAATTTGTTGAAATCTTTAGACGGAATTTGGATGAGACGGCCGCATTGGCTACATCTTAATTCAATATACTCGGGAGTAATGCCTTCCTTTTCCAATAGGTGACCACATGGGCATACGAAGCCCCGCAAACGAGCCGGATTTCCCCAGACTAACCCATAATCTGGAACATCCTTAGTAACCACACTCCCCGCACCAACCAGTGCCCACTTTCCAATCACGACCCCACATCTAATGGTGGAATTTGCTCCCAAAGAAGCACCATATCGGATTAGAGTCTCACTTAGGGCCCAGTCCTCGGGAGATTTTAAGGTGCCATCTGGGTTAATGGCTCTAGGCCTCAAATCATTAGTAAAACAAACGTGTGGGCCAATAAAGACCCCGTCTTCAATAGTAACGCCATGGTAAATAGAAACATAATTTTGAATTTTCACATTATCACCAATTTTTACCCCCACATCAACATACACGCCTTTGCCCAAAATACAATTCTTTCCAATCACTGCCCCTTCTCGAATTTGAGAATGATGCCAAACAATCGTTCCTTCGCCAATTGAGGATTTATCTGAAACTTCTGCGGTAGGATGTACACGAATACCATCTTTCATGTTGTTTTCTCCGAGAGAAGTTTGATCGTTATGCGATTTCTGATCTTCGACTTCATCACATGGTTAGAGGAGAGGACAATTAGTTTACTTATAGATAACAGATGGATTTTCATAAATATATAAAGTAGTATTGGGAAGCCTAATTACACTTTTTTCATTTAAGCAAGAGACGTTTTCTAAAGGAAAATTTGAGAGGAAATGGTTAACTCCAATTTCCTCTAACTTTTTATTACAAGGTGAAATTTCAATCTGCACAACATCCTGTTGCATTAGAGAGATTGTAATTTGGTCGGGGTCATTCGTGTGGGTAAGGAAAATATGGGCATATCTATTATAAATATGCAGATAATCGCCATTAGGATCAAATGAATGCCAGAAATCGACATTGGGAAAATAATAAGTTCCATTTAACACTCTAAATCCATTGGCTGCGAGGTAATTGGTCAACCAGGGATAGTATGAAGCGAATACTACATCGTTTTTTCTAGCGGGTAATTCGGATATAACCTCTGAGTTTTGTAATGGCGAGAGGCCCCTATAAATCGGATTTACTTGGGCGGAAGAAATAAAGCTCAATAACAGCAGCATTCCCATGGCTGTCTTTTCTTTTCTGAAAGCCAAAGCGCCTGCTAAAACTGCATTTGCGCTAGAAATAACAAGGATTTTTAGAGGATTATAGATGTACTGTGGGTATTTCTCTCTAAGATGTATTCCAATGGCAAGTACAAAGAGGAACACATATATAATGCTTACAATCCTGAGTATGTCTAATTTCTGGGACTGGTCAACATATTTTGAGGCAGTCAGAAAGTATACACACCCAACAATATTCATAACGGCCAAATATGGGATAGAACGGGAAGGAGGAACGTATTGTAGAAGGAGCGCCTTTGCCAGGAATTGCGGAAGGCCAAATATTCCCCACACAAACAATAAGACGGGAATGGCTGCACATCCAGCGGTCAGTAGCTTTTCAGGAGAATTCCTCTTGGTTGAGGATGCAATTACAATTCCTAATAAGGGCAATAGTAGTAAGGAAGTTGGCGAAAAAGAGGAAGCCTCACTCTGATTACCAAGTATGGGGGGAACAATATTCCTATCGTATAATAGTTGCAGATTGTAGAAGCCATAAATAACTTTAGGTAAAAAACTCGCATCTTTTCCTAAGGAAAAACGTTTACCCGGGTAAGATGTATTTGTTATTTTGTATATTGGGTCTTTGTTTTGAATGTAAAACAACATTCCTGTAAATATAATAACAGAAAGAGCACCTAAAATCGGGACAAGCATAGGTTTTATGCTGTGTTTCTTTGATACTAAAAGCAGATATAGACCCCCAATTGTCAATATCGTTAATCCCGATGGTATCTGAAATGGGGGGTAGAAGATGAATCCGAAACATATGGCAAAATAACTGAATAAGAATAGGTTGAGCCCCCACCGCTCTTTTTTTGCCATCTTTTGGACTGCTTGAATGAAAAAATACAAAGCAAGAGCTGCAAAGCTAATAGTCTCAGGCGCAAAAGTTGAATACCACCATTGGATAGTAGGGGTAAAAAAAGCCGCAATAGATCCCATTATTGAAATAAAGTAATTCTCATTAGTAATTAGCATGAAAATGAGGTAAAGGGAGAAAATCAACAAGAATCCCTTAAACCACCATTTGAAAGAAAAGGCATACTCAACAGGCAATATTAAAAATACCAGATTCTGGGGCTTGAAGATTGTGCTCCAATGCTTAGTTGGAACGTCAGAAAACAAAAAATTTTGCCCAGCAAGATAAATTGAGCTCTCTGGTTTAAAGTCATTATGGACTTGTGAAACAGTCCAAGGGGTTAGAACTAGCCATTCGTCGCTTCTGATACCTCTTGGATGCCCATAAATTAGATTGGGATCTTTGTCTGATCCATAGAAGAAGTAATTGTAAATGCCAACAGACGAGCCATGGAGTCTTAGAGATGTTAGAAGCAACAGTAACAACAATAAAAAAATTGGAAAATAATAAAATTTCATTCTTTTGAAAAATTGTCCTGAATTCATGATTCTCCTCGAATCAGCAGCGAAGCCTATAATCTTCATGTTCTAACGACAAGTTGGGATTATAGTATGGATCCCCTTTCTCAAGCAAGTGGAGCCATTTTCTTCTGAAGTACTCCACTTCTGCTAAAAAGCGCTTTTGTTTTTCGGGTGTGTCCTCATATCCTCTGGTCCTTGATTCATGGTGATAAAGTTCAGCGTATGGGGTCCATAAGTTTAGATATCCCTTCTCAAATAGCTTTAAACAGAGATCCACATCGCCCAGCGCTAAGGTATAGCTTTCGTCAAAACCCTTAACTATGTCAAATTTATTTCTATCAACCATTAGACAAGCCCCAGTGTTTGCCATTACGTTTCTGACAAGGAGCAATTGACCAGCTAGACCAGGATGGCTTCGGGGGAATCCCCTATATCCATGTCCTGCAAACCCTGCTATTCCGAGTATTATGCCTGCGTGTTGAATGGTACTATCGGGATAATACAATTTTGCGCCTACAGTTCCGATTTCATTTCTTGTAGCGTGCATGAGCATTTGTTCTAGCCAATCACTCGAAATTACCTCTGTATCATTATTTAGAAAAAGCAGGATTTCTCCATTCGCGGACTTTACAGCCCAATTGTTGACTTTATGAAAATTAAACGAGTAGTTCCACTCGAGGACTCTAATTCTTTTGTTTTCCTGGATAAGGCTTTCGTACAACCTGAAGGTCTCTTTTTCTTTACTGTTGTTTTCAATGATCAAAATTTCGTAGTTTTTATAAGATGATTTCGTTTCAATAGAATGCACACAGCGCTCAAGATCCAATGCATGATCGCAGTTTGGAATAATAATGGATATCAGAGGGTTTCCTTTTGCATAATATGAAACGCGATATAAGGTGGGTATTCCAGTATCTTCAACCCTTGCGTTCATATGGGATCGCCTGATATGCTCCGTGAGTGCCTTCTTCCCGGCATTGTGAGCGTTAGGCTTGTAATCAATACTTGTCGCGGTTGACCCAGGAACCTCACGCCAATGGTAAAGAATTTTGGGAATGCGCACGATCTTGTCCGTTTGTTCCATAAGCCTTAGAATGAGATCAAAATCTTGTGCGCCTTCGAAACCCTCCCTGAGCCAACCAATTCTGTTTCCCAAGTTGCGCTCAACTGCCAAGAAATGGCAGGCATAATTTACGCTGCGTAGTAAATCAGGACTGAACCCAGGCTTAAAGAATGGGCTATGTCGTTGCCCGTTAGGTGTAATTTTGTCTTCGTCTGAATAAAACACTTTGATCTCTGGATTGGTTTGCAGTTGATTCACTATTTCAAATAATGCGAAAGGTGCAAGTTCGTCATCATGGTCAAGAAATCCAACATACTCTCCTTGACTTATTTGTATGGCAGCATTGGCATTTCCGGCAATTCCTAGATTCTGTTCGAGTTCTAGTAGCTTGATTCTCGGGTCAAATTCTGTGTATCGCCTTAGAATTTTTTTGACAGCATTATTTCCTACACTCGCATCGGCAATACAAAGTTCCCAGTTATAATAGGTTTGAGCCAGTACGGATTGTATTGCCTTTTCCAGTATTTTAGGCGGAGGATTATAAACTGGCATTATAATGCTCACAAGTGGTTTATATCGAAATGCTCTAGAAATCTGGGATTGAATTAACAATTCCTTTTTGCTGGGTTCATATTTTTTTATCCATTGCGAATAACTAATTGAACGATCACTTTGGGGTAAAATGATTCGCAAAATCAATCGTAAGATTTGATCCCGTTTACTTCCACGAGGAATAATGTATTTTCGAATCCATTCTATGCGTTTTTCTCCGATTATTTTTCTAAGCCTCAGCATCCAACCCCGTTTCTCCCTTTCAGCAAGCAGCCATAGTTTCGTAAGACTTTGAGGATTTCTTTGTTTGAGGTAAAAAATAAAGCCATGAGCAGTTTTTTTTACGATAGTGCGTTTCGAGGAAACCCACCACTAGAAGAATTGCGTGAGGTGTTGCATTATCGTGATCTTATTTTCCAGCTAGCTCGGCGCGATATTACCACGCGCTACAAGCGTTCGGTACTGGGAATCGCGTGGACGATGCTTAATCCTCTGGGAATGATGGTTGTGCTCACTATTGCGTTCTCGCATATTTTTCGTTTTCAGACCGAGCATAGCTATCCGGCCTATGTTCTCAGCGGTCTATTGGCGTGGAATTTTTTCTCGCAGACCACTACTGCATCCATGGTCAACTTGGTCTGGGGCGGGGGCTTACTGCATCGCATTTATATCCCGCGTACTTCCTTTGCGCTGGCTGCAATTATAACCGGATTAATCAATATCGGCTTTGCGTTGGTACCCCTTTTGATTATTAATCTTTTCACACAAGTTCCAATTCGCTGGACGTTATTATTCTTCCCCGTTTCAGTTGCGCTTCTGGCAGCTTTTGCCCTTGGTGTTGGCTTGTTGATATCCACGTTTGCAGTATATTATCCTGATGTGGTAGAGATGTATAACATTGCCCTTTTGGGGTGGATGTACTTAACACCAGTTATTTATCCGGTAGGAATACTTCCGGAAAATATTCGCTTGTGGGTGACGCGGTTAAACCCGATGTATTATTTTGTCGAGATTTATCGCTCTGCTGTTTATTATGGGCGATTGCCAACGCTCGATGTCATAATACCTGCTATCGGGTTTGCGATGATAACCTTGATTATAGGTTGGGTGGTTTTTACATACAAATCCGATGAGTTTTCTTATCGTGTTTAAGATATGAACAGGAGCATGATTCCAGAATTTGCGGTAACTCTCGAAAATGTCTCGGTTCGTTACCGTATACCGGCCGAGCGTTATGGTACGTTTAAGGAGTTTGCTATTCGGTGGTTGCAACGGCGAGTACGTACCCAATCGTTTTGGGCATTACATCGAGTCTCTTTCGAGGTCTACCGAGGTGAGGTGTTTGGAATCATCGGCGCTAATGGAGCGGGAAAGAGTACCTTGCTAAAAGTAATATCGCGTGTCATGCGACCTACTGAGGGCCGGGTTAGGGTTTATGGACGCGTTGTGCCGCTGTTAGAATTAGGGGCAGGGTTTCATCCTGAACTAACTGGACGTGAAAATATTTTCCTCAATGGGGCTATCCTGGGCTTTACACGCAGAGAAATGGAAGCCAAGTTCCAACGGATTGTGGAATTCTCCGAATTACAGGATTTTATTGATGCCCCTTTACGTACCTATTCATCGGGTATGTGGGCGCGACTGGGTTTCGCGGTTGCAATTGATACCGAGCCGGATATCCTTATTCTGGATGAGATCCTGTCAGTGGGTGATGAAGCCTTCCAGCGCAAGTGTGTTGCACGGATTGAGGAGCTTCGCCAACACGGTGTTACTATTTTGCTGGTAACCCATAACACGGAACTTGTGGCTTCTATGTGTAGCCGTGCAGCTTGGTTGGATCATGGTCGGCTACAACTGGTGGGAGAAGCGGCTGTAGTTGCTCAAGCCTACCGGGAGAGTCAATTTGCAGGTACACCGCTGCCAGCTTAGAAATGTAAAATTTTTGCCCTTTGATGTGCAATGAACCACGAAACTATTGGTATTGAGCAGTTCCAAACTTCGCCGCTCCAAGTCTCTTTTTGTATTGTTAATCTTAATGCTCGAGATTACTTGCGGGCATGCCTGGATCGTTTGCCAGAGGCGGCCACGCAAATTACCTGGGAAGTCATTATTGTAGATAATGGTTCAACAGACGGTTCGGTCGAGATGATTCGGACCGAGTTTCCCTGGGTGCGCCTGATTTGCAATGAGACAAACCTCGGTTACACGCGCCCGATGAACCAGGCATTGCACGTAGCCCAAGGGGAATTCCTGGTGCAATTAAATCCTGATACGTTGCCGGGCGAGGGGGCTTTTGATAAATTATATTCTTTCATGCGGGCTAATCCTGAAGTCGGAATTTGTGGTCCCAAGGTGCTAAATCGTGATGGGACATTACAGCGGCAGTGCCGCCGTAGTGCAGCCCGCCCTTGGGATGTCGTTACTTACTTCAGCGGACTCTGGCGGCTTTTTCCGCATAGCCGGTTGTTTGGGCGTTATCTTCTTGCCTATTTGCCCGAAGACGAAACGGCTGAAGTAGAAGCGGTCTCAGGCTCGTGTATGATGGTTCGCCGGGCGGTGATTGATCAAATTGGATACTTAGATGAGCAGTTTTTCGCCTATCAGGAGGATTCGGATTTCTGCTTTCGCGCCCGGCAAGCGGGATGGAAAGTGTTCTACTATCCGGAGGCTGTTGTGGTCCACTATGGTGGTTTCGGGGGATCAAGGACACAACCGTATCGCGGGATTATAGAGTGGCATCGCAGTTATCTTCGCTACTATCGCAAGCATTTGGCTAAGGATTATTGTTTTCTGGTCAATGGACTAATGTATTTGGGGGTGGGGTTGAGGCTCAGCTTGAGTCTTGTAAAGGCATTTTTCTCCCGAGAGAAGGTGGTGGGAACGAAAAAGCCATAAGAACTTTATAAATTTTTGTGAGTCTATATTAGTGGGGTCTTGATGGCATCGTGGTTGAGTTGCAATTAAGTTGGGTGTACCCCTATAAATTAGTGTGGATTCTTGAATGGGAGACTCTCATGAAATTAAATGACATCAAAAATTCTTACTCTCGCAAATTTGACTTTCGACAAAGAATAATTATATTGTTGCTTCTTTTATCCTTTGGATTGCTTACAAGTTGCAAGCCAATATTAGGAGCAGGTCAATCCGCTCATGGGAAAACCGTGGGCACTATTTCTAGCAAGCAAACCATAGGGCAAACCTTTGTTGCGCGTCATAATGGGCTTCATGCAATTCGTTTTTATCTTGAAAAGGAAGGGAATGCTAACGGAGAGATAAAAGTAACTTTGTATAATGGTCCGAACAAGGATCTGCTAATAGCATCCAGTGGTATTCCAGTCTCGATTATTGATAAACCTGGTTGGTATCAAGCTAGTTTTGATGTTCCTTTGTCCTCAACACTAAAAAGATATTATATAGAACTTGCCTTGATTGGCTCTGGTGAGATCAAGGTATATGGGGATTCTGGGTATTCCTATATTGATGGTTCAGCATATATAGGGGAAAATCCTTCTGTTGATGCTCAGTTAGCCTTTCAACTGGCGTATGATCCTGTTCAGATGGTTTGGGGGCTTTTGAAAGAGAGCACTGCTTGGTTAAAGTGGTGGTTTATTGTTATATTTTTGTTTTTACTACCTGGTTGGGGGTTGGGTTCTGCTCTGTGTCTGAATTGGCCTCGATACCCATGGATGGGCAAAGTGGCTATTAGCTTTGCAGTAGGGATGTCTATTTATCCCGTGTTTCTGTTGTGGACAAATTTATTGAATATTAGACTGGGGATCTTGTATGCAATTTTGCCTGGATTAACCGCTCTCGTTTATTTGGTTGTTAAAAATCGTCAAGCCAATCTACTAAAGTGTGGTAAGAAAGCAGAAGTCATCAAACTCGAAAATATTCTCCTCTTAATGGTATTAGGGATGATCGCATTCATTAGGTTTTATGCGGTTCGAAGCTTACCAGTTCCAATGTGGGGTGATGCCTTTCAACATAGTATGATTACCCAATTAATACTGGATAGGGGGGGGTTATTTAAAGATTGGACACCTTACGCGGACTTGAGGAGTTTTACCTATCATTTTGGTTTCCATGCAAATGCAGCGGTTTTCGCTTGGCTCTCAGGATTAACTGGTTCTCAGGCAGTTTTGTGGTTTGCTCAAGTGACAAACGTTGTTGCCATCGTGGCTCTATACCCATTAGCCGTTCGTTGGGGAGGGAGTCAGTGGGCAGGTATTATTGCAATTGTAATTGCAGGTTTAATTTCTCCAATGCCCATGTTTTATGTTAACTGGGGGCGTTTTACTCAACTTGCGGGGCAAGTTGTTTTGCCGGTAGTTTTATTTCTCGTTTTTGATCTTTACGGTAAGCCAATTTCAAAACGAGGGGTTGGGCTATTAGCTTTATTAATGAGTGGCTTGGCTTTGACCCATTACCGGATTCTAATCATCACGGTATTGTTTTGGGGGGTGTTATTAGGATTTAGTTTCATGGACAAACAATATAGAGAGATCTTCAAGGTTGTGTTTGTGGGGATCATCTCGGCGGCACTATTCTTACCATGGTTTATAAGGACATTTGAAGGTAAAATTACTCGACAATTTATTGGTGAGTTAAGGACCTCTCCAAATGTTTTGAGCGAATGGACTCGAACATACAATTCCGCTGGCCCTTTGGAGTCCTACTTGCCTATTTTGATATGGTTAATAATGATAATCGCCATAGGATATAGTCTTTGGAAGAGAGAAAAGGAACACCTAATATTAGCCACTTGGTTATTTGCCATTGTTTTAGCGACAAATCCTCATTGGTTGGGTTTACCCGGAACAGGCGCAATTTCAAATTTTGCAATATTGATAGCTGCGTATATTCCAGCAGCATTGTTTATTGGATCTTTGGTTGGATGGGGAGTTTCTAGGGCGGATAATAAGTGGATGGTGGTTTTATCTGTTGTCATTCTGGGATTATCTGCGTGGGGGGCTCGGCATAGAGTAGGCGAAGTTCAGCCCTCAAATTTTGCATTGTTTACTTGGCCCGATGCCTATGCAAGCCAATGGATACAAAACAATACATCGCCTAGTGCTCAGTTTTTAATCAATGGTTTTCCAGCATATGGAGGTTCGGTAGTTGTGGGTTCGGATGGGGGATGGTGGCTTCCGCTTTCAGCATATAGAAAAGTGAATATTCCTCCTCTTAATTATGGATCTGAATCCGGTCCAACCGCAGATTATGTTGGTTGGATTAACGAACTTGTCTTTCTGATCCGGAGCCAGGGGATTCGCTCTTCTAGTGTAAAAAATGAAATCTGTGCAAGAGGTATTGACTATGTTTACATTGGCCAACAACAAGGGCGTGTCGGGGCTGGCGCAGAGCAGTTGTTGGACCCAAACATCTTAACGGTAGATCCAATGTTTCAAAAAGTTTATCACGAAGATCGGGTTTGGATTTTCAAAGTAATGTGTACTGGTCCTCGAAATAGCCCTTGAAGTCCGTAAAAGGTGACTTTGGTTGTCAATATTAGATCACAACTGTTTTTTTACTCCTTCATCCCCTCTCTCCCAACCGGGCGCGTTCTTCGGCGGCGATGCCGGGGTCGAGCTTGCGGAAGAGGGGCTGAGGCGGTTGCAGGGGCTGGCCGGGGCGCAGTTGGCTGGGCTGCCAGCGTGCCGTGCCGCTTTCGGGATGATAGCGCAATACGGTGTGTTCTCCCAACCCATCTGTGATGGTTGTGGTGCTCTGGGTGCCGAAGAGCGGCTCGGTGTAGCCCAGGTAGCGGTGCAGTTTCTCACTGCTGAAAGGCAGGAAAGGTGCCAATAAGATCTTAAGCGAATCAATCGCGCGTAAGGCGGTGTAGATCGCCCGTCCGGCGGCGGCTTTATCCGTCTTGATGCTCAGCCAGGGCGCGGTTTGCTCCAGGTAGCGGTTAACCTCGGTGGCCAAGCGCATGGCTTCACCCAACGCAGCACGGAGATGCACCGCTTCCAGTTCCTGGCCTACGGTTTCAAAGCCCTTCTCTACGTTGGCCAGTAATTCCTGATCCTGGGCCGTCAATTCACCCGGATCCGGCACCGTCCCTTCCCAATGCTTAAACGCAAACGAGAGCACACGGTTGGCCAGGTTACCCCAGGTGGCGACTAACTCGTCGTTATTACGCTTGACGAAGTCTTCCCAGTCCCAGTCGGTATCGCGGTATTCGGGCATGTTCGCCGTCAAATAATAGCGCAGGGGGTCGGGATCGTAGCGTGAGAGGAAATCGCGCCCCCATACTGCCCAATTGCGGCTGCCGGAAATCTTCTGCCCTTCCAGATTCATGAACTCATTGGCAGGAACGTCATAAGGCAGCACAAAAGGCTTGGGGTCGCGGCTGCCCAGCAGTTCATCCAGGGTTTTACCACTGCCGATGAGTTGCCCCGGCCAAATAATGGCATGGAAGGGAATGTTGTCTTTGCCGATGAAATAGTACGAGCGCGCCTCCGAACTGTGCCACCAGGCATGCCATGCCTCCGGCTCGCCAACCAGATAACTCCATTCAATGGTCGCCGAGAGGTAGCCGATGACCGCCTCAAACCACACGTAGAGGCATTTGCCCTCCATCCCCTCCACAGGCACCGGAATACCCCAGTCCAAATCGCGCGTGATCGGGCGGCCTTTAAGCCCCTCGGTCGTGATCAAGCCCAGCGATTGACGCAGGACGTTAGGACGCCAGTAAGATTCGCGCGCGCGCAAAAATTCGGTGATCTGGGGTTGCAGTTTGGCTAGGTCGAGGAAGTAATGTTCGGTTTGCCGCAGTTCAGGCACCGAGCCATCAATGCGCGAGCGGGGATTGATCAGTTTCTCGGGGTCGAGCACATTGCCACAGCGATCACATTGATCGCTGCGGGTATTGGGGTAGCCACATATGTAGCATGTCCCCTCGACATAACGGTCGGGCAAAAAGCGCTGCTGGGTAACCGAATACCACTGCAATTGGCGTCCACGATAAAGATAGCCGTTTTTCAGCAGCGCCAGGAACATCTTTTGCGAGACGTTGAAGTGATTTTCGGTGTGCGTGCTGGTGAATAAATCGTAAGTCAATCCCAACTGCTGAAAGAGTTCCAGAAACGTGGCATGATAACGCTGGTAAATTGCCAGCGGCGAGGTTTTCTCCGCATCGGCACGCACGGTGATGGGGGTGCCGTGGGCATCCGAGCCCGAAACCATCAGGACGCGCCGGCCTTTCATGCGTTGATAACGCGCAAAAATATCTGCAGGTAAGTAAGACCCCGTTAGGTTTCCGACATGAATCTCGGCATTAGCATAAGGCCAAGCGACGGCGACTAAAATGGGTTCAGTCATCGAATCACCTCAGGCATCCAAAGTGCAGCATATGTGCCGAGATTTTATCACGAAACCACAGGGAAGGGGTAATGGGTTGAGGTGGGGATTGTGGATCACAACTTGTCTTTACAATTTTGTAATACGGCTAGATGTTGTGATACGAGTAACACTTATGTTGATTTCAATCATTTCAGTATTGACAGAAATAACCGTAAGATATAAAATGAACATACCTAAAATTGCCTTTGGAGTTTTTCAGGAGAAGCAGGCTTATGGTGTCAGACGAAACGGATAGTGGCTCGGATAGTCCTCCCCTTCTTAGTGGGGACACCGTTGCCTTATCCCAGTTCATTGAAAACATGGGATTGTACTTCGAGGACTATGGCATCCCGCGCATCGGGGGGCGCATTCTGGGGCTACTCCTGGTGGCGCGGCGCCCGGTCTCTCCCGAGGAGATGAGCGATGTTTTGCAGGTCAGTCGGAGCAGCATCTCGACCAACCTGCGCTCGCTGCTCATGGCGGGTTTGATTGAGCGAATCTCACTCCCCGGTGAACGTTCTGATTACTACGTCTTCTCGGAAGAGGCTTGGGAGCGTACCTTGGAGATGCGCTTGGAGGGCATTCAGGCCCTGCGGGAGATGGCTGAAGAGGGCTTGCAAGGGTTAGAAGTAGGTCATCCCGCTCGTCAACGCCTGGAAGAAATGCTCGCCTGGGCAGCCATGGTTGAGGATGCCTACCAGAAGTTGCTCGAAGCCTGGCAATCCCGTAAGGAGGTTCCAGCCTGAGGAAGTAAACGATTTCATCTGTGATGAAATCTTATTTCCACCGGCTGGAACCCCCACCAGCCGGTGGAGTTTTTTCGCCGGCGATCCTGCTGAAGGAAAAGGAGGTCTGCCATGCGCTTTCTGGTTATTCGCACCGAGAACCTCAGCAAGCACTTCGATCGCCGGGTGGCTGTCGAGAATGTGACCCTGGATGTGGAGCCGGGGGAGATCTACGGCATTTTGGGGCCGATAGGGTCGGGCAAATCCACTCTGGTCCGTCTCCTGTTGGGCCTGCTTCGACCGACACGAGGGCGTGCCATCGTCCTAGGGATGGATCCGTTGCGCCAGGGTTTGGCCTTGCGCCAGCGCATTGGTTATACTCCTGAACAGGGTGCGTTCTATCCTTGGATGCGCGGTGAGGAAGTACTGCGCCTGCTGGCCCAGACGCGCCGTTTGTCTTTACCTGAAGAGGTTACGGACTTGGCGCACCAATTTGGCTTAGATTTGAGCCGCCCATTTGGGACTTATACGCCGGGCCAGCGGAAGATTTTGTTCCTCATTCATGCGTTCGTGTTTCCGGCAGACGTGTTGATCCTGGACGAACCCACCGCAGGATTGGAGACCACAGCGCAGGATGTGGTTTACCGCCTGGCGCGGCAGGCGCGGGCCGAAGGGCGGACGGTGTTTTTCACGACCTCTTCTTTATTGGAAGCGGAACGGCTTTGTGATCGTGTCGCGCTGCTTTGGCAGGGGCGTGTCCTGGCTGTGGAGCGCGGGGTGCAGTTGCGGGCGAAAACCCTGCGCCGGATTGAGATGCGCTTTGCCACGCCGGTAACTTGTGAAGCCTTTGCCGGCTTGCCCAATTTGGAGGAACTGCACTTGGAAGACAACAAACTGCGCTGCACCTTGCGCGGCGATCCGGATGCTTTCCTGAAAATAGCCAGCCAATATCGCATTACCGATTTCATCAGCCAGCAGCCCGGCTTGGATGAAATTTATCGCCGTTACTACGGAGTTAGCGGGTATGCTGCCTGACATGATGGCAACCGCCTTGCGTGCAAGGATAAGGTGGTTGCTGGGCTGGGGCGGGGGCGTGCTTGTGGCGATTTTAATATGGACGGGCACCGCGTCCGGCCTATCATTCGAAAACCTGCCGCAGTGGCTGGAACCGACCCTGTTGGCCGATGAGGGAGAGATGGGGATACTGTTTACTTTGATCCTTCCTTTCCTGATGGGCTTTCCCCTGGTCTACGAAGCGGCCCGCTGGGTAGGTGAAGCGACCTCACGTGAAACGATTGCATTTCTCTTAACTTTACCGGTGCGTCGGTGGGTGCTCTTTATAAGCGGTTGGGGCTTTCATGTGCTCTTGTTAGTTTCGCTGTTGGGGATGGGATTTATCGGGGGTTGGCTTGGCATAGCTGTGCTTAAGGGTAACAGCAGTATGGGCGTTGTCACGTTACCCCGTTGGATGGGCTTGGGGTTATTTTTATTGTTAATCATACAGATTGGTATGTTGGCGGCGATCTTTGCAGCGAACACCTGGGTGGGATTGGGAAGCGCCCTTGGTGTGATGGGCGGAAGTTTGCTTCTATATGGTTGGAGTCAACACCTTCTCTTTCTGTCCTGGTTGCGCTTTATCTTGCCCTGGTATTATTACCTTGTAATGATCCGGGGCGGGGAAAGTGCCCAAATGGGATGGTGGTTTATGGTGGGGATCAACCTGTTACTTACAGGTGGGCTAGCCTGGGTTTTCACCCAAGGCCGAGTGCTCGAAGCGCCGCAGTATCCAAAAGATAAACAATTGTTAACCGAACGATAACATCTTCTTTGTCCTTTCTTAAGAGATCTGGATTATTATAGAGGCGTAAATCCTCCTCCTGGTTCAGGTTTTACTCCTGGTGGGTTGGTGAGACAGGGCAAGTCAATCTAATATCGGTGTGTAGAAAGGGCGCTGAGCGGGCGCCCTTTCTACGTTAACCGGCCATAAGGCTTCCCAAAAGACTGTACAACTTAAGGGAATCGCATGATACAAAAGGCAAACGAGGGGGCTGGATTATTGTATAATGAACGGAGAGGAGATCCTCCGCCGTGATAAATCCCCTGATTGACCCAAATGTAGCGTATTTTCTGTTAGTGGTTGGCCTGGTGTTGGGTGTATTGGCTCTCTTTTCGCCCGGCACAGGCATTCTAGAGATCGGCGCGCTCTTTGCTCTGGTGTTGGCGGGGCTGGGAATTGCCCGCTTAAGCATCAACGCCTGGGCGTTGGGTCTGTTGATCATTGGTGTAGTGCCGTTCCTAATGGCACTGCGTTTTTCGCGGCGGTGGTTTTACCTGGTTATCGCCTGTGCAGCTTTTGTGATTGGTTCGATTTTCCTTTTCAAAACCCCGGAAGGTGGGCTGGCGGTGAACCCGTTTTTGGCCGCGGTGACCTCGACTGTAGCGGTGGGCCTGTTCTGGTTGGTGGGTTGGAAGGGCCTGGAAGCCATTCGCCGCCGACCGGAGATTTCTCTGGAACGGCTTATGGGAGCGGTAGGTGAGGCGCGGACCGCGATTTATCGTGAGGGGACGGTCTATATCCATGGCGAAGAGTGGAGTGCACGCAGCGAAACCCCTATCCCTATCGGGGCGAAGGTGCGTGTGGTTGGGCGCGAGGGTCTGGTGTTGATTGTGGAGCCGTTACCCTCGTCGTCATCTCAAAATCAGGCATAGGAGACAAACTTTAAGGAGGTGTGTCCATGGAATTGATTTATTGTCTCATTGGCGTGATTGTGGTGGGCGGCATTGCTTTTCTGGCTGCTGCTATCCGCATCGTTCCGGAATATCAGCGTTTGGTGGTCTTTCGGCTGGGGCGTTGTTTAGGATCGCGTGGGCCAGGGTTGGTCTTGCTGATCCCCTTCATTGATCGGGGAGTGCGGGTAGATTTGCGCGAGCAGGTGCGCGAGATTCCGGCGCAGACGGCTATTACCAGCGACAATGCGCCTATTTCAATTGACTTCCTATGGTACTACAAGGTCTTTGATCCGGTGCAGAGCGTTTTGCAGGTTGCTAACTTTGAAGCGGCGGCTCAGGGTATTGCCACAACCACCTTGCGTTCGGTGATTGGGGCAATTATGCTGGATAGCGTCCTTTCAGAACGCGAACAGATCAACCACGCTTTGCGCACCCGCCTGGATGAGGTAACCGAGCGGTGGGGTGTCAAGGTCACCAATGTGGAAATCCGTGAGATCATCCCGCCGCGCGAAGTGCAAGAAGCGATGAACCGCCAGTTATCGGCAGAGCGCAACCGCCGCGCGATTGTAACCGAATCCAATGGTACCCGTGAAGCGGCGATCAACGTAGCCGAAGGTGAAAAGCAGGCGGCCATCCTAAAGGCGGAGGGTCAAAAGCGGGCTTCCATCCTCATCGCCGAAGGTGAACGTGAAGCGCAACTCTTGCGGGCGGAGGGCTATGCGGCGGCCTTGGAGAAAATTTTCTCGGTGGCCAACCGTTTGGATTCCAAGACGCTAACCCTGCAGTACTTTGAAACCCTTAAGAGCATGGCTAACTCGCCCTCTACCAAGTATATCTTCCCCATGGAGTTCACCAGTTTGCTAGGAGATTTCATCCGCTTACGCGGTGAGCAGGGCAGTGGGACGCCTCAATCCTAGATTTTGACGTCTTGAAGAGGGGAGTCGGTCAGTTTGGCCGAACTCCCCTTTACGCAAATAGCGAACTTGGTTACCACCGTTCATTATCAAATTCTCGAAGCCAACTGGCGGGATATCCAGGCCCTTTACCGCTTGGAAAAGGCCTGTTTTGGTCGTGATGCCTGGCCCTTGCTGGATATTGTGGCGGTAGTGACCTTGCCCGGTGTTGTGCGTTTGAAGGCCGTGGTGGATGATCAACTGGTTGGATTCATTGCCGGCGAAGCCAAGCCAAAGGAACGATTAGGCTGGATCCTGACGTTGGGCGTTAGCCCAGATCATCGGCGATTGGGTATTGGGCGGGCATTATTGCTTGAATGTGAGCAGCGATTAGGAATGCCGCGTATCCGCTTAAGCGTACGGCGCACAAACTGGCCGGCGATTCATCTATATTATCGCGAGGGTTATCGTGAAGTGGATGTGTGGAAGCATTATTACAGTGACGGCGAAGATGCGTTAATCCTGGAAAAAATAGTTGACTCATGACGCAAGAGCGTATATCATAGAAGTAGGTTCTATGAAGAAGCATCCTGTTTTATCCTTCCCCTAGTCTTTCACGGCACGCGGTGTTTCGCGTGCCTTTTTGCTTGTTTAACCTTTTTCCAACCCATGAAAGGAGATGCGTGATGGATTACGGGATGATTGGCAAGCGCGAGAAAGCCAGACGATATGCCCAGGAGCGTGAACGCATTCGCTTTCAAACCTTCACGGTGACGGTGGAAGGGGAGAACAATACCCATGTGGTTCAATTCGATCATGGCAAATGGCAGTGCGATTGCGAGTTTTTCCGCAGTCGAGGTGTTTGCAGCCACACCATGGCACTGGAGATCGTCCTGGAAAATATGCTGACTCAGCCGGTCAATTCGTAGCCGTATAGAATAAGCCCCTTAAGCGCGAGCGGGCCCCTTTACAAGGGGGATCCGCTTGCGGTTTTAAATCCAGCGTTCGGTGATTAAGCGGCCTCTGTGCTAGAAAACATCCGAAAGGGGGCTTGCGATTGACCGCGGAAATCAATCGTAATGTCCAGAGCATGGGAAGCGTTAGGTTCTTTATTCGCTGTTGCCAGTGACGTTAATGGTTCCAATAGAGCCGGTCTCTAATGGGTATTAGACAAGGGACAAAGGAAAAGGACAGGCGATTGTGCCTGTCCTATCATTTGGTTTCATACTACGTTTTTGGGAAAAAAGTACCCAATCTGAGGCGGAGAGGGTGGGATTCGAACCCACGGTGGCCCAAAGGACCACAACGGTTTTCGAGACCGCCCCGATCGTCCACTCCGGCACCTCTCCGAGCGGCTGTGCTTATTATAACACAGAGCAAAGACGGTATTAAAGACCCACCCGATTTCAGGGCAGGGTTAGCGTTTCACCCCACGCAGGATAAATCGGCTTGGGCAGACCCTCCTGGAGTATTTTTTCGCGCAGCGCATCCGCAGCAGTGGGTTCGCCATGGACGAGGATAATCCGGCGCAGGCTGGCGCGGCTGGCTTCAGCGTAGTGCAAGAGCATGTCTTGACCGGCATGGGCTGAAAACCCATCAATCGCCACGACTTCGGCGCGGCGATCAAAAAGTTCGCCGAAGATGCGCACGACGGGCGCGCCTTCCACCAGTCGCCGCCCCAGGGTATCCGGTGCTTGCCAAGAGACAATCACAATCGTGTTACGCGGATTCTGGATATTGTGCTTGAGATGATGGAGAATCCGCCCGGCTTCCGCCATCCCTGAGGCAGAAATGATGATCATCGGGTCCATGCGGTCGTTGAGGGCACGGGATTCCTCGACCGATTGGATGTAATGTAGTTGGGGGTAACTGAGTGCTGGGTGACCACCGCTTTGGACAAAGGCGCGGGTTTCTTCATCGAAGAGGTCGGCGAAATGTTGGAAGATGCGGCTGGCTGCCACGGCCAGCGGGCTATCCACGTAAATGGGCACGGGTGGAATTTCACCGGCTTGGAGCATGCGATTGTAGCAATA
>FMJZ01013892.1_pt1 | contig 23018 bp, 29 predicted proteins | sample 1987881 | NCBI WGS metagenome assembly FMJZ01 (sample SAMEA4378227, study PRJEB15110) | soil metagenome | biome: soil; feature: Field; material: Soil | place: India | collected 2015-03-11 | depth 0 m
TTAAAAATAGTTCTCTTGCAAGTTGCATTGTGAGGGTTGAAAATCCAGAAACAATAGTACCTGCTCTTAAATTTGTGTACATTGCTCTAATTGCTGCTATAAAATCAACTCCTTTATGTTGATAAAATCTTTCATCTTCACTTGCAATTAGAGCATCTAAAAAATATTTTGAAACTTCATCAAGAGATACAAAAATTCTATTTTCAGAGAAAAATACTACTTTTATTAAATTTCCTTCTCTATCATAAATTTCAGAACTTTGAGGCGGTTCATATTGAATATCTTTTATCTCAGGAAGAGTTACTGCATATTGATTGTATATTCTATAAACATAAACTGCGCCGAAAAGAATTATAACTGAAATTATAATTAATATTGATAAAATTATCTTTAAAAAAGTTCTTTTTGCTTTCTTTTTCACAATTTTATATTATACAATCTTTTAATAAAATTTTAAAATTTATGGATAACTTTTATGCTCTATTTTAGGGTTTATGTGATCAATCAATCTAATTTTTTTAAAACCAATATCCTTTAATCTATTTATCAAATCTTCAGAAATTTTGTTTATTATATCCCAAGCAATTATTTTACAGAAAAAACATGCATTTGTCCTTGACATGAAATCCATAAATAGATCAATTGAATCATCCTCAATTGTAAAGCCTGTAACTAAACCCAAATTATATATATTTTCCTGAGTTTCAGGGTCTTTAACCTCTTTTATAACCTCAATAACTTTCTCATTCATTTATACCTCCACATTAAATATTATTCTTAAAATATAACCTATTAAATAAGAGATTATCGCAACTCCAAAACTTAATAGAAACATCTCAAGAAACCTTTTTCTAAATGGAACCTCTTTTACAACTGCAATAAAAAGTGAAGTTATATAAACAATAATAAAAGCCATTATAAGAGTTATAGAAAATGAAAGCATATAATTTTTAAAAATTAAATATGGATAGATTAATATTATTACTGTTATTAAATATGTAAAACCTGTATAAAGTGCTGCCTTAAAAGCACTTTCATCTCTTTCTGCTTTTTTAGACATATACTCGGAAGAAGCCATAGATAAACTAGCAGCAAATCCAGTAATAAAACCAACAATAAAAATTAAATTTGTGTTCCTTAAAGTGAATGTAAAACCTGCTAATGCGCCTGTTAACTCAATTAATGCATCATTTATTCCTAAAACCATTGAACCTATAAAATTTACTTTTTCTTCATCTATAAGATTTGTTAAATAATTTTCATGACTATTTTCTTCATTTAAAATTTTTAAAAAAACTTCTCTATCTTTTTCAGGAAGATTTTTTATTAAATTTTCATAATTTTTCTGTGCCCTTTTTTCACCATTCTCCATAAATTTAATTGAAAATGTTATTCCAAGAATATATGAAAATAGAAGATTTACAAAGATAAATGATTTCTTTTCTTTTAACTCTTGTTTTGTATATTTTTTTATTATATTGTAATGTTTTAATTCTTCAAAAGATATTTTTTCCAAAACCCCCCTATTTTCTCCATTTAACCTCTTTGATAAAAGTTTATAAAAAATATATTCAGTTTTTTCGAATCTTTGAAATTCTATTAACTTTTTTAAATCTTCTTGAGATATTTCTTTCATATCTCCTCTAAAAGTGAAGTAAATGTGTCGTGATGTTCCTCTTCATCCTTTAAAATATCCTCAAATATCTTTTTAGTTGTAATATCTCCCTCATCCATAGCAACTTTTATTATCTCTTTATAAAGAGTAATTGCATTCTCTTCATCCTTTTTATCCTGCTCAATCATCTCTTTTAAAGTATTTCCTACAAATATTGGAGAAGGTTTTGTTGTTGGAATTCCTCCAAGGTAAAAAAGTCTTTCAGCAATTGCTTCAGCATGTTTCATCTCTACAATTGAAATATTTTTTAACTCTTCAATAACTGCAAAATGTTTTACTCCTCTCCATTGTACATGTTGCCACATGTACTGAATTGAAACTTGTAATTCTCTTGCAATTGCCTGATTTAATAAATCAAGTAATTTTTCTGATGCCATTTGGCACCTCCTTTAATTAACTTTTTTATATTTATATTTAACAATAAATTTCTCATCATTTTTTCTATTTATTTCATCTATATATAATTTTATATTACCATTTTCTTCAAACAAATATTTAAGATCATCAAAATGTTCATCAAAGCAACATGAGTATGAAGCAACTGAGCCACTAAACTCAATTATGAGTTCATTCTTACCATTTTTAATAGTTTTTGCCTTACATTCTGGAAATCTTAAAGAATTAAATTTTCTAATTAATTTTTTCAGTACATTTGAATTCATAGAAGATTTAACTCCTTGTGTTTTTTTATAAATAAATTAGATAATTCATCGAGTTTTTTATAATCTTCTTCTCTTGGATCACCTTTAACTAAAACATCGCCTAAATATTCAACTTTTAAATTTTTAATTATATCTTTCACAATATTCACTGTTTGACCACCCCACCCAAAAGATCCTATTAAACCTAAAAATTTTGTTTTAGGCCTTAAAGCATTCATTAAATATGTTACATACATAGCAACAGGATGAGGTCCTGTTAAAACTGTTGGAGTTGCAAGAATAACTGAAGCACTATCAACAAGAGACATAGCAATTTCACCTATATCTGAGTTTGTTAAATTAAATCTTTTAACATCAATTCCACTTTCAACAAATTTCTTTGTTACAAAATCAACCATATTTTTTGTGCTAGCATGCATAGATACAAAAAGAATTGTCAATTTATTTTTAACCTCATCAGAAACCCATTCTTTATAGAGGTTAATAATAAATTCTGGTTTATCATATACATATCCATGGCTTGGAGCAATAATTTCAAAGTTTGCTTCTTTTATCTTTTCAAGATTCTTCACAATTATATTTCTAAATGGCATCATTATTTCTGCATAATACCTTTTTGCACTCTCTTCTGCTTTTGGATAGTTATCAACAAAAATTGAACTTGTTGCAATGTGAGAACCAAAGAAATCACAAGTAAATAAAATTTTGTCCTCAATTAAATTTGTTACAAAAGTTTCTGGCCAGTGAACCCAAGGTGTAAAGATAAATTTAAAAGTTTTATCTCCAATTTTTAAAACTTCTCCATCATTGATAACTTGAAACTTGTTTTCATCTATGTGAAGGTGAGTGATTAAAAGTTCTTTACCTTTTTCATTTGTTATAACTTTTGCATCTTTATAAATTTCTAACAAATCAGGAATTGAACCAGAATGATCTTGTTCAGCATGTTGAGAAATTATATAATCGAGTTTATCTATTTTTAATTCTTTTAAATTGTTGATTAATTCTTGTTTTTTTGTTGGATCAACACTATCTATTAAAATATTTTTATCATTTGCTTTAATTAGATAAGCATTATAACTTGTTCCATCAGGAAGAGGAATTAACTCATCAAATAATCTTCTATCCCAATCTATTGAACCTACAAAATAAATATCTTTCTTTATTTCTCTTATGCTCATACAATCCTCCTAAAATAAATTAATAAATAGGCCAGAATTTATTGTCAAACCATATTTTCTCTTTTAATTTCTCATCAATTTTTGAAAGAAAATCTACATGAGTTTTCTCCCAATCTCTCAAAAATTTAAATACATTTTTTTCATTCTCATCTTGAGATTCATTAACTTTTGAATCATAAAAATTAACTGCTTCTTTCTCAAAAGTTATTGCAATATAAATTGCCATTGATTCATAATCTGTTATGTTTATCTTTTCTTTTAAAGCATCAAAAATTTTTTCTTCAATAGGTTTAAAATCAATTGAAAAATCTTTAGTTTGAATGAATATATTCTCTTTTAAAAACCTTTCAAATTGTTTTTTTAAAAAATTAACATGTCTTTCTTCTTCATTCTCCATTAGTTCAAAAACCTTTTTAGCTTCTTCAACTTTTGACTCCTCTTTTGCTTTTTTGTAAAATGCTCTCCCCCTATCTTCAAGGAGGAGAGCATTCTTTAAAATATCTAATATTCTATTTTCATTCATATTTAATCTAACTCCTGAAAATTACTCTTATCTGCTCCACAAACTGGACATACCCAATCATCTGGTAAATCCTCAAATGGAGTACCTGGTGAGATACCTCCATCTGGATCTCCTACCTCTGGGTCATAGATGTAACCACAAACTTGGCATTCATATTTTTTCATTTTAACCTCCTTGAGATTTATTTTCTTTTATATAGGTTGGGGCATTTTTGCTTGCCTTACCCTTTTTAACTTCATGATAATAAGCATATGTCATAGGCTCTTCATCACTCAATTTTCCACAATTTAAAACTTCACCAATAAATATGGTGTGAGTTCCTACATCCAATTTATCAACTACTTTACATTCGATAAATGCAACAGTGTAATCATTTACAATAGGAACTGATGTTTTCTCTCCCAAAACATAATTCACATCTTTAAACTTTTCTATATCTCTTCCTGATTTAAAACCAAAAAGACCAATAAAAGTTAGTGGTGTTTCTTTTGAAAGAATTGAAATTGTAAATAAATCACTACTTTCGATAAACTCATGAGTAAGATTGTTTTTATTAATACAAACTGCAACTTTTGGAGGGTCAGAGGTTACTTGCATAACAGCATTAGCAATTTGTCCATTAAATCTCTCATCTTTTTTAGAACTTACAATGAACAAACCATAATTTATTTTAAAAAGTGCTGATAGATCCAAAGTACCTCCTTAAAATTTATGAAATATTTCTTTTGAGACTCCACAAATCGGACATTTATCAGGTGGAGTGCCTATATGTGTATATCCACAGACAGGACAAATATAAATATCATCAATTTCAATATCTTTGCCCTCTTTCACTCTTTCTTTTGCATCTTTATACATCTCTGCATGTATTTTTTCTGCTTCAAGAGCATAATGAGTAGAAATTTCCGCCCCTTTTTCTCCTTGAAATTTTGCTGCATTATTAAAAACTGGATACATCTCTTCAATTTCATAAGTTTCTCCATCAACTCCTGTTTGTAAATTGTCAACTGTATTTTTTATTAAACCAAGATTTCTTAAGTGATTTGTTGCGTGAACAAGTTCTGCATAAGAAATTGCTTTAAACAATCTTGCAACATTCTTGAATCCCTCTTTTTCAGCAACTTCAGAAAATATGGCATATTTCATATGAGCCATTGATTCACCAGCAAATGCTTCATGTAAAAATTTTTCTGTCATCTTTTTCATTTTTAACCCCCTAAAAATTAATTTCTAAATTATTTGTCCAAAGTCCATGAATATTACAATATGAGAAAGCAATGAGAGTTCCCTCTTTTTCAGTTTTAAAGAAAAATGATACAGTTGGTGCTGTGTAAATTGTGCTTGTATTTGGTCCCTGAGTAGATTCACCGTGTGCTGTGAATTCTACTTTTCCTATCTCATATGGAAATTTTTCATCTTTTGGGTGAAAATATAGAGAAATCCACCTTATATGATGTTCTGTTGTATTTGGATGCGGTATTTCTTTACCGACAGTTAAATTAACTTTGATTAACTCTCCCTTTTTAACCTCTCCCTCGATTTCAATTACTGGTATATGTTTTTCACCTTTCCAATCACCAGATTGGAATAATTCACTTAAGTTGACCATAAAAACCTCCTAAAAACAAAATCAATTTTATTATAATTATAAAATTTTAATTGTTTCTTGTCAAATAAATAAAATATATTATTAAAGGCAGTTTTTACAAGTTCCAAAAAAGAATATCTCTGTATTCTTTATTTTATTCCCATGAATCTCTTTTAGATTAAAAGAAGAATTTTCATAAGGTATATCAAATATTTTTCCACATTTTTCACATTTAAAGTGAGCATGAGGTTCTATAAAGACATCAAATCTTACTTCACTTCCTTCAATTGTAAGTTCTTTAACAATACCCTCCTTGATGAATCTTCTAAGAACATTATAAATTGTTGTTTTAGAAAGGGTTGGAATTTCATTTTTTAATTTGTCATAAATCATATCAACAGATGGATGTATTCTATTTTCATAAAGATACTCAAGTGTTTTTAATCTCTGAATCGAAGGACTTATCCCCTTTTTTATTAATAAGTCCTTCAGTTCATTTTTCTTCAACTCTTTTCTCATTTAAACACCTCACTTGTTTCTTTATACCATAAAATAAAATCTAGAGATTTCATATCTATTCTAATTTCATTAGCAAATAATCTCATTTTATCTTCAATTTCTCTATATTTTTTATTAGATAAACTTTTTGGTATCTCATCAATTATACCAATTTCTTTTAGGTTTTTCAAAATATGTCTATCTAAAATCGCAAGGTCATCTCCTAAACCAATATTTCTTAAAAAATGAGATGCTTCTTTAAAACCTATTCCTTTAAAATTTTTAACAAGAAAATCTCTTCTTTGTTCATCATTCTCAAAACTTAAAATTAGTTCTTTAAAACTTTTATATTTTTTTATTTTTTCCAAAAACTCTTTTATATACTTACTTTTTTTATTTTTAAATCTCACTCCGAAAAGGATTTTCTCGAGCGATTCATTGTTGAAATTTTTTTTTAAATTTTTTACTGCCTTATCACACATTTTTGCCTTAGATTGTGGAGTTAAAAGGCAAAAGATAAATTCATATATAAAATCATCTTCTTTTCCATTTTTTAAAATATCATTAAATTCATTGAGTCTATTATTAATTTTTTCTTTGATTTCTCTATAAATTTTGAAAATTTCTTCAACTTTCTCTCTATTGTAGTTCATGATTAATAATTTTATCCAAAATTTTAATAAGATTTTCTCCATCTCTCAAAGAAACCATCTCAATAGTTGAATGAGTGTATCTTACAGGAAAACATAATGGAATTGATTTAAATCCTGTAAAAGAGATTTCAGTAATTGCTGCATCTGTTGAACCACCTGAAACACTTATTTGAATTGGGATATTGTTTTCTTTGCTTAATTTAAAAACAAAATTAAAGATTTCTTCATCAACAATCATTCTTGCATCAACTTTTCTTATAACTGGACCTTCTCCGAGAAGAACTGAGTTTTTATAAACTGATGGTGTGTCTTTAATATCTGTTGAAGATACTGAATCAACTGCAATTATTAAATCTGGATTGAATTGTGGTGCGATAACTGATGCACCTCTTAAACCAATCTCCTCTTCTACACTAAATACAAAAACAAGTGTGTTAAGAGGTTTAGTGTCTTTATGCTTATCGATTAATTCCATTAAAAGAAAACAGCCAAATCTATCATCTAAACCTCTTCCAATAACAAAATCACCATTAAAAAAGATCTCTTTTTCAAAAACTATTGGATCTCCAATTTTTATCCCAAGTTTTAAAACCTCTTCTTTGCTTTTTACTCCAATATCAATTTTAAGATTATGCCATGGAATAACTCCCTCATTTTTTGAATCAACTGTAATATGGGGTGGCAAAAGACCTATAACACCTAAAACTTCGTTTTCTCCTAATATCTTTACAACCCTTGAAATTAGCAACCTATCATCAATTCCACCAATTTTCTTGAATCCAATCAAACCGCTTTCATCAATAGATGAAACAACAAAACCAAGTTCATCCATATGTGATATTAAAACCACTTTACTCTCTTTAACTCCTTTTTTTACAGCAATTAAATTTCCAATATTGTCTTTATAAATTTCATCAAGATTTTTATTTTCAATTTCTTTTCTAATAAAATCTCTAATTTTTGATTCAAAACCAGAAACTCCAGGAGTTTTTAAAAGTTTTTCAAGAAGATTTAAATTCATTTTTCACTCCTCCTTATCTAAATTTTCTTCAATGAATGTTTTTAAATTATAAAAATTATATAAAAGAGAAACTCCTTTTTTTAAATCATTATCAATATTTGATGAGAAAATTTCAACCTTATCACCAACATTTAAATATGGATATAAAATAACTATGTCTCTATTCTGTAATCTAATACATCCTTGAGATTTACTTTTTCCAATTGAAAATGGTTCATTTGTTCCATGAATTCCATAACCTATCCAACTTAAACCAACCCATCTTATTCCAAGAGCATTTTCTTTTGTTTCTTTATATGGTGGATAAACTTTTCCATCTATAAACCACTTTGGGTCTATGCTTTTATTTAATATTTTGAAAATGCCCTCTTTTGTTTCGTCTTTTGAAGTACCTGTTGCAACAGGAAAAATTATTTTTGTTGTTTCATTTTGAAAATAAATCACATGAAAAGATTTATCAATTTTAATTATAGGTAAAGAGATGAGTAATAAAAACATAAAAATTTTTTTCATTCTTCAACAAGTTCAATCAATGTTCCATATGTTGATTTTGGATGAATAAATGCAATTTTTTTATTATGTGAACCTCTTCTTGGTTTTTCATCAATTAATACAACACCTTTTTCTTTAAGAATATTTAATTTTTCCTCAATATTTTTTACCTTAAATGCTACATGATGAATTCCTTCTCCTTTTGAGTCAAGAAACTTTTTAATTGGTGAATCATCTGTAAGTGGTTCAAGATATTCAATATTCGTGTCTCCAAATTTGAAGACTAAAACCTTTACTTTATTTTCAGGTAGTTCTTCTTCATAAAGAAAATCAATATTTAAGATATCCTTATAAAAACTTTTTACAGATTCAAGATTTTTAACTGTAATTCCAATATGGTCTACTATTTCAAACATTTTTTAACCTCCTTTTTCTGATAAAACTTTTATATCTCTTCCTAAATTAAATGCTTCAATATTAATTTTTTTATCACCTTTTTCTAAGTTGTTCAAAACATACATAAATGAGTTTATATCTATAAAATCTAAAAAATTAGATAAAAATCCAAGAGAAATTAAGTTCATTGCTTCTTTTGTATTAAAATTCTCCAAAGAAATTTTTGTAAATGGAATTTTATAAACACTATTTTTTATAAAATTTTCTTTTAAATCTTCAAAACTGGAGTCATAAATAATTATTGTATTATCTACAATAGATTCTTTATATTTCTGAAATGCTTTTAAATTATAAGAAATGAAAAAATCAACATCTTTTACTTTTGGATAATTGATCTCTTCATCTGAAATTAAAACAAGTGATTTTAAAATATCACCTCTTTGAGCAGCACTATAGTGTTGTGTCTGAACAGAAAATAAATTAGATTTTATTGCACTTTTTGCTAAAATTACTGATACAAAAATTACTCCTTGACCACCTCTGCCATTGAATAAGAAGCTTTTTCTCATATTACCTCCTGTGAATTTCTTTGTAAATCGATTCAAAATCAATAAGTGGCTCTTCTATAAAGATACCAATTGGAATTTTCTTTTTCTTTTCCTCTTCAGATATTTTATCGCTCTGCTCTATTCTATAAAAATATTCTCTCTGCTTAACAAAAAACTCTGATGGATCAGAAATGTTTATATATCTTCCATAATATGTTGGACATGGAGATATTATTTCAACAAATGAAAAACCTTTATGTTTAATTGCTCTATTTATTATGTTTACAAGGTTGTTATAATAAAAAATTGAACCTCTTGCAACAAAAGTTGCACCTGCACCAATTAGAAGTTTAACAACATCAAAATTTGGTTCATATTTTCCAAATGGTGAAGTTGAAGTTTTGATTCCTGCAGGTGTTGTTGGCGATGCTTGTCCTCCTGTCATTCCATAAATCATATTGTTAAACAAAAAGACATTTATATTTAAATTTCTTCTTGCTGCATGAATCATATGGTTTCCACCAATAGCAAGACCATCACCGTCTCCAGTAATAACAAAAACATGCTTTTCTGGATTTGTTAATTTAATTCCTGTTGCAAAAGCAATTGCCCTTCCATGAATTGTGTGAAGTGAATCAAAATCTACATATCCAGGTATTCTTGAAGAGCATCCTATTCCTGAAACAAAAATTAAATCTTCCTTTTTTAAATTTTCTTCACAAAATGCTTCAAGAATTGCTCTTAAGCCGATACCTAAACCACATCCTGCACAAAAAATTGTCGGTAGTTTTTCTAAATCTATATAATCTCTCCAATTCATAAATTTACCTCAATTGATCCAATCAATTCATCAAAATCTGGCAAATCTCCCTTAAAGAAAGTTATACTCTTTACTTCTTTATCACATAAAATTCTTTTTATATCAAGATAGAGTTGTCCCATATTTAATTCAATAACAAAAACCTTTTTAGTTGATTTAAAAATTTCTTTTATTTTTTCTTCATCAACTGGATTTAAAGTTATTGGTCTATAAAAACCAACATTTAAACCTTTATTAGATAACTCTTTCTTTAACTCTTTAACTACTGTCCCCATTATTCCAAAACCAATAAGAGCAATTTCTGCATTTGAATCAATATCTGTTTCATAGAAAAATATTTTTTCTTTGAAAATATTTATTTTTCTCATTAGATGTGAGAGATTTTTTTCTATCATCTTAGCATCTGTTGTTGGAAATCCTGACTCATCATGAAAGAGACCTGTAATTTTTACTTTTTTTCCTTCACCTACAAATGGCTTTTTGTATAGATCATGTTCAAAATCATATGTTTTTTCACTTAATGGTTCATTTTGAAATGAAACATTAAATAATTTATCTTCTCTATTTATTAAACTTCTCATGTGACCTACTATTTCATCAGATAAAATTATTACTGGATTTCTATAATAAAAAGCAATATCAAAGGAAATTTTTGTTAGATGGTAAAACTCATTAACTGTTCCAGGAGATAAAATTATAACTGGGTGGTCTCCATGAGTCCCCCATTTTGCTTGCATATAATCTCCCTGTCCAATATTTGTTGGAAGTCCAGTTGATGGTCCTCCTCTCATTACATCAACAATTACACATGGTGCTTCAGTCATACATGCAAAACCAAGTGCTTCCTGCATAAGAGAAAAACCTGGTCCAGATGTTGCAGTCAGCGCTTTTTTACCTGTTAAAGATGCACCAATCACAGCACAGATAGATGCAATTTCATCTTCCATCTGTATAAAAATTTTTCTTCTTTTAGGTAGTTCATATGATAAAACTTCGAGAATTTCACTTGATGGAGTTATAGGGTATCCCGCAAAAAAATCAAGGCCCCCATCAATAGCTCCATAAGCACATGCTTCATTACCCTGTAAGAATTCTCTCATACCTCCTCCACTTCAATTGCAAAATCAGGACATAAATTTTCACAAATTTTACAACCTACACACAAATTTTCATCTTTTACATAAACAATTCCTGTATCATTTATTTCAAAAACTTTTTTGGGACAAACTTTAAAACATATAAAACACTCTTTACAAAAATTTTTATCTATTTTTACATTAAAAACCTTATTATAGTTTGAACTCAAAAGATCCCTCCTCTTTTTAAAATTTTATCTATGTTTTTATTCTCAAGCATACTTTTCATAAGTTTATAATTCTTCAAAAGCGTGTTAACATCATTAATTGATGTACCAGAGCCTTTTGCAATTCTTTTTTTTCTATCACCATCAATAATATCAGGATGTAATCTTTCCTTTTTTGTCATAGATTGAATTATTGCTTTCATTCTTTTAATATTTTTCTCATCAAATTTCATAGAATCAGAAATCATAGGAAAATATCCCATTAATGAACTAAAACCACCCATTTTTTCAATTGATTCAATTTGATTTAAAAAGGTTTCAAGATTAAATTTTTCTTTTTTTGAAACTTCTTTTTTCTCTTCTTTTATGGTTTCAATTTTTTTAATTAGCCCTTTTATATCAGGTTGACCTAGAATTCGCAAAACCAAAGATTCTTCATCAAATTCCTCAAGGTCACCAATTTTTTCTCCAACACCGACAAATTTTATAGGAACAGAAGTTACATATCTCATTGATAAAATCGCACCACCCTTAGAATCGCCATCAAGCATTGTTGCAATTATTCCAGTTAAACCAACCATTCTTTTAAATTCAAGAGCAATATCAACACTTCCCTGACCCAAAAGAGAAGATGCAACCAAAAGTGATTCTGTTGGTTTTGCCTCTTCTTTTATATCCTTTAATTCTTTCATCATCTCTTGATCAATATGAATTCTTCCAGGAGTGTCATAAATAATAAATTCAATTCTCTCTTTTTTTGCAATTTCTTTTGCTCTTTTAATCAATTTAAGGGGAGTTAAATTCTCCTCAAAATAAAAAGGTGTATCTACCATATTTGCTATTTCTTCAAGTTGTTTTATTGCACCAGGTCTTTTAAGGTCAAGCGGTACAAGTAAACTCCTATATCCCCTATTCTTTAAAAAGTATGAAAGTTTTCCAGCAGTTGTTGTTTTTCCGCTTCCTTGGATTCCAAAAAGAAGAATTTCAGTTGGAGGAATTGATGAAAATTTTAATGGTGCACCTTTTCCAATTATTTTCAAAAGAATATCATAAACAATTTTTGTTATTTGTTCTTCAGGAAGGACAGATTTTAAAATCTCCTCTTTGAGTGCTTCTTCTTCAACTCTTTTAAGTATCTCTTTTACAACTTTTAAATTTACATCAGCACTTATTAAAACCTTTTTAAATTCGCTTAAACCCTCTTCAATGTCACTCTTTGTTAAAAGACCTTTTCTGCCAAATCTATCTAATATATCTCTGATGCCTTTTCTTAAGTTTTCAAACATTTCAAAATAAATATTATATTTTTTAACCCCTTTTGTCAACTTTAAACAAATGCTAAAATTTTAATGTATGGATTATAAATATTTTTCTGGTGTTATACATTTACATACAGTTTATTCAAAAGATAGTGAACTAACACCTCTCGACCTTATAAAATATGCAAAAAAATTCAATATTGATTTTTTAATTATAACAGATCATAACTCAATTGAAGCAAAAAAATTTGAGGGTTTCTATGACAATATACTTTTAATTGTTGGTGAGGAATTAAGCCCACCAAATGGAGAACACCTTTTAGCAATTGGTGTTGAAAATTTTATTAAATACACAGATAATCCTCAAGAAAATATAGATATAATCATCAATGAAGGTGGTTTATCTTTTATTGAGCATCCATTTTTTGATGGAAATAAATTTATTAAAAAAGAAACAAAAATTAAATGGAATAACTGGAATGTGAAAAATTTTACAGGAATCTCTATTTTCAATTACACATGTGATGGTGGAGAGAGAATGAGGCCTTTAACTTATTTTCTTTTTTATTTTTTCCCAGGACTTGATAAAGATATACCTAATTATAAAACACTTAAAAAATGGGATGAGTTAATACAAACAAGAAGAGTCGTGGGAATCGGAACACTTGATGCACATTTTTTATATTTTAAACTTTTTAATAGAATAAAAATCGAAACATTTCCTTTTATTTATTACTTTAATTCAATAAGAACAAACATAATAACTTATGAGAAAAATTTGAGTAAAGAATTAATTTTTAATGCTTTAAAAAATGGAAATGTATATGTAAACCATGAATATCTTGGAGATGGAAGAGGTTTTGTTTTTGGAATAAAAAAAAAGGATAAATTTTATTTAATGGGTGAAAAAGTCTTGTATGAAAATAATGAGAATTTATTAGTAAAAACTCCTAAAAATTGCCTTATAAGAATTATAAAAAATGGTGAAAAATATTTTGAAACTTTTGGAAATGAAGTTTATTTAAAAAGTGTTCCTGAAGGAATTTTTAGGGTTGAAACTGAAGTTTATCACAGGTTTAACTATAAACCATGGATTTATTCAAATCCTGTTTATTTATTAAATAATAAGAAATATGAAGAATTTTTATGATAAAATAGATTCCAGTGTTTTGAGAGGAGTAAAAGATGTCAAGAATTGGAGTTATTGGAGGAAGTGGAGTTTATAACATAGATGAGATAGAAATTATTAAAGAAGATAGTTTAATAACACCTTTTGGAATATTTGAATACACACTTGGAAAATATCTTGATAAAGAGATTATTTTTGTTGCTAGACATGGAAAAAGACATCAACTTCCACCTCATCTTATACCTTTTAGAAAAATAATTTGGGGCATGAAAGAACTCAATGTTAAATATATTATTGCAACATCTGCATGTGGCTCTTTAAATGAACAAATGATACCTGGAGATTTTGTAATAATAGACCAATTCATTGATTTTACAGATGGAAGAGATGCAACTTTTTTTGATACACCAGGAGATTTTAAACACACCGATATGACAGAACCATACTCAAGTATTCTAAGAGAAATAATTAAAAAAGTTTTTAGAAGATTAAATTTAAAATTTCATGAAAATGGAACTTATGTTACTATGAATGGTCCAAGATATGAAACAAAAGCAGAAATAAAAATGCTTAAACTGCTTGGAGGAGATCTTGTTGGAATGACTGGAACACCAGAGGTAACTCTTGCAAATGAACTTGGAATTCATTATGCTTCAATTGGTATAGTAACAAACTTTGCAGCAGGAATTTCAGATAAAAAAATTTCACACGAAGAGGTTGTTGAAATGATGAACTTTAAACTTCCAATTTTAAAAAAAGTAATTTTAGAAACAATCAAAGAGATAAAATTGGAGGAATAAAATGGATGTTAAACCAATTGAGTGGAAAAATGAATCTCTTTTTGTTTTAGATCAGAGACTCCTTCCATTCGAAATTAAATATGAAGAGTGTAAAAGTTATTTAGATATTAAAGATGCAATTTATGAGATGAAAACAAGAGGCGCTCCTGTAATTGGTGTTACCGCAGCATATGGATTTTATCTTGGAATAAAAGAGTTATTTGAAAAGGGAAGATTAAATGAGTATAAAACTATAACTGATACATTAATATCAGCAAGACCAACTGCAGTTAATTTAATGTGGGCTGTTAAAAGAATGGAGAGTGTTTTATTAGAAAATTTTAATGATAAAAATATTTTGGAAATTTTACTTCAAGAAGCAATAAAAATAGAAAAAGAAGAAGAAGAAAGATGTATTCAAATTTCAACATTTGGAGAAAAAATTATCAACAACTGCGATACAATTTTAACTCATTGTAACACTGGTTCACTTGCAACTCTTGGTCCTGGAACTGCACTTGGTGTAATAAAGTTTGCGCATAGAAATAGGAAAAATATAAAAGTTTTTTACACTGAAACAAGACCTTACCTTCAAGGAGCAAGACTTACAGGCTTTGAATTGATAAGAGAAGGGATTGATTCAACACTTATAACTGATTCAATGGCAGGATATGTTATAAAACTTGGACTAATAAATAAAGTCATAGTTGGTGCTGATAGAATTGCGAGAAATGGTGATACTGCAAATAAAATTGGAACATACATGTTATCTGTTTTAGCAAAAAAGCACAACATTCCTTTTTATATAGCTGCACCGACATCAACAATTGATTTAACTATTAAAAGTGGAGATGAAATTCCAATTGAAGAGAGAAATGAAAGAGAGGTTAAATACATTAAAGATATCAAAATAACTCTTGATGAAGCAAAAGTTTTTAATCCATCTTTTGATGTAACTCCTAATAAAAATATAACTGGAATAATAACTGAAAAAGGAATAATTTATCCACCATTTGAAGAAAATATTTTAAAAATCCTTTAATTTTGAATCTATAATTATAGTAACCGGTCCATCATTTATTAATTCAACATCCATATAAGCCCCAAAAACTCCCTCTTTAACATCAAAACCTTCTTTTTTTAAATTTTCAACAAATTTATTGTAAAGAGAGATTGCTTTTTCACCTTTTTCTGCTCTTGTAAAATCAGGTCTAAACCCCCCTTTTAAATTTCCATAAAGGGTAAATTGAGATATAACCATAATTTCACCCTTTATATCTTTGATAGATAGATTTAATTTTCCATTCTCATCATCAAAAACTCTTAAATTTGAAACTTTTCTTACAAGATAATTTATATCTTCATCATTATCACCAATCTGAATTCCAAGAAGAACAAGAAACCCTTTTTTTATTTGAGATTTTATCTCTCCATCAACTTTAACTCTTACTTCCTTTACTCTTTGAATTACACACCTCATTTATTCACCTCTTCTTACATCTAAAACATTCTGAACAGTTTTAATTTCATTAATTAACTCTTTTAATCTGCTATATCCGGGAATTTGAAGAGTCATATAAATAATTGTTGTCCTCTCTTTGTTTTTTGCAGGTGGAGCATTAATTGATTCAATGTTGTAATTATATTTAGAAATAATTGAAACAATATTGTTTAAAACTCTTGGTTCATCTTTTACATGAATATCAATTTTAACTGGATATAAGATTTTTGTATCTTCAACCCAACTCACATTTACAAGTTTATTTATATTATCTATTTCTTGACCCAAAATTGAGAGTAAATTTTTACAATCTCTTCTATGTATAACAATTCCTCTTCCTTTTGATATATATCCTATTATTTCATCACCAGGAATTGGAGTGCAACATTTTGCTAAATTTATAAGCAAATTGCCTTTTAATCCTTCAACAATAACACCTAATTTACTCTGAGTTTTAATTTTTCTTTCAAGTTTAATTCCTTTATCTTCTTTTTCTTGAATTTCCTCTGTTGGTAACTGTTCCTCTTGTTCTTTTTCTTTTCTTCTAAAAAATTGCTTTATCTTTTCTCTTGTTGACGAACTTTTAACAAACTTGAGCCAATCTCTTGATGGTCCTGGTGAATTTTTTGAAGTTAAAATTTCAACTCTATCTCCTGTTTTTAATTTATAATCAAGTGATACAATTCTTCCATTAACTTTTGCTCCAACACATTTATGTCCAATTTCTGTATGAATTTTATAAGCAAAATCGACTGGTGTTGCATCTTGAGGTAAATTTATAATTTCTCCTTTCGGAGTAAACACAAAAATTTCATCAGAAAATATATCTTCTTTAACTCTATTTATAAATTCCCTTGCTGATGGAATAGTTCTCTGCCACTCTGAAATTTGTCTTATCCAATTTATCTTTTTTGATAAATCTGGATCAATTTTCTTTCCACCTTCTTTATAAATCCAGTGAGCAGCCATCCCCATTTCACACTTCTTATGCATCTCCTCTGTTCTTATTTGAATTTCAAATGGTTCACCATTATCTCCAATTAAAGTTGTATGTAAAGATTGATAACCATTTGGTTTTGGTATAGCAATATAATCTTTTATTCTTCCTGGAAGTGGTTTCCATCTTGTATGGACAAGACCAAGAGTTTTGTAACAATCTGAAACAGTTGGAACTATAACTCTTAGAGCAGTTAAATCAAAAATTTCTTCAAAAGTTTTATTTTCTTGCTTCATCTTTCTATAGATTGAATATAAATTTTTTGCTCTTCCTTCAACTCTCGATTTTATTTCATTCTCTTCAAGTAATTTTTCTATCTCTTTTTTTATATCATCAATCTCTTTTTCTCTCTCTTCTCTCTTTTTTGAAACCTTAAATTTTAAATCTTGAAATATCTCTGGCTCTAAATATTTAAATGAAAGATCTTCAAGTTCCCATTTTAATGTATAAATTCCCAATCTATGAGCAAGAGGAACATAAATTTCCATTGTTTCTTTTGCAATCTCTTTTCTTTTTTCAGGTGGTAAATATTTAAGTGTTCTCATATTGTGTAATCTATCTGCAAGTTTTATAAAAACAACTCTAAAGTCAGATGCCATTGCAATTAAAACTTTTCTTAAACTTTCAAGTTTCCAATCTTCAAGAGATAAAAATTTTATCTGTGAAATTTTACTAACACCATCAACTAAACTTGCAATTTCTTTTCCAAATTTATCTCTTATTGTATCAATTGAGACATTTGTATCTTCAACTACATCATGAAGTAGAGAAGCAGCAAGTGTTGGAAAATCAACATTAAAATCAAGAAGAATTAGAGCAACATTTAATGGATGTAAAATATAAGGCTCATGAGATGCTCTTTCCTGACCCTCGTGAGCCATTTTTGCAAAAAGATATATATCTTCTAATTCTCTTATCTCTTTTTCAGAGAATTTATCTTTTAGTTTTTCTTTAAATACCTCCCAAAGTTCATATGCGGAGACAAGTTTAGTTTTTTCATCTTCCATATAATAATTATAATTTCAAAATTGAATAAAGTGGATATTTTGAGAGCATATCCCTACCTTTAAGGTCAACAAGTTCAATTAAAAAATCAAATCCAACAACAACTCCACCAAGTTTTTCGACAAGTTCTGCTGCTGCTTTTGCAGTGCCACCAGTTGCAAGAACATCATCAACTATTAAAATTCTATCTCCATTTTGTATTGAATCTAAATGAACCTCAAGAATTGCCATTCCATATTCAAGTTCATACTCTTTTCTTTCAGTTTTCCATGGAAGTTTTCCTGGTTTTCTTATTGGAACAAAACCTGCATTAAGGTTATAGGCAATTGGTGATGCTAAAATTAAACCTCTTGCTTCAATTCCAACAACTAAATCAATTTTTTCATTTTTGAATGGCTCAACCATTAAATTTATTGCTTCTTTAAAAGCATCTCTATTTTTTAACAAAGGAGTGATATCTCTAAAAAGGACCCCTTTTTGTGGAAAATCAGGTATGTCTCTTATAAATTGTCTTAGATCCATTTTACCTCTTACCTCCTTTTTTCTTTCTCTTATTTTTTGGTTTATTTTGATTTATTTTAACTTGATTTGTTGCAACTTGAACTTTACTAACCTCTTCAACTAATTTTGTTTCTTTTTTTACTTCTTCAATTTTATGTTGACTTAATTTATTCCAAACAACAAGAAGAGGTGCTGCAATAAATATTGATGAGTATGTTCCTGCTGTAATTCCAAAAAGAAGTGTAAATGAAAACTCTCTGATTGTTGAACCACCAAAAATAAGAATTGCAATTATGGCAAGAAGAGTTGTTAATGATGTATTTATAGATCTTGTAAATGACTGTTTAATACTAATATTAATGATATCATCATATGAATATTTATCTTTTAAAATCTTTAAATTTTCTCTAACTCTGTCAAGAACAACAACTGAATCTTGAACAGAATAAGCAATTATAGCAAGTAAAGCACCAATGAATGGACTATTTACCTGCTGTCTTATTAATGCAAGAAGTCCAACAGTGATTATTGTGTCATGTATTAGCGCTAAAATTGTAACAACTGCAAATCTAAACTGGAATCTTAGAGTTATATACACAAAAATAAATGATAGACCAACAATGAGTGCTATTACTCCAGATCTTTTTAGTTCATTACTTATTGTTGGACCAATGGATGAGAGCCTTAAATTTTCTCTGTCAAGTTTTCCAAACTTTTCCTCAAGTTTTGCAAATATTTTTTCTCTTTCTTCAGGTGTTAAATTCTTTTGATTTATTCTTACAATGAGTCTCCCATCTTGAGAAACCTGAATGACACTTGAACCATATCCAAACTCTTTCAAAATTTCTCTTGCTTCACTAACTGTTGGTGTTTTTTCAAATTTAAGATCAAGAATTGTTCCTCCAGTAAAATCTAAACCATAATTCAATGGAGATTTAATTGTGATGTAATTAAAAACAATAGCAATAATTGAAATTAAAATCAAAATAAGAGAAATTGAAAAATAAAACTTTCTCTTAGGTATAATTTGTAAATTTTCAACATTAATTAATCTCATCTTTCCACTCCTTTAATATCCAAAAATTTTTCCATTTTTAGCAAGAGGTGTTGATGAAAAAATGTCAAGAAGAAGTCGAGTTGTAAATATTGCTGAGAAGAAGGATATGAGAATTCCAATTGTTAAAGTTACACCAAAACCTTTTATTAAGCCAATACCAAAATAAATAATTGCAAGTGCACCAGATAGTGTTGTTATATTTGAATCAAGAACAGTTCTAAATGCTTTATTAAAACCTAAACTTATTCCTGTTTTAAGCGTTTTTCCACTTCTTATCTCTTCTTTTATTCTTTCAAAAATAATTACATTAGCATCTACTGCCATACCGAGTGTTAAAACAAAACCACCAATTGCAGGTAAAGAGAAAGTTGCATTTAAAAGAATTAAAACTGCTAAATCAACTAAAACAAAAATAAGAAGTGCAACTGATGCCAAGAAGCCCATCAATCTGTAATAAACAGTCATATATAAAACTATCAAAATAAGTGCTAAGATTGCTGCTTTTATACTCATTGCAACCATATCTTCACCTAAAGATGGACCAATTATTTCAGATGAAAGTATACTAACTTTTAATGGAAGGGAACCACCTTTAAGGAGAGCAACATATTGTGATGCTTGATCTACTGTAAAATCTCCCTCAATTACTCCTTTTCCATCTGGAATTTCACTTTTTACAACTGGGTTCATAAGAAGCTCTTCATCTAAATATATTGCAATATGTTTATCAATATTTTCTTTTGTTGCTTGTGCAAACTTTTGTGTTCCATCAGAATCAAGTTCAAAGGCAATAACTGCTTGACCTTTTTTTGCTGGATCAGTATTTAATTGAACTCTAACATCCTTTAAATTTGCTCCAGTTAAAATTACAGTTCCATCTTCAAGTTTAAATTGTAAAAGCGCTGTTTTTCCAATTAAATTTTCGATATCTTCAAGTTTTAAATTTCTCTGACCAGGTATATCTATAATTATTCTTTTACTATTAAGTCCTCCCTCCCTTTGAACTATTGCTTCAGAAATTCCTAAAGCATTTACTCTTTTTTCTATTACTGCCCTTGTACTTTCTACAAGTTCAGGTGTTGCTTTAACCTGTTCAGTATCAACACACTCAAGAACAATATGAACTCCTCCTTTAAGATCTAAACCAAGAGTTGGAGTTTTTGTTCTAACTGCCCATATTGCAATTCCAAGAATAACAACAAGAAAAATCAATCTTCCTAAATAGTTTTTCAATCTCATATATTCCTCCTAAAAATAGATAAACAAACCTAAATAATTTTATTTAAAAATAAATCAAAGTCAAGTTAAATAACAACAATAATATAATATCATAAAAAATTTTAATTTGACAAAATTTTTGTATAAAAGTTATAATTTTAAAAAGAAAGGAGTGAGATTTTGATTAAAAGAAAAGATGGAAGAGGTAATGAAGATATAAGAGAATTTAAGATAGATATAGATTTTTTAAAATATCCAACTGGCTCTGCCCTTGTTCATATGGGTGATACTAAGGTTATTTGTACTGCAATGATAGAAGAAAAAGTACCTCCTTTTTTAAAAAACACAAATTCTGGATGGATAACTGCAGAGTATTCTTTACTTCCTGGTTCAACCTATCCAAGAACAATTAGAGACATTGATAAAGGAAGAATTGAGGGAAGATCACAAGAGATACAAAGATTAATTGGAAGAGCACTTAGAGCAGCAGTTGATCTAACTGCAATTTCAGGTTTAACAATTTGGATTGATACAGATGTAATTCAAGCAGATGGTGGAACAAGAACTGCTGCAATAAATGGCGGTTTTGTTGCAATGTATATTGCACTTGCTAAACTATACAAAAGTGGAAAAATACCTTATTTTCCAATCAGAAATTTTATAGGAGCGATTAGTGTTGGTATTTATAATGATGAAATAATTGTTGATTTAGATTTCAATGAAGATTTTGAAGCACAAGTTGACCTTAATTTAGTTATGAATGAACATAAAAAAATGATTGAAATTCAGGGAACAGCGGAAAAAAGAGATTACTCTCTTGATGAACTTTTCAATATGATAAAAGTTGGATGGAAAGGAATTAGTAAGATTATTGAATATGAAAAAGAACTTCTCAAAAAAGTTGTTTATAGCTACTGAAAATAAAGGAAAATTAAATGAGTATTTATATTTATTAAAAGATTTAAATTTAGAGATTTTAACTCCATTTGATTTTCCAGATTATAAACCACCTCAAGAATCAGGAACCACTTTTATTGAAAATGCACTAATTAAAGCAAGATATGGTTATGAATTAACAAAAATTCCAACATTAGCAGATGATTCAGGTCTATCAGTTGAAATATTGAATGGATTACCTGGAGTTCACTCAAAAAGATTTTATGATAATAGTGGAGATTTCAATAAAAATATTGAAAAATTACTTAATATGCTAAAAGATGTTCCTTTTGAAAAAAGAAAAGCGAAATTTATTGCTGTCGTAGTTTATAAAGATGAATCTTATGAAGAGACTTTTACAGGTGAACTTGAGGGATATATTTATTTTGAAAAAAGAGGAAATTTTGGGTTTGGATATGATCCAATTTTTTATTTGCCTCAATTTTCTAAAACAGTTGGAGAACTTTCATTTGAAGAAAAAAATGAAATTAGTCATAGAAAGAGGGCTATAGAAAAATTTATTGATTTTTATAAAACTAATCTTCAACACTAACAACTTTATTTATTTTTAAGATATTCATTTTGTTTTCATCAAGAATAAAGGAAAAATCACTCTCTTCATGTGGTAAAAGAATATAATTTCCTCTTTTAATACATAAAGTGCAAAACTTTACTTTTTTTCCTATTTGAACTATTAATCTATCTTGGTTAAACAACTCTTCTTCTTTTGATACAATTAAAAAATTTCCTTGATTTAATTCAATTGAAGGAATATCTTCTCCATAATATTTAATTACAAAATTTTTATTTAAAACCTGTTTTTTTGGTAAATGAATTTCTCCAAATTCACCTTTAATTAATTCTTTATTTTCATTTATAATATAATTCACTTTTAATCTTTTTAATTCAATTTTAGTTTCTTCTTCTAAATTTATATCTTCAAAAAAATAGGATAATGGTATTTCAAATGATCTTGAAATACTATCTAAAACTCTTAATGTTATCTCTTGTTTTCCACTTTCTAAAATGTGAATATATGCAGCAGAGACACCAATTCTTGCTGCAAATTCTGTTCTTGTTAATCCTAATCTTTTTCTTAACTCGATCAATTTTTCTCTTAAACCCATACAATTATATTTTATCATAATTATTTATAATTTTAAAAATTAAAAAAATAAAAAGAGGGAGGTGATTTAAAGCCTCCCTCTTTTTAGTCATCAAACGATCCTACTTTTTTGGAACTATTGCTTTAAGTTCTTTTCCCGCACGGAATGCT
>FMJZ01019350.1_pt1 | contig 23001 bp, 15 predicted proteins | sample 1987881 | NCBI WGS metagenome assembly FMJZ01 (sample SAMEA4378227, study PRJEB15110) | soil metagenome | biome: soil; feature: Field; material: Soil | place: India | collected 2015-03-11 | depth 0 m
GCAACCACTGAGCGTGCGCGTCGCATTTTGGCGATGCAACGCAACATCGTCATGCCGGTCAAGGTTGTGGCGATTGTGCTTGCGTTTTATTACCTGTTTTACATGCCATGGACGGAAATACCCACACCCCGCGGTGCCGTACTTGAGACTGCACAAAACTTGTTCGTGCCGTATGTGTTGCTAACGGTTGGGTTAGCAGCGCCAATGTTCGTGATGCGAAGGTTCCCACCCGCATTAGTGCAATGGTTCGTTTTTACGATGGGTCTGCTTGACGGTGGGTTGCTTGGTGTCTTAACGCTTTTCACCGGCGGATTCCAAAGCACATTGTTTTGGTGTTTTGCCGGCCTGATTTTTGTCAATGCGCTCAGCATACCCGCCGCAACACCGCAAATAGCCCTCAACCTGTTGTTGAGCGGATTTTACATGGCTGCAGGGCTGTTGGATATGACATTGAGTGAGACGGAAATTTTCCTGCCGAGCATGCCACCACGCAGAGTTACAACAATGACGACCGCCCCAGAAAAAGAACCGACCGACGAAGAAATAGGTTCGACTAACAGACCTACGCGTGTTGTGGTTGTGGTAAGTTACCCTGAGCTTGCCGTGCCTGAAAAACCTACAGAGCCTGTGTTGTTGCGGCTGACGATTTTGTGGCTGTTAACTGTTTGCGGATACGGCCTGCAATTGTTGTTTGAAAAACAACGTATTGCACAGGCCGAGCGACAGGAACTGTCGCTGCGCCAGGCCGAATTAAAATCGGCAGGCCGCATTGCGGCCGAGGTAGCGCATCGGATAAAAAACCCACTGGCAATTATTAACAACGCAGTTTATTCGCTGCGAAAGTCCCTGCGAGACGGTAAATCAGACGTCGAACAACAACTCCAAATCATCGAAGAAGAAGTCGCACGGTCGGACAGGATATTGACTGAGCTGGTTGGTTATGCGGCGTTGAGCGACGGCCGCGTTGAGAGGTTGGTTGTGCCGGAAGAATTGGACCGAGCAATTGAACAGGTGTTCCCACCGAATGCAGGTTGGCCAGTCAAGGTCCATCGCCAGTACGAATCTGATTTGCCCCCGGTGTGGATGGTGCGTAGGCACATGAACGAAGTGCTTGTTAACCTTTTGCAGAATGCGCGTGAGGCAATGCAATCCGATGGGAACGTGTTCGTGACGGCAAAGTTGCGTGACGAAGATACAATCGAAATCACAGTACGCGACGAAGGCCCCGGTATTCCGCCGGATAAGCTCGAGAAAGTGTTTGACGCATACTACACCACCAAACCCAAGGGCAGCGGTTTGGGGCTGGCAATTGTAAAGCATAACGTCGAGTTGTATGACGGCACAGTCCGCGCCGAATCTGCCCCTGGTAAAGGCGCAACGTTCATCGTTACCCTGCCTACCCGGGTCATGCCAAAAACAACACAATGAAGTCAGGAACAACGCCAACCAATTGCGGTTGTGCCTACGCACATGTAACGCACTGCGTTTTGCGCAAGCTTGCATCCCCGGTTCTGATGCTGCACAATGCTGATGAACAATGAGCACGCTGTTACCCCCTGTTCTCGTCGTTGATGACGAAAAAAACATGCGTGTGTCGCTGGAGAGGATGCTTAGCGACGAAGGCTACACTGTTCGTGCGGTTGAATCTGCCGAGGCGGGTCTGGAGCTGCTCGAGCATGAGGAGTTTTTCCTCGTAATTACAGATGCGCGCTTGGGCGGGATGAGCGGATACGATTTTCTAGCGAAGGTGAAAGCACAATGGCCGCAGTTGCCTGTGCTCATGATCACCGCTTACGCCACACCGAAACAGGCTGTAGAAGCCATCAAAGCCGGTGCAATTGATTACCTACCCAAGCCGTTTGCACCCGAAGAACTTCTTCATGCAGTCGGTCGGTGCGCGGAACGGCATCGGTTGCTTCAGGAGAACGTCGCACTAAAAACACAGGCAATCGAGCTTTACCAACTCGATCAAATAATTGGCGAAACCCCCAAGATGCGTGAACTGCGCCAGTTAATCCGTACGGTTGCACCTACAGATGCGCGCGTGCTCATTTTGGGTGAGAGCGGCACAGGCAAGGAACTGGTTGCAGGCGCGTTGCACTTTTACAGCAACCGCCGCAACGCAAACTACGTGAAGATTAACTGCGCAGCCATACCCGACACACTGCTTGAAAGTGAACTGTTCGGACACGAGAAAGGCGCTTTCACAGGGGCTGTCAGGCAAAAGCCAGGCCGTGTTGAAGAAGCAGATGGCGGCACGATCTTTCTGGACGAAATTGCCGATATGAGCAAGCCGCTTCAGGCCAAGCTATTGCGATTCCTCGAAGACGGCACGTTCACGCGGGTCGGTGGCACTCAGGAATTACGGGTTAACGTGCGGCTCATTGCGGCTACGAATCGCGACATCATCCGCGCTATTCAGGATGGCCAGTTCCGCGAAGACCTGTTTCACAGGCTCAATGTGGTCCAAATTCACTTACCGCCTTTACGCGAGCGTGGCCAGGACATTTTGTTGCTTGCAGAGCATTTCTTGAAAATTTACGCAGTCGCACTGGGTAAACGTGTCAGAGGATTCACACCTGCTGCACGGCAAAAGTTGATGGCGCATACTTGGCCAGGCAACGTTCGTGAACTGCGAAACGTTGTCGAACGCGCCTTGATTCTCGAAACCGCAGATCAAGTCCAGGCCGCCAGCCTTCCCGATTTCCATATCGAGAGCCGGTTGCGACAGGTAGGTCCAGAGGGCGCCATACCAGGCAAATCGCTCGACGAAGCACTTGCAGATTACGAGCGCACGTTGATAACAACCGTGCTCGAGCAGACCGGTTACAACCTCACCAAGGCCGCTGAGCTGCTCAAAATTAGCCGACACGCCTTGCGTTATCGGATTCAACGGCTTAATATCATTTTGCCGGTTGGTACAACAGACGGCAATGACACAGGCTAAATTTGACAGGGAGCATCAATGACAGTTTTTGCAGCTTTTTTGTTTAACCGCCCTGAGCCAAGCACGCTCGGTAAGCTTGCAAATAACCCGCGCGAAGCGCTGGTTCTTATAATGGCGATTTTCTGCGCTGCATTTGTGGCTACTGTGTGGGTGCTGCTGCTCCGTAAACGCCGCTGGTACAGGCGGCACCGCCACCATTATAGGAGTTCATCTGTTGTTTCCCAGACTGCAACTGTAAACACAGGCCGGCCGGAAAATGCCTCATCGTCAACACACACACACAGACGCCGCCGTGAACGATTCGCCAAACGCAACCCTACCCTGGCCGAGACGGGCGGGTTACCCCCAAAACGTCCACAGTCCGACGCGCTGCCGACGCAGTTGCAACCGCAAATCCAACAGCCGCAAACAACGCGGAATGCATAGGAATGCTTCGCCTATTACGCGGTTCGAATCTTGCACTAGGTTTTGTTTTGTTACCGGCTCAAAAACGCCGTGCAATGTCGGCCCTTTATGCATTTTGCCGCGCTGTGGACGACGTTGCTGACGACAAGGACACATCCACCGAACTGCGCACACAAACATTGAAAACATGGCGGGCAGACCTACACCGCGCCTGTCATGGCGTTGAACCGCAACTGGCTGTAAACAAGCAGCTACAGCCTGTAATCGTCAGGTACAAATTACCGTTCGCACTCTTCGATGAGTTACTTAAAGGGGTGGAAATGGATCTGAACCGTACACGGTACGAAGACTGGGACGCTCTTGACCTGTACTGTTATCGTGTTGCATCGGTGGTGGGGTTGTTGAGCATCGAAATTTTCGAGTATCGCGATGTCGGCTGCCGCAATTACGCCGTTTACCTGGGCAAGGCATTCCAGCTAACGAACATACTACGTGACATTCGTACCGATGCCGAGCGCGGCAGGATTTATTTGCCGTTGTGTGAACTTGCCAGGTTTAACGTTTCGCAGGACGAAATTATGGAGGGCAGGTATTCGGAAAAGTTCCGCAGGCTGTGCGCCGCCGTGGCAACGCGCGCAAAGGAATTTTATAGATTAGCGCATAAGAGCCTGCCCGTGGTTGACAGGCACGCGATGATTGCAGCCGAGTTGATGGGGGCTGTTTACTGGGAACTGTTGCGCAAAATCGAGCGGAATAAGTTTGAAGTGTTTGGCCCTGTAAAAACGCAGCTTACTACGGGCCGGAAGCTGCTGTTGATTTACCGTACATGGTTGAATGTGACGTTCGGACTGCACAATGCCAACTACGGAGCAGACTAACCCCTACCAACCCGCTCACGGCTGGCTCGTAGCCAATGAAACAACTTATTGTGACTGCAGACGATTTCGGCCGCAATGAAGCGATTAATCAGGCTGTAGTACGTGCGCATCGTGAAGGTATCCTTACGGCAGCAAGCCTGATGGTCAATGAGCCGGGTTTCGAGCAGGCGGTCGAATTTGCCAAACAACACCCCCGACTCGGTATAGGGCTGCATTTGACCTTGGTTTGCGGGCACTCGACTCTTGATCACACAAAAATACCTGGCATTGTCAATACACGAAATGAATTCGGCACGAACGCATTTGTGACTGGTCTCCGGTACTTTTTCAGCCGCAGGCTACGCCCACAATTAGAAGCAGAAATACGTGCGCAACTCGAAAAGTTCAAGGCCACTGGACTCGAACTTGACCACGTCAGTGGCCATCTACACATGCACATGCACCCGACTGTGTTCGGCATCTTAGTGAGAAACGCAGCCGAGTTTGGCATTCGACGGTTCCGGCTTACCAGAGATAGATTTTGGCTGAACGCGCGCCTGGCTCGTGGGCGATGGATTTACAGGACTGTAATGGCAGTGGTTTTCTGCCGATTGGCGCGACACGCGCTGCCAACCCTCACAAAACACCACATAAAACATGCCGCGACCGTGTTCGGTCTGCTGCAAGATAAGCGTGTGGATGAAGCTTATGTATTGAATCTGCTCGCACGATTACCGGACGGTGTGTCTGAGCTTTACTCGCATCCTGCCGAAGGCAATGCTAGGCACGAACTTTGCGCACTGGTTAGTCCGAAGGTTCGTGCGCTTGTTGAACAATTACGCATCGAGTTGGTCAGGTACCAAGATTTGTAAAATGGCAAAAGTCATCATCATACTCATTTGTGCGCTTGTGGCTGAGGCGAGCGGTGTTGTATGCCTGAGCAAAGGATTGAAACAGATCGGCCCACCTCAAAGTTTCAGCATTGCCGAGGTTGGCCGTGTGATTGCGCTAAGCGTGACAAACCGCTACGTGGTGATAGGCGTAGCGCTGGAAGCGGCTTTTTTCTGTGCGTTGCTTTATTTACTGACGCACAGAGACGTGAGCTTGATCTGGCCTTTGACGGCTCTTGGATTTGTTATTACCACACTGGCCGCGCAGTTTCTCCTCAAAGAACAAGTTTCCGCATTGCGTTGGGTCGGTGTAGTGTTAATTGTCGTGGGGGCAGCACTCGTGAGCTACAGCGAGCATGTAAAAGAAAAACCTGCCGACAAACCGCGTGCACATGCTCAAACTCTTACAGGCGCATAGCCGCTGCTAACACAACTGCAAGTTTCTCACTGGTGACTTTGCAACGATTTGCCAACTCGATTAACGGTCGGGCCCTGCCGGGCGCGCGCGCAACCGCCCAAAAAAATTTCCCATACCGAAACCCGCCCGTTGCTGACATGAACTCGTTAAAGTCAACCGGCAGGTCTTCGTCCGCAGCATCGAAAACGACTCTTACGACTGCAAACGGAATGTTGTGCTCGCGGCAAATGGCTTGAATAGCTTCAGACTCGAACTGTGCAGCGTCTGCACCTGTCTGCTTGTAAAAATCGGCTTTCTCAGCGGCAGTGACGAGCAATCGCGGTGCAAGGGCAAACCGGCCTGGTATTGCACCTGCTTTGTTTAATCTGTCTTTCAGCGCGGGGTTTTCTGTTTCAAACAAGACCGTACCTGGGGTAAGCCTGGCTTTAAGACCCCCTGCAAAACCGCAACTAAATACCTCGTCGAAGTTGCGTTTTCCAATTGCATCAAGTACAGCCAGCCGTGCATTTGATAATCCCATCCCTGTAACAAGGGTGGTGACTGTCGGATATGGCCGGATGAGTCTTTTGAACGACACTGCTTCCTGCCTGAGTGCAAAGCACACAAGCACGTTACGGACACTTTGGCTACGGCAGTTTTGTTCCATGTCCACCAACTCGCTTCAAATCGCACATAAGAAAAATCTTCCGCAGGCAATTGCCGGCCGAAAGGTATCACTTCCAAAGCTCGAGCGCACTTCCAATCCAACAGGTGCCGCGTCAGTCCAAACAAATTACCAGTATGCTTGCCGAGCACTATTATGCTGCTCGAAAACCGGCCAGGTTTGGTTTGCATAAACCACTTGACCGTGCGAAAAATTACGCAAAAAGTTGTTATGCGTCGTTCGACAGGAATTATTTGGTTTTGGCTTTTTGCAACTTTCAGTGCATCTGCTGTAGCGGCTGAAGAACCACCAGTTGAATGGATTGATGCCGACACCGGCTACCGTGTCATTAGGCTTTCAAAAGAACCGGGCACACAGACACCATATTTCCACCAAAATGCGTTCACGCCCGACGGCCAATGGATGGCAATGAGTTCACCTGGTAGCATTTCGGTTGTGAATTTGCGCTCGCGCGAGATAAAGAAGCTTGTCACAGGCTTTGTCCGGCTAATCGAAGTTGGACGGAAAACGGGCGACATCTACTACGGATCGAACCGCGTTGTTTATGCAGTTTCCGTCCCGAGCGGAGCCGTGCGCGAGGTTGCACGACCACCTGCGCGCGGTAGCGTGGCAACGGTTAACGCAGACGAAACTCTGTTAGCTGGCGCAATCACAGAGCGGCCAACAAATGCGCCAACCGCTTTCGGTGGGGGCGGTCCATCGCCTGACTCGCGTCCGCGCCGGCCAAGCCTCGAACAGCGGTACAATCAGCGCTGGCCAATGGAGCTGTTCGTGCTGAACATCAAAACAGGCGCGGTTAAGACATTCAACCGCGGCAGCAACTGGCTTAACCATATTCAGTTCTCACCCGCTGATCCGAACATGCTAATGTTTTGCCACGAAGGCCCATGGCATCTGGTTGACCGCATCTGGACAATACGCGCCGACGGCTCAGAGTTAAGCAAGATTCACACACGCACCATGATAATGGAGATCGCCGGACATGAGTTTTGGAGCCCGGACGGCTCCACCATTTGGTATGACCTGCAAACGCCGCGCGGCGAGGTGTTTTGGCTTGCGGCCTACAATGTTCACACTGGCGACCGCACCTGGTACAGCCTCCAACGCAACGAATGGTCGGTGCATTACAATATTTCACCTGACGGCAAAATGTTCGCTGGCGACGGCGGCGCTGAAAACATGGTCGCCAAAGCGCCGGACGGCAAATGGATTTACCTATTCGAGCCTGAGCTTGTACCAAACCGTATGGAGCCGGACCAGCAAAAAGGCTTGATCAAGACTGGAGTATTGCGCGCGAAACGCCTCGTTAACATGTCCAAACACGACTATTCACTCGAGCCGAATGCGCGGTTTACCCCCGACGGCAAATGGGTCGTGTTCCGCGCAAACTTCCACGGCGCACCGCACGTGTACGCAGTCGAAATAGCCAAACACAGACAGGAACACCCACAGCTTTAACGATTCAATATGGAACAGGTACACTGTGGTGCGACTGTTTTGTATCCGGAGGTTTCGTCTGTGGCGCGCAGCGCGGGGACTCCTTATGTCCAGCCATGCCAACAAATTCGGCCAGCCAACCACATGCCAACCGCATATTCACAAATTCGGTGCCACGGGTTTGCACGTGCACTTTTTGCTGATCCCAAACACAGCTTGCTGAATTTGCGCTGCTCGAATTCAACAGTAGGTCGTGGAACTGGTCTATATTGTGATGCAACAACATAGACTCGCGCAGGCAAAAAACGCGCTTCCACACCGTGCACGAAAATCTCCCGCTTCTACGCTTGGCAAACGCGCATGAAAGAATTTTTGGCCACCCCTAAAATGAGATTAGGCAATAAACGGGCCAGAAAACAATTAACTCTTGAGTTTGCGCTCGAGTATCTCGCCGACCATGACCGGGTTTGCGCGGCCCTTGCTGAGTTTCATCACTTGCCCCTTCAGAAAATTGATCGCACCAGCCTTGCCAGCGCGGTACTCGTTCACCGGCCCAGGATACGCTGCTATGACTTCGTCGCACCATTTTTCGATTGTTGCTGCGTCACTAAGCTGTGCGAGCCCTTTCTCATGAACGATCTGAGCAGGTGATTTGCCTGTCTCAAACATTTCAGCAAACACTTGCTGGGCGGCCGAACTGCTGATGGTTTTGTTGTCCACAAGACTTACAAGCTCGAGCAGTGCGTCAGGGGTAAACTTTAATTCCGTAAGCCCGATGCCTGTCTCGGTCATTTTAGCCTGAAGACTATTGATCACCCAGTTAGCAACTGCCTTAGGATTTCTTGCTTTGCGCGCAATTGACTCGAAATAGTCCGCCAAGGGCATGTTGCTTTTGAGCACCTCGGCGTCTGAGGCTGGCAAGCCGTACTCGCGCATCAGGCGTTGTTTACGCGCAAGCGGCAGCTCGATAACGCGTTTGCTGACTTCGGCCAACCAATGTGCACTCGGCTCGAATGGCAGTAAGTCGGGGTCAGGAAAGTACCGGTAATCATGTGCATATTCTTTTGTCCGCATTTCTTCTGTTACGCCTGTGAACTCGTCCCACCGGCGTGTGCTCTGGACTAGCCGCCCGCCCTTTTCCAATACGGCAATTTGGCGTGCAATTTCGTATTCGAGCGCGCGGCGTACACCGGAGAAACTGTTCATGTTTTTAATCTCAATTTTTGCACCCAGCTCAGTGCTACCCTTGGGGCGGACACTCACGTTAACATCGCATCTGACCATGCCTTTTTCCATGTCGCAATCGCTTACGCCCCCTTGCGACAGGATTTCTTTCAGCGCGGTGAGGTACGCATACGCCATGTCTGCGCTCGCGATGTCAGGCTCGGATACAATTTCAAGTAACGGCACACCGGCACGGTTGAAATCAATCCCACTGGTCTGTTCGAAATGGAAACTTTTACCGACGTCTTCCTCAAGATGCACGCGTTTGATCCGGACACGCTCGATGTGGCCGGCGAACTCGAACTCGACGTACCCGTTGATCGCGCACGGCATATCGTACTGGCTGATCTGGTAGTTTTTGGGCATGTCGGGGTAAAAATAGCTTTTGCGATCGAACTTGGACCGGGACGGTATCTGACAATTCAGCAACAGCCCTGCAAGTATGGTCAGCCGCAGCGCCGCTTCGTTGGCCACAGGCAATACACCGGGCAGCCCGAGACACACGGGGCACACGTTTGTATTCGGCGGTGCGCCAAACTCATTTGCGCAGCCGCACCAAAGCTTCGACTTGGTCTTAAGCTGGACGTGCGTCTCCAGCCCGATGACAGCTTCGTAAGCCATTGCGCAACAATAGTTGCAAGGTTCGCGCCAACCACACAAGCACTTTGACGATTGCGCGTGGTCTCTTGCGTACACGAGAGAAACGGGCGTACGTTCGACACAGTCGGTAGTTTTGCTTTTACCATTTGGGCCAATTGACGCTGTTGTGCCTGACCTAACATTTTCTCAAGCAACACTCGCTCCCGAGAACGCCGGTGTGATCTGGGTTGCTGAAAACAGCCCGAGCCGTTGAGAACGCGCGTTTCGAGGAGTGACACCCCCATATTTTTAGCCGTTGTTCCGATCCTTATGCGTCATGCTTAAGGAAGGCCGGTTGACGTCCGAACAGGCGGTAACTAAACTTATCGCATGAAGATTAAAGTCGTATTAGAGCGGGGCGAAGACGGTTATTACGTGGCACACTGTCTGGCGTTGTGCAGTTTGCTGGTCACAATGGGAAACGCGCAAAGAGGCACTGCAGAACATACGCGAGGCAATCGAGCTGTATCTGGAACCGACACCCGAACAACTAGTAGGTAAAGAGACATGCGAACTCGTTGAACTCGTGTGAAGCTTCCTGGTCTTTCCGGTCAGCAAGTGCTCGCGGCGCTAAAGCACCTTGGTTTTGTCGAGATTAACCCGCGCAGAAGCCATGTTAAGATGGCGCATCCTGATGTGGTTGGAGGATCGTGCTTTCGTTTCATCGCGAAAGATATACACTCAAAGGTGCGCTGTTGGACGCGGATATTCGAATTGAAGAGTCCTTGAAACAAGTGCAGTGATTCAACCAGCCGGTTCATTGTGCATTGCGCAACGGCTTTTGGTTGCGCGGCGTGTACCTTGACTTAGTTTCGATTTCGATGCCTAAACCGCCCCTCCAACAAGCAATTCGCCTTCGTGGTGTGCGGCAGAATAATCTGAAGAATTTCGATTTAGACCTGCCGTTGCGGAAGCTTATTGTCATAAGCGGCTTGAGTGGTTCGGGCAAAAGCTCGCTTGCATTTGACACACTGTTTGCCGAGGGCCAACGCAGGTACATCGAAACGTTCTCGCCTTATGCACGGCAGTTCTTCGACCGGATGGATAAACCCCAGGTTGACTCAGTGGAGGGCATCCCGCCTGCCATTGCAATCGAGCAGCGCAACACGGTGCGTAGCACACGCTCGACAGTGGGTACAATGACCGAAATTTGCGATTATATGAAGGTTTTGTGGCCGTACATTGCGCAATTACACTGCTGCGGCTGCAACAAGCCGGTGCGCAAAGATTCGCCTCAGAGCATCTGGGAGACGCTCACGAAACCTGAAATCCAAGATCCTAAACCCGACGCAAATTCGAAGCCGGGCGGCCCGGCGCGGAATCCAGAGGTTCTCGTCACGTTTGATCTCCCCCTTTCGGAAAAGCTTTCACTGGAGGATTCCCTTGCGCTTATTGCCAAGCAAGGCTACCAACGGCTGCTTCTTAACGGCGAGATTGTGCGAGTGGACGATGCTGCTGGGGGTCTGTCGTCTGCGGCAAAGCGTCCGAGTAGTTTGACCGTGATCCAGGACCGGCTCCGCCTTGCGCCTGAAAACCGCGCGCGGTTCATCGAGGCATGCGAGCAGGCGTACCACTTTGGTAAAGGCAAACTGGCCGTGCACATCTGCTCAGACGCGGCCGAACCTACCCCAACAACGCAACAGTTTAACTGTTCACTGGCCGAGCCCCGAAAGCTTTCCGGGTTCGACAGCTTGGCCTTGACCTCCTCCTGGCCCCAACGCCACACGGTAACAACACTTCGCTTCAGTAACGCACTGCACTGCGCCGAGTGCGACATCGAATACCGTGAGCCGTCCCCTGCCCTGTTCAGTTTTAATCATCCGGTCGGCGCTTGCCCGACCTGCAAAGGGTTCGGCCGGATTATCACCATTGACTACAATCTTGCAATTCCAGACCGTTCGTTGAGCTTGGCCGAGGGCGCGATCAAACCGTGGCGCAGTGGGTTTAGTGCCGAATGCCAGCAAGATTTGCTGAAATTTTGCAAGGCACGCGGCGTGCCTGTGAATGTGCCATTTGCAAAACTCGAGCCCGAGCACCAGCGCTGGGTTATCGAGGGGGACGAAGATTACGGCATAGACGATGCGCATCAATGGCCATACGCGTGGTATGGATTAAAAGGGTACTTCCGCTGGCTCGAGTCTAAAGCGTACAAGATGCACGTGCGTGTTTTACTGTCGCGGTACCGCGCATACACAACCTGTCCGGATTGCAAAGGCGCGCGGCTTAAACCCGACGCGTTGCTTTACAGATTGCCGATCGCAGATTTTGGGTTGACCCGACTTGAACAAATCCACCGTTCAACCTCTGGTCGCAACTTGTCAATCACACTTGCAGATTTCTACGCGCTGCCGATTCGCGATGCATTCGAGTTGGTGAATCAGCTTGTGCAAAAATTCGCTCGCAAAAGTTCCGCAGCAGCCTTGTACCCTGGTACAATGCCAACGCCGATCGAAATTGTACTCGAAGAAGTTCGGACACGACTACGGTATCTGGTTGATGTAGGGCTTGGATATCTCACACTTGAGCGACCGACACGTACTTTGTCAGGGGGTGAAACCGAGCGCGTCAATCTGACCACATGCCTTGGCACAAGGCTGGTGAACACGCTCTTCGTGCTGGACGAACCGAGTGTAGGGCTGCATCCGCGTGATACGGATCGGCTCGTGCGGATACTCGAGCAACTGCGTGATGCCGACAATACTGTTGTCGTAGTCGAGCATGAGCCAGGTGTGATCCGCGCAGCAGACATGATAGTTGACCTCGGGCCGGGCAGCGGCGAGGCCGGTGGGCGCATTGTGTTCCAAGGCACCTTCAACGAGCTGTTGCGTCACCCGGATTCGCTTACGGGCAGGTACATGAGCGGTAGGCTAAAAATCGAGCTTCCGCAACGCCGACCAGTCGCGCCCTTGGAAATAACCAAAATCCAAAACCCAAGATCCGAAACAATTCCGAAACCCAGAATCCAAGATCGGCAATCAAAAGTTGAAACCCATGGCTGGCTGACGTTGCGCAATGCCACCAGGCACAACCTTAAAAACATCACTGTGAGTTTCCCGCTCCGTAGGCTTGTGGTGGTTACAGGTGTGAGTGGCTCGGGCAAAACGACGCTCGTACGTGAGGTGCTTTATCCGGCGTTGGTCACAAAACTCGGACTCCAGATTGAAAATGCAAAGGCATCAGACAGACTCGGTTCAGGAACTGAATCCGACACCGAGTTCGAAGAGACAACCGAGGCTGGCAGTGGTTTTGGGACAGAAATTGAAGGCTGGGAACAACTCGCTCGCGTTGTGCTGGTTGGCCAGTCGAGCCTTGGCAAGACACCGCGGTCAAACCCGGCGGTGTACATTGGTGCTTTCGACCATATCCGCGAGCTGTTTGCGCAGACTGAGCTGGCGCGGCAACGCGGTTTGACAGCCAGTGCATTCAGTTTCAACTCTGCTCAAGGCCAATGCGAGCGCTGCCGCGGCGCGGGTTTCGAAAAAGTTGAAATGCAGTTCCTGAGCGACGTGTTCATTCGATGCCCGGATTGCAACGGCAGGCGATACCGCAAACACATTCTTGACGTAAAAATCCGTAGTCCAAAATCCGACATACGAAGCGAGTTGTCTATTGCAGACTTGCTCGATGCTACGGTGGACCAAGCTGTAGCATTTCTCGGTGGACTCGCCGAATCGAAGCCAGCCCAGAAAGCGGTTGCGATGCTGAGGTTGTTGCAAGAAGTCGGTCTGGGCTACCTACGCGTTGGCCAGCCCATCAATACGCTTTCAGGTGGTGAAAGCCAGCGCCTCAAACTCGTGCGGCACCTGGCTGAAGAAATAGAAATTTTGAAATCCGAAACCCGAACCACGAAACAAATCCGAGGGCATGAACCCAGACATCTACTTGCCGCAACAACGACCCAAGGTTCAAATGTCAATCAGGCTACTTTGTTTCTTTTCGATGAACCAACAACTGGCCTGCACTTCGACGACATCCGGCAATTACTGCACGTGTTCCAGCGGCTTGTGGACGCGGGCCATTCGCTGGTTGTAATTGAGCATAACTTGGAGCTGATCAAGTGCGCAGATTGGGTGATTGACCTCGGCCCAGAAGCCGGCGACGAAGGCGGTCAGGTTGTTGCAGTTGGTACACCTGAAGACATTGCATCTTGCCCGCACAGTCACACTGGCCGTGCGCTGCGCGAGGTGCTCTGCCCTTAACCGCCTCGCACAAGGTTGGAGCGCTGGTTGACACCGTGCACCAGGTAAACCCATCAATAGCATCGCATAGTCAGTCCATCACACGCAAACCCATGATGCACAGTGGACAATGCAACGTGCTTCCGGCATTCTGCTGGTAGTTCAGGTTAGAGCTGCCGGCAAGATACCGGCGGCAAGCCTTGGATATTGCGCTTATGGCAGACAAATCGTACCAACCCAAAACTTGCAATGAAGCGGTTGTAGCCAGCCACACGGTGACGGGCACAGCGCTACCACGCTGGGAACACTTCGAGCACAAGGCCGATATTGGCGTGCGCGGCATCGGGCCGACCATGGCCTCTGCATTCGAACAGGCTGCAATTGCGCTTGTGGCAGTGTGTACCGACCCTGCACGCGTACAGCCGGTCCAGGAAATCCAAGTACAATGCGAAGCGCCAACGCCTGAACTGCTGTTGGTCGAATGGCTTAACACACTCATTTACGAAATTGCCACACGCAAAATGCTGTTCAGCAGGTTCAACGTTCAAATCCGCGCTCAGCAGCTTACGGCTAGGGCGTCTGGTGAGCCAATTGACATCACTCGGCACGAACCTGCTGTCGAGGTCAAAGGCGCAACCTATGCCGAGCTGACTGTTCGCGAACTGCAACCCGGTTGCTGGATTGCACAATGCGTGGTGGATGTGTAAAAAGTGTAAGGAGCAAAGACTAAAACCGAGCGGAGAATTTTATGGACATTAATAAACTCGAGCGTATTAGCGAAACCGAATGGCGCATCCCAGCTACCGGCCGAATGCGTGTGCCGGCGGTCATCTATGCAACGGAACAATTGCTCCGCGAGATGGATGACAAGGTTATCGAGCAGGCGTGCGGTGTGGCTACGTTGCCTGGTATTCAAAAGGCTGCGTTTGCCATGCCAGATGCGCATTGGGGCTATGGATTCCCCATTGGCGGCGTAGCTGCATTTGACCCGGATGAAGGCGGCGTAATTTCGGCTGGGGGTGTCGGGTTCGATATCTCATGCGGCGTACGCACACTTTTGACCGGCTTAAACAAGAAAGACGTGCTGGCACACCAAAAAGAACTCGCCGATACACTGTTTCGGTGGATACCTGCCGGTGTCGGCAGCACAGGTAACTTACACCTGAGCATCAAAGAACTCGATGATGTGCTTGCAAACGGAGCTGTTTGGGCTGTGCAACACGGCTATGGCACACCAGAAGACCTCCAACGCATCGAAGAACACGGTCGGATGGAGGGGGCTGATCCGGATTGTGTGTCGAATCAGGCTAAGAAACGTCAACAGGACGAGATGGGGACGCTTGGTTCGGGCAATCACTACCTTGAGGTGCAGGAAATCGTGGAAATTTACGACGAAGAAATTGCTAACGTGTACGGGTTGCGGCTGGGCGAAATTACCGTGAGCATCCATTGCGGCTCACGCGGCCTCGGACACCAGATCAACACCGAATACCTTAAAGAAATGACCACTGCGGCGCAGCAGCACGGGATTCATTTGCCCGAACGCGAGCTTGCGTGTGCGCCGATCAAATCTACAGTCGGTCAGCGATACTTGGGCGCAATGCGTGCTGCCATTAATTGCGCGTTGGCAAACCGCCAAATACTGTCGCACTTGGCTGGTAAAGCGTTTGCCGAAGTGTTCCCAGATACCAAGCTCACCCTGCTCTACGACGTGTCGCACAACACGTGTAAGGTTGAGGAACACGTTGTTGACGGCAAACGCAAGCGACTGTTTGTTCATCGCAAAGGCGCTACGCGCTCGTATGGCCCGGGTCGGGCAGCGGAGCTGCCGGCCGAGTTCCGCGCTGTGGGCCAGCCGGTGCTCATTGGTGGTAGCATGGGCACATGCTCGTACATTTTAGCTGGCACAGATATTGCCGAGGCCAAAGCGTTTGCTTCAGCCGTGCACGGCGCCGGCCGTGCGCTTAGCCGCAACCAGGCACTCAAACAATGGCAGGGCCGACAAGTCATAGACGAACTTGCCAGTCGCGGGGTTTTGATCCGTAGCCCGTCTGTGCGCGGTGTCGCCGAGGAAGCGCCGGGCGCATACAAAGATGTCAGTGCTGTTGTTGATGCAGCCGAACAGGCCGGGTTGGCGCGCAAAGTCGCCAGATGCAAACCGCTTATTTGCGTCAAAGGTTAAGCGAATGATAAGCCTGCAGGACACGCGTGTTGTGCCCGGCGAATCAATTGTCATTCACGGCGCGCGCGAGCATAACCTTAAAAACATCAGCCTCGCCATACCGCGCAACCGGTTTGTTGTTATAACCGGTGTAAGCGGCTCTGGCAAAAGCACGCTCGCGTTCGACCTACTGTTTGCCGAGGGCCAGCGCAGGTTCCTCGATTCGATGAACGTGTATGCACGGCAGTTCGTCGAGCAACTTGCGCGGCCAGACGTGGACCTGATTGCTGGCATCCCAGCCACGGTTAGCATCGAGCAACGTAATCGCGGTGGGGGCGGCAAAAGCACAGTGGCAACTGTAACCGAGATTTACCATTTCCTGCGGCTGTTATTTGCGCGGCTCGGATTACAGTACTGCCCGGACTGTCAGCAGCCGGTTCAAGCCCAGACACGAGATGAGGTTGCGCGCCAGCTACGAATCGAGGTGCGCAAACGAGGCGATTTGCTTCTGCTTGCGCCCGTGGTGAAACGGCGCAAAGGGTTTCATACCGACGTGGCTGAATGGGCCGCCAAACACGGCTACAAAGAAATACGCGCCGATGGCAAAGTCTATGACACAAGCAAACCGTTTCGACTCGACAGATACCGCGAGCACAACATTGAGATTGTGGTTGGCGTGTTAGACCGACGCGCATTTGCAGCTCGCGCAACAATTAGCGACACCTCAGTGCAAATTAAGCAATTGAAAAGCACAAGCGCTCCACCTAAAGGCTGGGCTACAAATTATTCAGCACACCGGCTCGTTGACGAGACACTCAAGCTTGGCAACGGCACTTTACTTGCCCTGGACAATTACGGCAAAGTGACCGTTCATTCCACTGAACGTTCATGTCCGAGTTGCGGGCGGTCATTCGAGCTGCTCGACCCGAAAAATTTCAGTTTCAACTCGCCTGCTGGATGGTGTGCGCGCTGCCGCGGGTTCGGCGAACTGTTCTGGATGCCCGAGGACGTTGACCGTGGTGCACGTGCCGAGATGATCGAGGAGACATGGTTCGAATGGATGGAAGGCCAGCGCGAGCCGTGTCCAGAGTGCAACGGCACCCGGCTTAATCCGGTGGCACGTGCAGTCCGGCTTATCGTGGTGCCTGCTGCAAACCGCCAGATCGCGTTGGTTTCACCTGAGGCGGTTTCGCACACGTTGTCGGAGGCATCGTCGCAAATGACGCTGAGAACTTTACGATGCGGGAAACTGACTGGCCTAACGATTGTTGATTTGGCTGAGATGTCGGTCGAGGCGGCAGACGATTTTTTCAGCCGGCTAAAGCCAAAAGGCAGGGCCGCGTTCATCGCACGCGATATCCTGCCTGAAATCCGGGAGCGGCTTAGATTCCTCAAAGAAGTTGGGCTTGGGTATCTCCAGCTCGGGCGTGCAGTGCCGACGTTGTCTGGGGGTGAATCACAACGCATCAGGCTTGCGGCACAGTTAGGGTCGAACCTAAGCGGTGTGCTTTATATCCTAGACGAACCGACAATTGGTTTGCACCCACGCGATAATGAGCGGTTACTGGCAGCGCTCGAAACGCTCAAAGCGCGTGGTAACTCGATCATTGTCGTCGAACACGATGAGGCTACCATGCGCACAGCCGATTACATTATTGACCTTGGTCCCGGCGCAGGCGTACACGGTGGCACAGTTGTGGCAGCGGGCACATTGCGGGAACTAATAGCGCACCCTGAATCCGTGACTGGTCAATGGTTAAGCGCCAAGCGCACATATCCAATGCGCGGGTGCAGAAGACAAGTCGGCCCCCCGAAAACCGAAATCCGAGACCTGCAATCCGAGACGACACAAAATCTTGAAATCGAAGCGCACAGTTGGCTGACGTTGCACAACGCATCGAAGCACAACCTTAGAAATGTCACCGTTAGTTTTCCACTTGGCAGGTTGGTGCTTGTGACTGGTGTGAGTGGGTCGGGCAAAAGCACATTGGTGCGTGAATGTCTGTTGCCTGCCTTAACCGCAGCGCTCAAATCGCGCCGGGCCAGTTCGACCGTACAACGGTTCAACGGTTCAACGGCCTCGTACGTCACCGGCTACGAATCCATTCGGGCTGTACACGAGGTTGATCAATCGCCAATTGGCCGCACGCCGCGCTCGATCCCGGCGACTTACGTCGGATTTTTCGATGATATCCGCAGATTATTCGCGCAAGTACCAGAAGCGCGGTTACGCGGTTACGGCCCGGGTAGGTTCTCGTTCAACAGCCCGCAGGGCCGGTGTCAGGAATGCCAAGGCGCAGGCGTGGTGAAGCTGGAGATGAACTTTTTACCCCCCGCATTTGTGAAATGCGAAAGCTGCAATGGCCTGCGGTTCACGCCTGAGACGCTCGATATCAAATACCGCGGCAAAAACATTGCCCAGGTGCTCGATATGTCGGTAGAGGAAGCACTTGAGTTTTTTGCGCATGTACCACGCATCAAACGCGCACTGCAGGCTTTGGTTGACACCGGGCTTGGTTACCTGAAGCTCGGCCAGCCGAGCCCGACCTTGAGCGGCGGCGAGGCACAACGTGTCAAGCTTGTCACCCATTTGCTTGGTGGCCTGAGTGAACCAGACCTGTTCCAGCCCAGAGCCAAGCGCGACCTGTTCATTTTGGAGGAACCAACCATTGGCCTGCACATGGCAGATGTGCACAAGCTTGCAGAGGTACTGCACAGGTTAGTTGACGCCGGGCACACGGCGATCGTTATCGAGCATAACCTCGACCTAATCGCTGAAGCCGACTGGGTAATTGACCTCGGCCCTGAAGGTGGCGAGGCCGGCGGCCGCGTTGTTGCTGTAGGCACACCCGAACAGATCGCACGCAAAAAAAACTCGCACACGGGTAGGTTCTTGCGTAACCTACTGCGCGAAAAATGAGCAGCCCATACGAAGAATTGCTCGATGGCCAGGTTGTGTTCAGGCGCGCCCCCGGGACTCGACACGAAATGGTCTGTACGCGGTTGCTTGCGCTTCTGGACACCTGCGTGGCGAATCTGAGCACCACACGCATTTTACCGCGCCGGTCGCAGGTCCAGCTTCCAAGTGGCAGTATTGTGTGTCCTGATATTGCGCTTATTGACACAGCAACAGGTAAGCTTTGGCTTGCAATCGAGATAATAAGCTCTGACGACCACCACACCGATACTGTCATCAAGAAACAGATCTACGAAGACATGCGGCTGCCACGGCTGTGGATCGTTGACCCGCGCTACGATAACCTCGAAGTTTACCACAGCAGCGAGTATGGCCTCGCACTAAAGGGTATTATGGCAGGTAACGACGTGCTCACGGATACTGACCTGCCCGGGTTCCAGGTGACCATTCGCGATCTGTTTGCTTGACCCTCGGCATCTGAATCGGAAGGAACACCACGCGGATTCGGAATTTTTGTTTTCTGAAAGGCGCTGGGGGAATGCCCCGTCCATGCAAGCCCGATGCGCAGGCTTTTTGCGTGACTGAGCCCGGCGAGTTCGCTTGAAATATTGCAGGGCCGGTTTGAACCGCGGAGACGCTGAGCACGCAAAGCATACGGTTGCAACCCAAAACACCGCGTGTCCGTAATCACACTGCACAAACCCAGGGGCTTGCGTGGAAGCAAACCCAACATGTTACCGGCATCTTGCCAGCAAAGAACGGACTGTAGCGGACGCCTCGGCGAGGCGTCCCTACCAAACTTTTTCAACGGTAGGGGCGCGCGGCCCTGCGCGTCCGGACTTGGTAGGGGCGGGTTGCATACCGGGCGGTTCGTTTGCGCGGGTGGAAGCGCGTCCGCAAGACCCGAATCGGATGGAAGATCGCGCTCCGTCGCCACCGAACTCAAACCGCAGAAACGCAGAGACGCAGAGTTTTGTGTGAAAGCAAACCCAACTTGCTACCGGCATCTTGCGGGCAAAGAGAGGACCGTAGCGGACGCTCCGGCGAGGCCTCCCTACCACCAATGTTTTTCTGCCTGGCACGAATGGTCTTTTTGCTAGGCGTGCAGATATTTTTTGGGGAAAAGTACACGCCGGATTTGCCCGAATTGGGGTTGGCCGGGCAAACGACCTCACACCAAAGTTTTATTCTCGCGGTATCAGGGTGATTGCGTAGTGTTAGCCCTTGCGACGGTCCAATCAGACTGCATACTGCTAACGACCGGTCGCCTCGGGCATGGCTTGGATGGAAACTGCGCATGGCTTCAAGCCAGGCGCAGTTGCTGTGACAAGTATTCTTCCGCGCGGCGCAGTCGCTTTTACAAAGGCAACGCATCTGCCCAGATACGCGCGTCTTGAACTTGCTTGGAACGGTTCGTGACTTGTATTGTCCGCGTTATCAACTGCAGCAATTACACCTGGGCCTGTGACCGTAAAACTGATCAAGTTTGTCGCACTCGGCACGAGCACGCCATTTGAATCAACAACTTCAGCCGTAACAACACAAACATCGTCCCATGCAGGTGAAAGCCTTCGCTGGTCCGCATCAAGCCGGATTCGCACCTGGGCGCCTGCTGTACGCAGCGCGTGCGTGGCAACAACGCGCCTGTTATTCCGAGCCACGGCCTTCAACATGCCCGGTTCGAACCTTACCTTCCAGGCGCGCGGTGCATCGTCGTACGGGAGCCGTTGCACACCGAGCGACCTACCGTTCAGGAATAGCTCGACCTCATCGCAGTTGCTGTACACCTCGACTTCTTCTTCATGCGGCGCGAGATTTGCCGGTGTCCAGTCCCCAAAAAGAAATCTGGTCGGCAGCAACGGCACAAAGCCCGGGTCAACGTCCATTCTCCGCTCGGGTGCTACCCTGCGTGCTGCATAAACCATTGGTTTGTCACTCCACCAGCTTTGCCGTTGGTATGCCAGTGGCCGCGCTGAGCCAGTCCGGTCCAATAACCCCGAGCCAGCGGCTACAATTGGCCAGCGCCATGCCTCGCCCAAATAATCCACGCCTGTCCACAAAAACTGGCCCGAATGCGACGGGTTATCGCGCAGCCAGAGCCAGGTCTGGCGGTCATGCCGCTGTTCGGTGCCGATTATCTTCCACCACGGCTTTGCACGCTGAGCAGCCAATAGCTCGTTGTCACGATAGTTTGTCCCAACTACATCCAGCGAGTCGGCTAAACCATTTGTGTAATCACCGCTTACATTTGGCCTGAACAAGGCTTGAGTAACCGGGCGCGTCGGGTCGTTTTGGTGGCACACCTTGACCAAGCCGCGCGCAATCGGGATTGCGATTTCGGGCTGTTGCGTGTCGCGGATTTCATTGCCGATGCTCCACAAAATAACACATGGGTGGTTACGATCACGCCGGACAGTGTCGCGCACGTCAATCATTGACCATTGCGCGAAATGTAGGTGGTAATCGTGAGGGTTTTTACCCATCGTCCAGCAATCGAAAAACTCGTTCATCACGAGGAACCCAAGCCGGTCGCACAAATCCAGGAACTCGGGCGCAGGCGGGTTGTGTGCTGTGCGCACTGCGTTCACACCAAGCTCGCGCAGTTTTCGCAGGCGCCGCTCCCATATGCCCAACGGCACAGCTGCACCAAATGCACCGCCGTCGTGATGCAAACAAACGCCCTTGATCTTGACGTTTTTGCCGTTCAACCAAAATCCGGTGTCGGACCTGAACTCGAACTGCCGGATACCAAACGGCGTGATTACCTCGTCAACAAGTTCAGGACCAGGACCCTTCCCTGCCGCAGACTCGCCAAACACACGCGTCGTAAGCCGATACATGTTGGGCTGAGTCACATCCCACAACCTTGGTTTTTCAACAATGACCCTAGCAATTAACTCAGCACATGCACCGGCTGGAATGCTCCGCGGCGCGGCACCCCCGATGTACAACTGAGCACGCCCACGTGCATCTGTTGCGCCAGACAAACTGACGTAATTTGAGACTGTCACCTTGTACGGCTGCGCGGTCTTATTTACAACCGTTGCACGCACTTCGACAGTCGCGCGGTCGGGACTGACCTCCGGCGTCAGGATAAACACACCCCAGCGGTCAATGTGCACTGGACGCGTTACGACGAGCCGTACATGCCGGTATATACCCGCCCCTGTATACCACCGTGATGCTGGCTGACCGGAATTATCCACTCGAACCGCAAGCACATTTGTCGCGGCACCGAACTTCAAATAGCTGGTCAGTTCGTACCCGAAGCTGACGTAACCGTAAGGCCGGTGCCCAAGGTGATAGCCATTGATCCAGACATCACTGTTTGCCATCACACCGTCAAACTCAATAAATACGCGGTGAGCCGCGTACTCGGCTGGCAACGCGAAATGTTTTCTGTACCAGCCTATGCCAGCTGGCAAAAACCCGCCACCCGGCCCGGTTGCATTTGTCTGGCTGAACGGCCCTTCGATACTCCAGTCATGCGGCACATCGAGCCGGCGCCACGCCGAATCGTCAAAGTTGGGCTGGTCCGCCCCGGGCGCATCCGCTTTCAAAAACCGCCAGTCAGCGTCGAAGCTAAGTGTCACTCGAGGCTGTTGCATCGAGTTGTTCGGCAGAAGCCCGCCCGCAACATCGCACAAGCCCAAGCTCAGTAACAGCGTGCCCAGTACACTTATTACCCGATCCCCGGTCCGGACCGTATCGCGCATGTTCATTGCAGTTTTTTGCGGGGCATCATCGCAAAACAAGCGGCCTTTTCCAAGCCAATGTCGGCTCCAGACCAGTTTAAGCCCTGGGACACGGTTTCCCAAACGCGCACTTGGTGCACTGTAGTATTTGGTGGCATCAGGTTAAATTAAAAAACTGCTCAGTGCGCGTGGCCCTTATTGTTCGTAATCTGGCCTTCAGCCTGTTTTTGAACTGCCGTGAGTCGGGCTCCACCCCGACCTGTTTCGAACAACCTAGAGGGGCGAGTTTTACCCCGACCCAAGTCTAAACCGGACGGCGCGGGAGCCGTCCATCCATCGGATGGCATGGACGGTCCTGTTCCAACCGGACCCGAATCGGAACGGGACGGCGTGGAGGGCGTGCCTCCAATGGACGCGTGGAAGCCGTCCCTCCAGGGTCGGGATTGGATGGGGACGCGGTGGAACGCGTCCCTCCCTTGGGCCATGCGCTTGTCATCATGCCATCACACACTTCTGGCTTTTTAGAGGCGGGTGCGGACCATCCCGCCATTGCGGGACTCATACACCGC
>FMJZ01018124.1_pt1 | contig 22964 bp, 22 predicted proteins | sample 1987881 | NCBI WGS metagenome assembly FMJZ01 (sample SAMEA4378227, study PRJEB15110) | soil metagenome | biome: soil; feature: Field; material: Soil | place: India | collected 2015-03-11 | depth 0 m
AATCGGCATCCATAACCGCTATCAGCTGTGCTCTCGCCAACTTTAGCCCGTCCATCACCGCGGAGCTCAACCCCAGCTTTCCAAGCCTTCTTATCACCCTAATATTTCCAAACTCCATGCCAAGCCTCTCTGCAACGTCAGCCGTCCCATCAGGACTGTTGTCGTCGACGATGATGATCTCGAAATCTATTTCCTTCAACGCCTCCTCTGTTCTTTCAATGAGCTTAGGAAGGTTTTCTGCCTCCATGTACGTGGGTATTATGATCGATAGTTGTATACTTGGCAAGGCAGATTCCTTTGTTGCTTCTTCAACCAATATTTTTTCCTCCGGTTCCGATAACTAAGTCTATACTATATTAGAGTTCCTAGCTATAAACTTAAACTGGGATAACAGCGCCTTAAATTTGTGGACGCGGCTCATTAATGCATAATGGAGGAATCTGATCTTCACGCGCTACATCGGTGAGAGCACGTACGCTGATGCTTCCTAGAGCCAGGGGGATCTGGCCTAGGAGAGTGTTTAAGCTGAGCGATAGAAGTATGCTCGCTGGGCGAGAGCTTCCAGACTATTTTGAATTCGCTTTGGATAGCCTGATGGTTTACAATGTGATCGTTTTAGAATTCTAAATCGTGGGTTACTCAGTCTTTCTCTACTCTGTTTTTCCTCTGAACAAGCTTTATAGCTTTCCAGACTAGGCCTTGGCTCTTCCTCAACGCCTTCCTAGCCTCCCCAACCTCGACTCTTGCTAAAGCCATGACTAGGGCAACCTTCAAATCATACCCGCTCCTCCTGTAGATTTCCTCAGCCTCCTCGCTTGAGATTCCGGCGAAAAAGCGCAACAGCCTCCTGGCCCGTGACCTTAGCTTCACGCTTAAAGGCTTAATGTCTATCATCAGGTTCGTATACACCTTGCCGATTATCAACATGGATACTGTTGAAATCATGTTGAGCACCATTTTCTCCGCCGTACCAGCCTTCATTCTCGTTGACCCAGCTATCACCTCCGGTCCCACAATTGGCGTTATCACTATGTTGGCGTATTGCCCGACCCTAGGGTTCGGCACTGTTGCGACAGCAATGGTTTCAGCACCCCTCTGCCTAGCCTCTTTAAGAGCCCCCACCACGTAGGGCGCCCTGCCCGAGGCGCTTAGGCCTATGACAACATCTCTCTCAGAAACCCTTAGACGCTTAACGTCTTTAACGCCAGCCCTCATGTTGTCCTCCGCTCCCTCGACAGCTTGGAACATGGCTCTTCTTCCACCGGCTATCAGGGCCTGAACCATCCTCGGGCTTGTGCCAAAGGTAGGAGGGCATTCAGCAGCATCTATAACCCCTATCCTGCCGCTCGTGCCTGCGCCAACGTATATGAGTCTACCACCCTTCCTGAAAGCTTTGACAACGGTTTCAACAGCCCTAGCTATCTTAGGTATTTCGAGTTCAACAGCCCTCGCCACCTTCTTATCCTCCCTGTTTATCATCTTTAAAGCCTCAGCCACGCTAACCCTGTCGATTCTAACTGTCCTGAGATTTCTATGCTCCGTCAATAGTTTTTCAAACTCTGCATCTATCTTTTCCAGTCTTGAAACCGTCTTCTTCAACCCGCTACTTGTTAACCAGGTAGGTGATAAATCTTAGCGTACGCGTTTTTAAAGAAACACTTATATGTCTCCATTCTAAAACGGTTTCCGTTGAGTACGGAAGAAAGGAGTTTTAAAGGCCGGGACCTTAGGCCTGTTCTAGAAATAATCAACGACGCGATGCCCCTCGACAGGCTTAGCGAGGAGTCGTTCAGATACAGGGTTCTACTCCAGGAGAATTATGATCCTGAGCTATGCATCGTTTCAGAGACAGAGGGCGGGGTGGTTGGCTTCATCTACTGCGTGACCAGGGGTGAAACCGGCTACATCAACATACTGGGCGTGAAAAACGGTTTCAGAGGCAGGGGAATCGGGTCGAGAATGCTTGCAACGGTTGAGGGAAAACTACGGAAGAAAGGGGTTGGGCGAATAGTTTTCTCAGGTGGGCCGAGGTACCTTGTTCCAGGGGTTGACGTTAAGGCTTACCCAGGGGCAATGGGCTTCTTCACTAGGAACGGCTACAGCGAGTCAAGCAGGGAATCAGTTTCAATGAGCATGTCGCTCATGGGATACACTACCCCTAAAGAGGTTTTAGAGCTTGAGGGAAGGCTTACTGCGGAGGGCTATTCATTCCAGCAGCTTGACGATGAACACGTGCTGGAGCTTCTTCTCTTCCTGAAAGCCAGGTTCCCATGGTGGTATGAGGACGCTAGGATGACGATGGAGAAATACTCTAGGCGTCTCGACTGGTTTACACTCGCTTTCCACCATGGGGAGATAGTTGGCTACTGTCAAATCGCTACCGACGGGCTAATAGAGCATTTCGGCCCGTTTGGGGTTGCTGAGGAGCATAGGAACAGGGGGGTTGGCACAGTCCTGTTCCACAGGTGTTTAAGGCTGATTCAGTCTCTCGGCGGTAAAAACGCTTGGCTAGCGTGGGGCGGCGGGAGAAACTACAGTTTCTACGTTAGGAACGGTATGTCTGAGGCCCGTAGGTTCGCGGTTTTCACCAAGAGCCTAGAAGGAGGGTGATCACCGTTGTGCATTAAAATAGTCGCGTTCAGCGCCCACACCGGGGATGTTGAAATCACGGCGGGCGGGACAATTCTGCGGAACGCTGAGGAGGGGGGGAGGTGTCTAATACTCCACGTGTTTAAGCCGTCTGGCAAATGGGCCCGGCCGCCCGGGCTCTCCCCGGAGGAGTATGCTGAAATAAGGGTTAAGCAGGCTTTAGAAGCATCTAGGAAGCTGAATGCTGAAGTGGTTTTCTTAGGGTGTGTCGAGGGCGTCCCATACGATGCTGAGGAGGTTAAGCTGAAAATGTACAGGAGCCTTTTAGAGTTTAAGCCGGATGCGGTCCTGATGCACTGGAAGGGAAGCTATCATCCTGATCATCTTGCATGCCACCTTCTTGCAATACAGGCTTTCGAACGCTTCACCGGGGAGCAGAGGGCGGAGGGGAAGCACAGTAGGCCGGTGGAGCTTTACTACCCTGAGAACTGGGAGGACCCGCAGGGCTTCCAGCCGGAGGTGTATGTTGACGTCAGCAATGTTTTCGAAAAATATTTGGATGTGATTACGACTTACGATTTTACCTCTGGGAAATACAGCGGGTTTAACTACGTGGATTACTATTCCTGTTTGAGAAGGGTCAGAGGGCTTGAAGTCGGCTTCCAATACGCGGAAGCATTCATGACCTTCGGAGACTGGGGTGTTAAAAGGGTAAGGAGGAAAAGCCTCCTGGTCGAGTAGTTTGGCAAGCAGGGTTAAGCCTGGGCTAGACGTGCTTCTCGAAAATAAGAAACTGCTTGAACGGCTATCCGACCTAAACATAGGGCTGGTTGTAAACCATACTTCGGTGACGAGAAGCCTGGAGCCCTCCTATCTGCGGCTCTTGGAAAAAAGAATACGTGTTAAAACTATCTTTACGCCTGAACACGGATTGTGGGGAGCCTATGGCGCCGGTGAGCCTGTGGAGCCTGAAAGCCTTCCTTTAAAAACGGTTAGGGTTCAAAGCCTATACGGTGCACAGAGAAAGCCTAGCGTTGAAGCGCTTGAGGAGCTAGACCTACTCGTTTACGACATTCAGGACGTTGGTTGCAGGACCTACACCTACATATCGACGATGCTAAACTGTTTTGAAGAGGCTTGTAGAAACAGTATCGGCTTCATGATTCTTGACAGGCCTAACCCGCTGGGGGGCCTCACCGTTGAGGGGCCGGTCTTGAAGAAGGGGCTGGAATCATTCGTTGGACCATATTATCTTCCCCTTAGATACGGTATGACTCCTGGTGAACTTTGTCTCCTCTACGCTTACGATAAGGGTTTGAAGCCTCCTGAGGTGGTGAGGATGTCCGGGTGGAGAAGGATGATGCACTACCCTGAAACGGGTCTCCCCTGGGTATATCCTTCACCTGCAATACCGACTCCAGCCACTGCGCTGCTCTACTCCGGGATGGTTCTGCTTGAAGCAACGAACCTGTCTGAGGGTAGGGGAACGTATAAGCCGTTCGAAGTCTTCGGCGCCCCATGGCTCAAGTCGGCGGAGCTCGCTTCCACGTTGAAAAGAAGGCTGGGCGATGAGTGTCTCGTTATGGAAACAAGGTTTATCCCCTCCTCCTCGAAGCATAAGGGGCAGGTTTGCAGGGGAGTCCACTTGATGGTTAGAAACACGGGGAGAGTTAGGTCTTTCAAGGTTGCGGTGCACATTGTTCAATCCGTGCTGAAGGCTAACCCTGTGGAGTTTGAAGTTGATCACGGAAAGATGGATAGGTTGCTCGGGGACAGCGTGACTAGGAGAAACATCTTAAGCGGGATGAGTGTTGAGGAGATAGTTTTAAAGCTGAGGGACGAGCAAAAAAGGTTTAAAGCCAGAATCAGAAGGGTTCTTCTATACGATTGAAACGCATTATTGTCGCCGGCGTAGACGGGGGTGCTAGCTCAACCAGATGCCTTGCCGTCGAGACATGCTCCTGGCGTGTCGCTGCATGCAAATCCGGGCCTTCGAACATTCTTTCAGCGGGTCCGGAAACAACCCTGCTTTCCGTAAGGGAAGCGTTTAACGGGGCTTTGAGGAAACTCAAGTGCGATGAAGCTGAAGTCGTTGCACTCTGCCTCTCAGGAGCTTGGACATCAGGCGGAAGGCTGGCAAAACTGTTTCGCGGGAAGATTAGGGCCGGTAAAATCCTGATTAAAAGTGATGTTGAGGCTGCTGCAGCAGCCTGCCTAGGGTTTGACAGGCAGGGTGTTGTAGTCATAGCTGGAACAGGCTCCGTAGTTCTAGGTGTGTCAGGAGGGTCATTCTTCCGAGCAGGGGGGTGGGGCCATGTCTTTAACGATGATGGTGGTGCATACTCTGTTTCAGTAGAGGCTTTGAGAGCAGCATTCCAGTCTTACGATGGGAGAGGGAGTGAGACAAGCCTGGAGGAGGTGGCGCAGCGTTTCTTCAAAGCTAGGAGCATGGAGGAGTTGGCTAAAAGGGTTCACGAAATGAGGAAGGAGCGTATAGCTCTATTCGCAAAAACAGTTAACGCTGAGGCGGAGAAGGGGGATTTGGTCGCTAGGAGCATAATTCAGAATGCGGCAGAATCCCTCTCGAAAGGCGTGCTGGCTGTGGCTAGGCGGATGGGGTTAACCCCTGAAGACGAGTTGAACATTTACTTTGTCGGAGGAATGTTCAACCATCATCCGAACATACTTGCTAGAAGCATTCGGAAGCATCTTTCATCAGGGTACAGAAAGGTTATTGTTAGGAGGCCCGCGTACCCTCCTGCTGTGGGAGCGCTAATGATAGCGTTTAGAGAAGTAGGCTTAAAACCCCCGGTCGAAGTCTTAAAGGAAGCGGGGAAGAAGGCTTCAAGAGACTAGTGAAACGGTTTGGAACCCGCATTAGGCGATCAGCCATTAAAGGCCTATTAAGCTGTTCCTTGCTTTTTCCACTGTTTCCTCTTCAACGGTTTTTCGGAAAAGTTTATCTGAAGAGGGTAGAATAATTAGGATGAGGGTAAAATGGAGAAATTAGAGAAAATTGTCGAGATTAGGAAGAAAGGCATGCCTCTTCTCGGGGATGATTTTCCGGAGATGAAGGTTCAAACGACACACGGGGTTATGGAGCTTCCTAAGGCTTTCTCCGGAAAATGGTTCGTGTTGTTCAGCCATCCTGCAGACTTCACTCCAGTCTGCACAACGGAGTTCGTCGCCTTCCAGAAAAGATACGACAAGTTTAAAGCGTTGAACTGCGAGTTAATCGGTCTCAGCGTCGACCAGGTTTTCTCACACATGAAATGGATGGAGTGGATAAAGGAGAAGCTGGGTGTTGAAATAAAGTTTCCGATAATCGCTGACACTGGAGAGATTGCTGAGAGGCTGGGGCTCATCCATCCTGGGAAAGGAACCAACACGGTTAGAGCAGTATTCGTAGTTGACGATAAGGGGAAGATACGCATAATTCTCTACTATCCGCAGGAGCTGGGGAGAAACATGGATGAGATAGTTAGGGTTGTGGAAGCCATGCAGATCTCCGACAGGAACGGTGTTGCGATGCCGGCAAACTGGCCGAACAACGAGCTGGTTGGCGACCGCGTTATAATCCCGCCAGCCAGAGACGTGGAAACGGCGAAAAACCGTCTCGAGAAGGCTAAAGCAGGCGAATTCGAATGCTTCGACTGGTGGTTCTGTCATAGGAAGCTAGAGGAAAAGTAAACCTTATTTTTTATTTTTCAAACAATCTATTTTCCTTTCAAGAGCATTAAGTTTACGCTCAATGCTTTCAACCCGCTTCTTATCGTTAAGCCTGTTTTTAACAAGTAGTGCTCTAAGCTTAAGTTGGCTGAAGCCCTGTTTATCCCCGGGCCTGAAAACATTCATATTAGAAATTATTTTTCCAAGCTCCTCCTCTGAAGTGTTCAGCTTCGCAGAGGCTTCTGAAAAATTGTTCGAGCCGGCAATAGCCTCAACTATTCTCTCCTCCTCACCTTTAATTTCCTCAACGTTGAGCGACAAGTACATTGTCAACAAATCATGTACAATATCCTTTGAAACCTCTTTAAAGTCTTCAAACGTGAAAAGGTAGTACTCTGGGAGAAGGATGTATCTGACACCCAGCTCGCTGGCAAGGCTAGCTGCCGAAGCGTCAGAAAACCCTTTGCAGACTAGGAGCGGCTTAACTTTCAAAAGCTTAGAGTTGCTGAAAGCCTGTCTAACATCAGTAACAGAAGCCTTGCCGGACTTAACCTCAACCGCTAAAACATTTCCCTCCTGATCTCTAGCGACCATATCTATCTCGGCAACCTTTACTCCTCCTACAACTATAGGCTTCCTTTTTTCTAAGACCGTGTAACCAAGCTTCTCTAGGATTGAGACCGCAACGTCTTCTGCGCCTAATCCTTTTCTCATTAACCGGTTTACAGTGGGTTATCCAGCTTTCTTATTTAAGTGTTTATTTTTCAAGGAGAAATAATGTGCTTGTAGAAAACGAAAGGAAAATTCTAGCTTCAACAGTGTTTTTCGAAAAACTTTAAGCGAGAACTTTAAGCTTCTCATACGACACCTCATTAATAGGCTTTTCTCCTGAAAAGAATCTTTTAAAATCCTCGACGACTGTGCCGAACAACTGTCTCGTCTTCTCATCAGACCCACCCGCTATGTGGGGTGTTAGAAAAACGTTCTCCAAATCGTACAGGAGACTATTGCTCTCCAAAGGCTCGTGTTCAAAAACATCCAGTGCCGCCCCCGCTATCCATTTCTCCTTTAAAGCTTTAACCAGGGCGTTCTCATCTATGAGAGCGCCTCTCGACGTGTTTATCAAGTAGGCTGTAGGCTTCATTAGTCTAAACTCTTTCTCGCCGATCATGTGGCGGGTTTCCGGGGTTGAAGCAGCATGTAGAGTAACCACGTCTGAACATGTAAGCAGCTCGTTTAAATCAGCTTTTCTGGCTCCGCATGCAGCAGCTTGGCTTGGCTCAACATAAGGGTCGTATATAATCACGCTGACTTCGAACGGTTTAAGCAGTTTCACCAATTCTCTGGCAACAGCCCCAAACCCTACTACTCCTACTGCCTTCCCTCTTAAATCATAAGTCGTAAAGCTTTTCTGATCCCTGTAACTCCAAGCTTTCCTTCTCATCGCTTCAACATAATTCGGTATTCCCCTTAAGCAGTTCAGAATCATGGCGAGGGTAAACTCCGCCACTGGCTTAGCTATTGTTGAAGCAGCGTTAACAACGACTATTCCTTTCTTAAAAACCTCGTCCATCACGTAGGGCTTAACGCTTCCAGCAGCATGACCTATGATTTTAAGCCTGTTCGCGTTATTCAAAACGGTTTCAGTGAACCTTGGAGAACCCCAGCTTGTAATACACCCGTCCATGTCAACTATAAGCTTTGACAGCTCCTCCTCGTTAAGATTCCTATCCAATGGGTTGAAAACGCATTCTGAAAAAGACTTAAGTGCCTCCTCGTCTTCAACCCTTGAGACCTTCTTGTAAAGGGTTCTAGGTATTGTTATTAGAACCCTGATTTTCTCATCCTTTGGACTCATAGCCTGTTTCTAAAACGTGAGCAATATTTAAATCGTGAGATTGCTGTTTAGAAACAAGTTGGCGGAGCATGTTCGCGTAGCCACTGTAACTTTTAGAGGGATCAGGCGGGAAACAGTCAGCGAAACAATAGAGAACAATGTTAATGAAATACTGCGGCTTTTAAATAGAGCCGTTTTCGATAAGCCGGATGTAATTTGCCTCCCCGAATGCTCGCCCTTTCTAGGGTTAAGCATGGAGGAGATGGTGAGGAACGCTGAGGAAATCCCGGGAGCAATCTTCACAAGAGTATCGTCATTCGCCAGGCAGAACAGGATTCACGTAGTCTCCCCGATGATGCGGAGGGAGGGCCGTAAAGTTTACAACTCGGCTGTTTTAATAGGTAGAGACGGGGAGTATGTTGGAAGCTACGATAAGATTCACCCTACGATATGGGAGATTGAAGCAGGCGTTACGCCGGGTGTTGAGGCTAAGGTGTTCGAACTAGACTTTGGGAGAATCGGTGTTGCAATATGTTTCGACCTGAATTTCGAAGACGTTATCAAGGGCTTGGCCAAGAACCGGGTTAAGATCGTGTTCTTCCCATCCATGTATCCTGGAGGACTACAGTTGAAGACATGGGCTTTCAACCATGGTGTCTACATGGTTTCCTCAATAGCTGACGATAGAGGGAGCATGATTATAAACCCCTTGGGCAGGGTTCTAGCTGTTTCCAGCAGCTACCAGCCGGTTATATGCTGCGACATAAACCTGGACTACGAGGTTTTGCATCTGGACTACAACTGGCAACAAATGGATCGGATAAAAGAGAAGTATGGTTCAAAGATCTGTTTTGAAGTGGCTCGGCCGGAAGCAGTGTTAATCATGTCTTGCGAAGACGAGGAAATCACCGTGGGAAAAGTTATTGAAGAGTTCAGCCTAGAAACCAGGGAGGAATATTTTAAGCGGGCTTCTGAAGCGAGAGAAGCAGCATTGAAAAAACAGTGTTTACAAGCTTCAGCGAAAAGTTAAAGAATGCGGGAACAGTGTCGCCTTCGCAATGGGTAAGGATTCTGATATTCGGCCGGTTGAAATAAGTTTTGAATACAGCAGCCAGAGGCTTAGGACTCCTCTGAAATTCGGGAGCGTCGTGGTAGAGGAGTCCACTTCGCTCATAGTAACCACCGTGGTTAAAAACAGGGATGGGAAGGAGTCCCTAGGCTTGGGATCTATGCCGCTGGCCTGCGAATGGGCGTTTCCAAGCGCTGGGGAAACCCGTGAGAAAAAACTTGAAGCCATGAGGCTTGTCGCCGAACGCTACAGGGAGCTGCTGGTTAAAGAGGCTGAATGCAGGTTCATGCATCCTATAGACTGGTTTGTAAGACATGAAGAGGAAATACCCCGTATCGCTCGGAGGGTTTCCTCAGAGCTGGGGCTTAAAGAGGAGCTTCCCATTCTTGCATCTCTACTGGGGGTTTCCCCAATAGATGCTTCCCTTCACGACGGGTTTGGAAAAGTTAACGAAATATGCAGCTACGAAGGTTATGGTCCTAAGTATGTCAATCATGACTTGAGCTTCTACCTTGGAGAAAAATTCAGGAATAAGTATATAACTGGCTACATTAAACCTGAATACTCCTCCGAAATCCCGATTTTCCATCTGGTAGGCGGATTGGATGAGCTGAGGAGGGAGGAAACGGCAGGGTCGCCCGATGGTCTACCGGTGAGTTTGGAGGAATGGATTGAGAGGGACGGGCTCTTCTGTTTCAAGATTAAGCTCAAGGGCAATGATTTGGATTGGGATGTGAAGAGGACCAAGGAAGTCACCCAAGTGATAACGGAGTCTTTGAAGAAGCAGGGTAGGAAAGATTTCTATCTGTCCGTGGACTCCAACGAGATGCACACTTCTCCCGAAGCCGTTTTAGAATACTTGAGAAGGGTTAAGAAGGAGGTTCCCGAAGCCTTCGAAAGAATCCTTTACGTCGAGCAGCCAGTTAGCAGGGACATCGAGAAATACATGTTCGACATGGGGATGGTTGCGGAAGTAAAACCCGTGTTAGCGGATGAGGGCATCACCAACTTGAGAAGCTTCGACTTGGCGATGAAGCTGGGCTGGTCCGGGGTTGCGATAAAGACGTGCAAGTGTCAAAGCTCAGTTATCATTCTCGCGGCCAAGGCTGAGGAGCTGGGAATACCTTACAGTATACAGGATCTAACCTGCCCTGGCTTAGCTTTTGTGCAGTCAGCAGGGTTTGCCGCGAGAACAAAACCGATAATGGGGGTTGAGTACAATGCGAGGCAATACTTGCCCTTCGCATTTAAGGATGTTCAGGAAAAGTATCTGGAATTGTTCAAAGTCGAGGAAGGAAAGATAAAAACGGGATGCCTCAACGGGACGATGGGCTTGGGATTATAATGGGAGGATGAATGAAGGCATGCAACTAATCCTGTTTTCAAAAATGTTTCAATCCATCCCCTTAACGAAGCTCGCTGATCTTGTTGCGGAATTGGGATTAGAAGGCGTCGACCTAACCGTTAGGTCAGGCGGTTCCATCGAACCCCCAGACGCCTTGAAGAAACTTCCGGAGGTCGTTGAAACGTTCAAGTCTAAGGGTTTGAAAATTCCGATGATAACGACTGAGATAACTAGTGCCGACCAGCCGTATGCAGAGGATATTTTCAGAGCAGCATCTGAAAACAGTGTGAAATACATAAAGCTTGGCTACTGGAAGTACAAGGGCTTCGGCTTCCTCCAGAAGCAGTTGGCGGAAATACGTAAAGAGCTTACGGGGATTCAAGAGTTAAGCAGAAAATACCACGTAACTTCAGCATTGCATACTCATTCTGGTATGTGTATGTCTGCAGAGCCAACTATTCTATGGGTGATCCTGAAGGAATTTGACCCGGACCTCGTTGGAGCCTACATCGACCCCGGCCACATGGTCGTCGAAGGAGGTGCGGCAGGATGGCTGATGGGGATGGATATTCTGAGCGACATGATAAGAATGGTCTCTCTTAAGGATTACGGCTGGTTTAAAGAGGGGGGTAAATGGTATGCGCGAATAATCCCTCTGAGCCAAGGACTGGTTCCCTGGCGAAAGTTCTTCGAGATACTCGAGAAAATTAAATTCAAGGGCCCAATATCTGTACACAGCGAATACGACATGCCGTTGGACGAGATCATAATGCAAACGCGGAAGGACGTTCAGTATTTGAAAGATATCTTAAGTTCCTCTAGTCGGCTTTAAAACCGTTCAAAACTATTTGTTCCAGCAGTAAACCTTTAAGCTCACCGTTCCTTATTTTTCACGTGGATCCTGAGATAAGAAGGCTGAAGAATCTTAAGACCTACTCTGAAGAGCTAGGCTTGGATTTGAAGAAACCCGAGGACAGGTTTAAGTGGTTTCTAGCCTCAATTCTCTTCGCCAAAAGAATATCGTCTCAAATCGCTAAGAAGACCTTCAAAAGGTTTCAGGAGGAGATTCTCATAACGCCGGAGGCAATACTTGAAGCGGGATGGGACAAACTGGTAGAGGTTCTTGACTCAGGAGGATACGTGAGGTATGATTTTTCAACAGCTACGAACCTGCTGGATGTTTCGAAGAGCCTTTTAGAAAAGTTTGGAAGCATAGATGAGGTTCATGAAAAAGCCGAGTCTCCCGAGCATCTGGAGGAGCTGCTAGCCGGTTTCCGAGGAATCGGGCCGGTGGGGATCAATATTTTTCTTAGAGAGCTAAGAGGCGTCTGGAATAAAGCGGATCCTGAGCCTTCTAAACTTGCCGTTGAAACCGCCCGGAGGCTCGGGGTGAAGAGGATTAAAGAAGTAGAGTCTCAACTCGTCAGACTAAACCTGGAATACTGCAGGAGAAAGGCCTGTGGAGCTTGTCCTGTCAGTAACACTTGTCTAAAGAAGCCATTTAAATAATGTTTTCAAGCGTTTAAAGCTTTCACTTGGTGCTCAGGGAAATAATGGCATTTAGCGCACGCTGGAGACAAAATCTTTATAAGGAGTATTAAGATTATATTTAGATGCAACCGTTAAGTGGTTCGGAAAAGCAGAAACCAGTAGCATTCTGCCTCATCCTTCTGATAATGCTTTCACTAACCCAAAACCCGCTAATGGTGTCTTACGCTCAATCTGACTATGAGAGCGTGGCGATCCTGCTGAACAACGTTAAGTCAGCCAGATACCGTTACTCGGATGAAGAGGGGACCGTTGGAGAAATAGGCTTCCGGGTTCTCGGAGAGGAAACCGTGAGCAGGGAGGCTGCGTGGAAGGTTGAATGGGAGTATGAGGAGGAGGGGGAGACCGAGACTATGCTCCTGTGGATCTCAAAGTCGACTGGTAAATGCCTACAGGCGGAGATTGGCGGGGAAACCTACACGGGGCAATACGCTGAGATGTTTGGAAACCTCATGTTGTTTGTCTGGGTTGCTTGGGTTGGCAACTGGGAGAAGGCATGGAATTTTACCACGGTGTACGGTTACGAGAGGCTCGGGTTTGGAAGACTGATTTACATAGGTCCAGAAACTAGAACCTTCGGCCCAAGCCAGCTTCTAATATACAAATACAAGTGGGAAGGATACACGAATGCACCGGAAGGTTACCGTGCTATTGTGGAATGGTGGTTCTCCCCGGTCAGCTTCGGCACCCTTATAGTTAAAATATACTGGGAGCTACTCGATCGCACGGAATGGGTTAAGATAGAGCTTTTATCGGTTGAGCTGGTTAGCCCGCAGCCAAGGCCGAACATAGTGATTAACGCCAACCTTGATAAGACACGGTTAAAGCCGAACGAGGAAGTCACTATCACGATTACTGCTTCCAATACCGGCAACGCTATGGGTACTCATAATCTGACTATAACCTTGGGCGGACAGGTTAAGAAGAGTTGGCTGATTGTTTTGAATCCGGGTGAGAGTAAGAGTATAAGCCACAAATTATCCTTTACTGAAGATGGGTCGTACGATGTCAGGATTGGCGACCAGACAGTCACAATAACTGTTTCGACGGAGGAAGGAGCTGTAGCCGCTCCAGAAATCCCATGGCTCATCATCATAGGAGCAGTTGTGGCAGTATTCGTCGCGGTACTGGTGGTCATTCTATTGAGAAGGAAGCCCAAGAGTGAAATTCCGCCTCCTCCACCGCCCAGCTAGAGAATAGACGCTCCATTTACCATCCTTCTTTATCATACTGTTTAAAACCTTGAGTTGTCCTCGTCGCAAAGGCTAAACGGGTAGATGGGATTGATATTGTTGAACAAGCATCTCCAATCAAGCTTCTTTTCTCGTTGCAAACGTTTAAAACTGGAGTCTACTCTAGTTCCCTTGTTGCCTCCTAAACCGTACAGTTTTCATGTATGATTCTTGCTATTGCTCTGCGCATCTTGCCCGGCGTCTTGTGTTGAGTGATTTTCCTTCCAAAGGCTGTGCCCGAAGCACCATTGTCAATAGCACTCTTGATCCGTAGTTATTGGGCCGCCTGCCATAACCACTGGGACTGGGCACGACTTTATAACTTCCTTGAAGGCTTCAGGTTCCGCGTAGATCTTTACAATGTATGCTCCAAGAGATACGGCTTGTCTTACTGCAAGCTTCAAGACCTCCGTGCCTAGGTCTATCTCGTTTTCCCTATTGGAACAGGCTCGAAGAGAAATGACAGGCCCCTCTTGTCGTATTCATTAGCCATCAGCTAAACCCGAGTCGCCGGTAGCTCTCTGAGCTTCCCGAAATAGTGTACTTTAACCCCCTCGGCGCCAACCCTACTTGCGATCTCAACATACACCGGACAGTCAACAGGTGTGGCAAGTATGAGGGGCATCTTGCCGGCAATATCAAGGTAGTATTGCCGAAGAATATCGTATATGACGAGTATAGCGTCTGCTCCCGCATTAATTATTTCGCTGAGAATTTCATTCCAGGGTTTTTCAACAATCATCTCCATAGGCACTATCAGCGTCCTCCCGTCCTCTTTGAGAAACCTAGACATCCTGACGCTTTTACCTGTATGGCTCAAGACGTTTCCCAGAAACCGATTGTCGCATTATCCACTGTATAAATTTTCCATAATTTAAAGAATCACCGTCACGATTTACCATGCTAAAGCTTTTATTCGTCTTTTGCAAGACGAAAACGGTGAACAAGATGGATTTCTACGAGGTGGTGAGGACTAGGAGAAGTATAAGGTCTTTCAAACCGGATCCTATACCGGACGACGTGTTAACTCGTGTTCTGGATGCTGCGAGAATAGCTCCCTCAGGTTCAAACCGTCAGCCTTGGAGGTTCATAGTGGTTAAGAATGAGGATTTGAAGAGAAGGCTTGTACCCGCATGTGGCAACCAGGGTTTCATAGCTGAGGCCCCGGTGGTTATTGTCGTATGCGGGCGCGACATAGGGTGGAACAGGGGAGGCTACATGGGTTCTATGAGCATGCTTGTAGACGTTTCAATAGCTTTCACACACCTCATTCTTGCGGCCAGGGCTGAGGGTCTTGGAACATGCTGGATAGGCTCCTTCGACAACGGGAAGGTTAAGGAGGTTCTCGGAATACCTCAGGAGTATAACGTGGTAGCTATAACTCCTCTAGGATATCCTGCTGGCGAAGAGTTCAGGGAACCCGGGGCTAGGAAGCCTTTAAGCGAAATAGTTTCTTTCGACGGTTTTAAACAGTAGTGAAAGGCTCATCGAGCAGCATTCACACGCGTATGGCTTGAGCACCGCTGTTTTAAACAGTCTTGAACAAGCTATGTTTAAAAAGAGCCTCCGGACGAAACATTGTAAGATGCGCTTACGCCTGCCGAACATGGTGGAAATACAGTTCCCATTCATCCTAGTTAAGACGAGAATCGGATTGACACTTATGGATAGGCTTGGGGGAACAGGGTTCTCCAAGAAAATAGGGCTTATTTCCTTAGTAGTGATGCCGTTCCTAGGAGTGGTGATGGTGTATTTGCTGCTTAACGCGGTGAACAATATGCTGAGCAACCCTAGCGTCAGCAGAGTTTTAAAAGAGCTTGGGCCTGCGACGAACATACTTCTGCCAGGCGTAAACCCTTACCTGCCTGTTTTCTACGGCTGGGCGGCGCTGCTCATAGCCATGGTAGTACACGAGTGTGCGCACGGAGCTCAGGCGAGGGCTAACGGCATGAATGTTAAGTCTACTGGTTTAGTGCTGTTCCTAATAATACCTGTGGGTGCTTTCGCCGAGGTTGACGAGAAGCAGCTTGAGGAGGCTGAGCTTGAGAAAGCAGGGCGAGTCTTATCCTCAGGTCCTGTTTCCAACGTCATTGCCGCTTTAGCCGCGCTAGCCGTCTTCATACTTCTAATGCTTACTTTGAAGCCGGTGGTTGACGGGATACTGGTGGTTGGGCTCTCTATCAACGGGACTGCTTACCAAAAAGGAATGAGGCTTGGCGACATAATAATAGGTGTGAACGGTGAGCCGACGCCTGACTGGAATAGTTTTGCCGAAGCTGTCAGGAACCTTTACAAGCAGGGTGGGAACATAACATTCAGGGTTTCGCGTAACGGTTTTTCAAACTACACTTTCACGCTGGGAAAGAACCTTAGTTCCAGCGGAATACGCGTGGTTCCGATTAAAGATGTTCTTGAAAACTATTCTCTGGCTTTAGCACGCTCGCCTCTCGAAGGCTTTGCAACATATCTTATGATTCCTACTGTTCCATTCCCCTGGGTTTACGAGGCAATCCCCTTTTCAAACCTTCTTCAAAAATATTATGTTTCAACTATTCTAGGCGAGGATTATCATTACCCTGTGAATTTTTTCTTCTGGGTATGGTTCATAAACTTGAACCTAGGGATATTTAACGCGCTCCCTGTCTATCCAATGGACGGTGGCGTGGTCTTCAAACTGTTCTGCAGGAAAAAGCTTAGTGGAAGTGTGAATATTAAAACTATTGATAAAATGGTTTATATTACGAGCCTCACCATATTAGGCCTTATCATAGGGTTGATAGTTCTGCCCTACTTCATCGGGTAATCGGCCTGAAATTCAGAAAAATAGGGTATAAAAAGGTTTGAAAATTTTCCTATGCCGATGGAGGAGGCGGGGGTGGTCTTGCTATTTCAGCAAGCTTCTACTGCGTCAGCTACAGTAGGATCGCGAGGATTACGCCGCCGCATATGAGCCCGATTATGAGTTGAACGGCGTGCGCTTCCTTCAACCTTTGAGTTTACGGTAAATGTGAATGGCCAATGTCAGAGGTATGAGAGCGATTATGTTTAATACAAGTATTGCGGCCGCAAAGCCGAATTTTTGACCAATAAGGCTGACGGCTAGAGTGGATGGTGACGAGGATATGAAGCCTAGGAAGAACCAGATGCTGTAGCTGTACGTCCTTAATTCCTCTGCACTCTTTTTCCCTAAAAGGGAGTTTGCAGCAGGCTGGTGAGAGTAGAAAGCTAACCCAAGCAGAGCGGTGGAAAGCATAACTAGGATGGGGCTGGAAGCTGTTTGAAGCAGTATGAGTGAACCTAATTCTAATGCTGATGCTAAGAGGAGGACCGCCTCCTCGTTCAACCTGTCTCCCACTACTCCCCCTAAGTACTGGCCGAGTGCACCTGCAAGCAGCAATATTGATAGAGCCGTGCTGCCTGCTTCTCCGCTAAACCCCTTCTCCGAATTCAAGTAGGTTGGCAGAAACACTTCTATCCCCCTATAATAGAGGCCGAAGAGGAGTGAGAAGCATATTAAAAGCAGGAGTGACTTCTGTGAAAAAACCTCGACGAATCCGCGTAGGGCTCCCCCCGCCTCCAAACCGCTTTTCTCAACGCGGGGTGTTGCAAGATACGGGATTGACGAGAGGAAAACCATGAAACCGGTTGAGATAAGCGCCATCCTCCAGCCGAGGCTCACCGCCGTAAGGAAAGAAAACAATGGGAATACGAATTGAGCTAGATTCCCGCCCGTGCCATGCAGCCCCATGGCGAAATTAACGTTTTTCCCGAATCTGTTAAATATGAAAACGTTCGAAACAGGATGGTAAAGGCTGGCGAACACTCCTGAGAAGAGTATGAAGAGGCCTAGGCCTGTTAAACCAGGCATGAGCAGGAATAGTGTTGACAAACCCTGGAGCATAAGGGATGTGAACAGGATTTTCCTGTCTTCTATGTATCTTAATATGGGTCCTGAGAGTAGTGCACCGAAGCTGTACAGAAGAAGGTAGACGGATAAGAGTAGGCCTATGCTAAGATAGTCGTATCCTTCTGAAACAATAATCGGTATTAAAGGCGTTATTGCTGTGAATAAACCGTGGTTTAAAGAATGGGTCCACCCCATGTAGATCAGCACTTGTAGTCTTCTAAGCTCCATTTTCCGAATGTCTTTCCCCGGATTGGGGAAAACTTAAAAATTCTTCGCTTATCTCAAAACTTGAAAGTCTTGTTCCAGTTGTACGATGAATGCGTAGGAAACGAGGTCCTACTGGATGTTAAGGATCTCTGGAAGAGCTATGGAGAAACAGTAGGCGTAGCGGGCTTATTTATGAAGATTAACTCTGGGAGTATTCATGGCTTAATAGGTCCCAACGGCGCCGGTAAGACAACCACCGTGAAATGCGTAGTCGGCCTTCTCAAGCCTGACAGGGGGAGGATAATGGTCATCGGCAGAGATGTTAAAATCGACGAGGGTTTCAAGAGGCTTATTGGATACCTGCCTGAAATCCCGTCTCTCCCAGACTACCTTACTCCTAAGGAGTTCCTAGGATATATTGCGAGGATCAGGGGTATTGAACCCGGCGAGGAGACTAGAAGGAGGGTTCGGGAGTTTCTAAGCATGTTTGGGCTTAACGATTGTGAAAACAGGTTTATCCTTGAGCTTTCCAAAGGCTTGAAGCAGAGGCTCGCGTTAGCAACAGTATTCATTCATGAGCCTAAGCTCATAATAATGGATGAGCCTTTCATCGGCCTTGATCCCGAGGGCCAGCGCTTAGTGAAAAACCTTGTTAAAGATATTGTTAGCGACGGCGGAGCTGCACTCGTGTGCACGCACATGCTTGACATGGCTGAAAGATTCTGCACCAGCGCCACAATAATAAGCAGGGGGAGAAGCGTAGCAGAAGGCTCTATAGAGGGGCTTAAGAAAATCGTGGGGCTGGAATCCTCAGGCACGTTGGAGGAAGCCTTCTTCAGAATAGTTGGGGGAACGGAAGGTGGAAGGCTCTAGGCTCCTGCAAATATTCTTTTTCAAGCTTCTCCAGTATTATGGGCCGTTGAGGAGAAGCTTTTCAGTAAAGCTTTCCACAATCATGTTTTACTTCGTCATAGTGTTCTCATCCCTTTTCAGCGGGTTTTTCATAAGAGGGTTCTACGGTTTCTCCGAGATGAGTGAGAAGGAGCTTGTCAACATAGTTTCAATAACTTTTTCAAGCGTGATGGCTGTGGGTATCTTCTTGGGACTTAAAGGCGGGATAACGGCGCTTGAACCAGAAATAGATTTCGTCTTAACATCCCCAATAAAGCAGTCGACATACCTTGTGGCGGATCTGCTTTTCCAATTCTTCTTCCTAAACTTCGCCGTCACACCGCCGCTGGTTTCCTTCATGGCTGTAATGCTCCATCCTCGCTTAAACGTTCTACCCGCTGTCTTCCTATCCTACGAAACCATGCTTTTAGCCTCTTCTGCAATAGCCCAGACACTGGGTATTCTGAAGACTATCATGAAAGACATTGAAGTGGAGGCTGTGGGATGGACTATCCTTCTGATACTCTTCATGCCCTTAGTAAGCATGGTCATGGGAATCGGGGTGAATTACTCTGACCTGCCTTATCCTTCAACACTGCTTGCTAAATTCTCCTTAGGCTCTATAGGAAGCTTGGAACCCATCATAGGGTTGGCCTACATGACTTTGATTGCTGGCGCCTACTTTGCTGTGATGAGAATCAATTTCCTTCCTAACGTTACTCCCCTGCTAACTACGGCGTTAATGGAGATGCCTTCAAGCAACCGGAGAATACTGAGATGGGTGCCAAGGCTGTTTACACAGATGCTTTCGCCTAAAATGAGCGAGAAACCAATGGCTCTGGTAATTAAGCTGAATCTCCTGAGAATATTGAGGGACGGCAGTCTTTTCACGGCCATTATGCTTTTCGCAATTGCTACAATATCCAATTTGAGTTTCCCGATTCTAGTTAGACCGTTTAGATTCTTCGCGTTAGCAGCCTTAACCTTCAGCATACTCTACACACCTCTAATCCCAGCGATCTTCTCAATAAACTGGGGAATAATAGAGCGTGAAACACTTTGGACGGTGGCGGTCTCGGAAAAAGGGTTCCGGAGATACGTGAAAGGTATGATCGTGGCATACTTTATAGCGACCTTTAGCTTCGCCCTTGTTTTCTACTGTATTTTCAGCATTCTTTTAGCTGGGACACCTTTCCTAGTGCTGGATTTCCTGCTCCTATTGTCTGTAACGCTCTTCTCATCCATACTTTCAGTAGCTACAGCACTAGTTTTGAGCAAGCCCTCTAACGCGCTTTCCCTCAGCGCACTACTATACGTTTTCATACCGTTGTTCGGAGCAGTATTCCTCTCGATGCCCGCGATAATTGCAAGAACCACAATCAGCATTGCAGACACACCTCCGCCCACGATAATCCTCACACTAGTCTCCTACACAAGCCTAGTCGCCTTCCTATTGTCTAGGTACACGCTCGCGAAGTCGGGAACGTTCTTCGGCCAGGCTCCTGTTGAGAAAGCTTCCCTGCCACCGCCTCCAAAACTTGAAACACAATACCGTGTAGAGTATAGGAATTACATGCTGAACTTTTCAACATTGGTTTCATCAATACTTCTTGTTGTAAGCCTCATTGGGCTCTTTCTCGGAAAACCTGAAGCAGTTTCACTAGGCCATTCTGACTGGGAAAGATGGGTATATGGCCCGCCCTTAACAGTTTTAACAAGCTTAGTGCTTACAGCATCAATACTTCTTCAGAGGAAGGCATTAAACCGGGGTGGTGAGAAGGCCTTATACGAGGCTCCCAGCAACGTGCCCTGGAGTGCATCACAGTCCTTCCTAATGCTGGTTCTGGCAATGTTTCTCCCTGCCATCTTAGAATTACCCTTTCTAGCATTCTTTATTTCCAAAGGCATGAGCATTAATAATTTATTATTGCTCACCGTGGGGGAGGTTGCGATGATAATTCCCGTGCTGCTCTACATGGTTGGCAGGAAGATAAGTTTAGCCTTCCTCGGGTTAGACTCGCAGAGCGCCCTGCAGGAGTATAAGATAGCGCTGCTGATCCTTCCTTTAGCAGTGTTAACAGGTATTTCAGCGGGAGTGATCGTTGAGACTCTAATACCGGTTCCACCGTGGTTCGAAGAACTCTTCCAAATGCTCTCGCCCTCCTCGTTCACAGAACTAGTTACGCTTTCTCTGATCACGATACTCGTCGTAGCTCCTTGCGAGGAAATCTTATTCAGAGGATTCATACAGCGGGGCTTGGAGTCAAGCCTGGGAAGAAGGGGAGGAATCCTTTTATCGTCAATACTTTTCGGAGCTTTCCATCTGAATCCTTGGCAATTTCTTCCCGCTTTCCTACTCGGCATCATACTCGGATACATTTTCAGGAAAAGAGGCTACAGGCTATGGTGTCCAATAGCGCTGCACGCCACCTACAACGTTACACTATTCGTCTTAAACTACGTTTTACGAGTCTAGCCCAAGCGTCAAACCGGAAAGCCTTTAACACCTAATTAGTTTAAAAGGAACTGAAAACGCTTTCTCTACAAGAAATTATTCGGCTAACGGTTTAAAAAGAACCTGCTTGCTCCGCAAACCGGGCAAACCCTTCCTCAGGAAGCTTTTCGAAAAAGTGTTCTTGGCGGAACCCCGGAATCAGAACCCTCTTAAGAAGGATCTTAAACATACCTGCTCACAGTACACTCTTGTTTTCCTGACATGCCTGTTAAGATTGAAGCAGCACCGAGTTCTCTTATTTAAGCGTTGAAATGTGAATGCGAGATATATTTTTATACTGCTTGAATGGAGTTGAAGACATGGTTCAACTGGCCGTAAAGGGAGGTAGACCAATTAGAGATCGGCCGTTTCCAAAATGGCCTGTCTTTAACAACACGGAGCTTGAAGCGTTGAAAAAAGTTTTGGAGAGCGGTGTGTGGGGAATAGGAGGTCAATATGTTAAGCAGCTCGAGGAAAAATTCGCCGCCTATCAGCATGCGAAGTATGGGGTTGCTGTTACTAGCGGCACAACCGCGCTTGAAATATCTCTAAGGGCATGTGAAATAGGCTGCGGGAGCGAGGTTATAACAACCCCCTACACCTTCATGGCTACAGCAACCGCAATCCTTTACGTTAACGCTATACCGGTCTTCGTTGACATTGAGCCCGATACTTTCAACATCGACCCCCGGAGGATAGAGGAGGCTATTACTGAAAAAACAAGGGCAATCCTGCCTGTCCACATAGGCGGTAGACCGGCGAACATGGATGAGATCATGAGGATAGCGGAGAAGCATGATCTACGTGTTGTTGAAGACGCGTGTCAAGCCTGGGGTGCAGAGTGGAGGGGGAGGAGAACAGGGAACTTCGGAGACTTCGGATGCTTCAGCTTCCAGTCGAGCAAGAACATCACCAGCGGGGAAGGAGGAATCACAGTGACTAACGACCAGGAGCTATATGTCAAGGCCTGGAGCCTGCATAACTGTGGCCGCCTCCCTCAGGGAGCATGGTATGAGCACTATCTTCCCGGGGTCAACTACCGTATGACTGAGTTTCAGGCTGCATTACTGCTCGTTCAGCTTGAGAGGCTCGACGAGCATACTAGGAGACGCATGGAGAACGCTGGCTATCTCAACAGCAAGCTCTCTAAAATAGATGGTTTAAAGCCTCTGAATGATGACGAGAGGATTACTAGGCATGCTTGGCACCTATACATATTCAGGTATGACCCAGAGGCTTTTGGAGGAGTATCCAAGGCTGGTTTCGCCGAGGCGATGAAGGCTGAGGGAATACCTGTAAGCGTAGGGTATTCCAAGCCGCTCTATAGGGAGCCGTACCTCGAGTATTTCAAAAAGTGTCCACTGTCCTGCCCGTATTACGGTAGTTCCATGGATTACTCTAAGCTAAGACTGCCTGTTGTGGAGAAGGCTTGTTACGAGGAGGGCTTATGGCTCTCACAGAACGTGCTACTAGGCTCCAAGGAGGATATGGATGACATTATAGCGGCGTTCGAGAAGGTTAGAGAGAACGTGGATGAGTTAAGCTCGATATCTAAATAGTGGATGGCTGTCTACCTGCCTCCTTTTTTAAAAACATGCGAATGGAGAGCGGGAAACCGGATTGTAGTCGGAAACCAGGTGGTTGACAGTATTAAACGATGATTACGGTCTGGTTCATTATTTATATGTTGCAAAACAAATCTGAAAAAATTTACCGGAATGAAAAACGCGAAAGTTAATATATACCTTGAAACTTTCTTAGACAGCAATGAGTGGAAAAGGTATTCCCCAGTCGAAACTGATAGGTATGCAGGTTTATGATCCTGATTGTCTCTTCATCGGAACGGTGAAGGAAATAGGCATAGTCCCGGGCGAAGGAACCATAACTCTCTTCATCTCTACAAAAGCAGGAAGCACAATTGAGGTGGAATGGGGCGACGTGAAGACCGTTGGAGACATAATTCTGCTTTCTAAAAAAGTTGAGATACCTCAGCCGACGACTGTGGCTGTTGCACCGGCTGCACAACCGGCTCCAGCTGCAGTGGCTCCCGCGGCAGGCCAACCACCAGCACCGCTATGCCCAAAGTGCGGCAAGCCTGGAACATGGATACCGCAGTACAAGAGGTACTACTGTTACAACTGTAAACAATACATCTAACAAATACCTCTATTTTTTT
>FMJZ01003702.1_pt1 | contig 22957 bp, 18 predicted proteins | sample 1987881 | NCBI WGS metagenome assembly FMJZ01 (sample SAMEA4378227, study PRJEB15110) | soil metagenome | biome: soil; feature: Field; material: Soil | place: India | collected 2015-03-11 | depth 0 m
ATTAGTCAAGTCTAAAATACACATTTTTGCACAGCCACAACTGTACCCCCTTTTTAAAGCCAAACACAATATCTCTAATAAAAACAATGACTTAGCTAAAAATTCAACTTGACCAAAACATTAGTTATAACTAATATATTTTATGTTTATCTTTACTCAAGATATGGCAGAAAATCTTAGAAAAATTCGAGAACAGTGCAGGCTATCGCAAAAAGAAGTTGGTGTAAGAATGGGAATTAAGAGAAGTTCGGCTCAAAGTTTTATTGCGCAATTAGAATCGGGTCTAATTAAAAATCCCACACTTAAAACGATTCTTGATTATCTTAGTGTTTGCAACTATTCGTGGTCACAATTTTTAGTGATCTGTCCGCAATTCAATTTAAATTATCACATAAAAAAATAATCCGGCAAGTAAAAATTTCTAAGTATCATAATAAGATTGACCGAGATGTTGCCAAATATACTCATAGCATTCAAACCAAATTCGCGCAAAAACAAAGAATAAAACCATTGACCTTGGAAAAACAAGACAAGATGGCATTAGGGTTTTTAAAACATCGAGCAATTATTGAGCAGATTGAACACGCGATAACTTCACTATTAGCCAACACCCAAGAACCAGCAATCCTCAAGCAATTCTACAAAGCATTTGCTCGAGAATGTTATCGCATCTTAAAAAACATTCTGACGCTTCAAGGGCAAATCAAAAGATAAATCAGACAATAGAAAAATGGATTAAACAAGGACTAAAAAAAGAATTATTAGCAATTGAAAGTATCGATCCAGATAAATGTAAATAGATTAATATTTTCATTTGTGAATTTAATTTAATTAAGCTATGGATAATAACTAAATAACCACAAGATTTTCTTGTTAAATAATTTTGGTCAATTCTGAATCTAATGTAGCATCCCCCATTTTAGCCATAAATGGAAATAAATAGACTTGAGGTTATTTTTAGACTTATTCGGAAACTACTCCTACCACCGCAAAAACAAAAATACTAAAATCGATTCCGAATCTATTTGTAATCTCAAATAGGCATAAACAATATTAAATCATTCATAAAAACTATTCGGCGTAGATAGGCGCAAAAACACTGATATCATTTTGAACTTGATGTTGAAGTACATTTTATATGCAATCGAGATACACTATATCTACAACTCGGTCCAACCAATTGAAATGTACACTGTTGAGTTGATATGAGCTATTGGATTCAACCCTAAATCCAGTTATTCTATACAAAACCCCGTGCTTTAAGATGTCACAATATTTATTAATCTTTTAGGTACATAAATTATCTTTATTATTGTTCTGCCTTCAGTATATTTTTTCACCTTTTCATCGGCTAAAGCAAGCTGTTTGATTTCTTCTTCTGAAGTATCAATTGCAACTTCAATTTTTGACCGGAGTTTACCCTGAATTTGAATAGGAATCGTAATCGTCTCAAAATTTAAAGCAGTTAGGTCAAGTTCTGGTAAAGTTTCTTCAAAAATACTATGTTTTTTGCCTGAATGCTTTAACCAAAGATATTCAGCAATATGAGGCGCAAATGGTGCTAAGAGTCGTAACATTACACCTAAAGCGTACTTAAAGAGTTGACTCTGTTTGTTTTCAAAACCGGTCAAATCATTTAAGAATTCCATCAATGCTGCAATTGCGGTATTATATTGAATACGCTCCGCATCATCAATAACCTTTTTAATCGTCTGATTTAATCGAATATACAATCTGCGTTCTTCAGGGTTATTTATTAGTTGTTGATTGTCAGCCGGGGCATTAAATATTGGTGTATGAAGTTCATACAGGGCTTTAATTCGGCTTAAGAACCGAGTAACGCCAGTAACCATCTCATTATTCCAGTCAATCTCTTTTTCTGGCGGTGCGGCAAATAGGACTGCTAGTTTACACACATCAGCACCGTGTTCTTTTAGAAAATCTCCGAGCCAAATGCCATGTCGTTTGGAACTAGACATTGTGATACCGTTTAATTTCACCATTCCATGGGTGTGTAATACTTTACACGGTTCATCCACTGCTAACATTCCCAAATCATAAAGCACTTTAGTAAAGAATCGGAAATAAATCAAATGACCCGTTGCATGCTCAATGCCACCAATGTATTCATCTATGGGCATCCACTGATTAGCCTTTTGCGGGTCAAATGGAAGCCTGTCATTTTTCGGGTCAGTATACCGCAAAAAATACCACGAAGAATCAACAAAAGTATCCATTGTATCTGGGTCTCTTTGGGCTTTACCCTTACATTGAGGACAAGTGGTATTAATAAATTCCGGTACATCGGCTAATACTGATTTTCCCTTCGGTTGATAATCTTTAATAGTCTTAGGTAAAAGCACGGGTAAATCTTTTTCTGAAACCGGCACAATTCCACAATGTTCACAATGAATCATCGGAATTGGTGTACCCCAATATCTTTGTCGGGAAATTAACCAATCTTTTAACCGATAATTGACCGTTCGTTTGCCTAACCCTTTTTCTTCCAGATAATCCGTTATTCGTTTAATACCTTCAAGATTATTTAAGCCGTCAAACATTTTGGAATTAACCATTATGCCTTCATCTGTATAAGCACAAGTCATTGTTCTTGGGTCTAATTTCATACCCGGTGGATTGATTACCACTTTAATTGGGATATTATATTTCTTGGCAAATTCAAAATCTCTTTGGTCATGACCCGGTACCGCCATAATCATTCCCGTACCATAACTGGCTAAAACAAAATCGGCAATATATATAGGAATCCGTTCATCATTTACCGGATTAATCGCATATCTACCTGTAAACACACCAGTCTTTTCAGTTTCCGTGCCAGTGCGATCGATTTCCGACTTTTTTAATGCTTCGGTAATATAATCTCTTACGAATTTTTCCTGTGCGGTTCCTTGAGCAATAGTTTCCGCTAAAGGTGAATCTGGCGCTAAGGCAATAAAAGTCACACCATATAAAGTATCAGGTCGAGTAGTAAATATCGGTATTTTGGTACCATCTTCAAGCGTAAAATTCACTTCTACGCCTTCACTACGACCAATCCAGTTTTCTTGCATTATCTTAACTGATTCTGGCCAATCTTTTAATTCCTTCAAACCATCAAGTAAACGTTGAGCATACGCGGTAATTCGAAAATACCATTGCGCCAATTTCCGTTTTTCAATGACCGCATTACAGGTTGAACGCCAGCAATAACCTTCTTTTACTTGTTCGTTTGCCAGGACTGTTTGACAATTAGGACACCAGTTAACATAAGACTCTTTCCGATATGCTAAACCTCGTTCATAAAACTTAATAAAAAAGTATTGATTCCAACGGTAATAATCGGGTTCACAAGATGTAACTTCACTATCCCAATCATAACCAATCCCTAAATCCATCAAATGTTTTTTAGAAATAGCGATATTCTCTTTAGTCCAAACTTCTGGATGAATGCCATGAATTATTGCCGCATTTTCTGCTGGTAAACCAAAAGCATCCCAACCGAATGGATGGAGTACATCATAACCTCTTAATTTCTTAAAGCGCATCACCGTATCGCCAATCGTATAATTTCGCGAATGGCCGATATGTAAATCACCTGACGGATAGGGAAACATTACTAAAACATAATACTTCTTTTGGGGATTAGGATTGGTCCTAAAAATCCCCCGCTCTTGCCAAAACTTTTGAATCTCTTTTTCTATACGAATGAAATCTTCTGACATTTCAGCCCCTTATTAAATAAATAAATTTTGAATAGATATCTAAACTCAATAAGAAAACTTTCTCTCAAGGCAAACGACTTTGAACAATCACTTTTTATCTCTATCCGAAACTGCGTCGATTTAATCTGTCTTTCCGATATTTTACAAAGTTTTTCTTGATTAGTTGACCACTAACTGGTTGCATAATCTTTTCCGGATTTAACTAATAGATTTTCTAAAAGTACAAATGGTTCCGGATACCCGGACTTTATCTGCTTATCGATTTGGGCTAATTCCATAATAAATTCACTCAATTCATCTCTTTGCCATAGTTGGCTCTGCTTTTCAAAATTGGCTAATCGCTTTTTACTGATTCCCTTTGTGCTCAAATCTCCGCCCAAAAGAACTTGCATAATCTGAAATGCGATATTGGCTAAACTATTTACAATAATCACTGGCATTTTTTTGTCATCTTTGAACTGAAATAAATTACCTAATGCTTCTTTTATATTTCGAAAAAAAGTCGCATTAATCAAATCGTCAATACTACCTTCTTTAGTATAGCCACATGCCGCAAACACATCATCCACGGTAATTCGCTGTCTATCACCTACGAAAATCGTTATTTTGGCAATTTCTGATTTGAGTAAGGAAAAATCCGTTCCAACTAAATCAATAAGTAACTTACTGGCTTCATAATCAATTCGCAGACCGAAATCCTGGGCAATTTTATTCAAATGTTGCTGAACACCTCCAACATCCAGTTCATAAAAGTTTATTAGCGGAAGTTTTGAACGATTAAATAATTCAGCAATTTCTTTAGTGTATTTACTTTCAATGACAATCGTATTAATGTGGTTCATTGGCAGACTTTTTACTCGATTCAGTAATTCTTGTTGATTTTTCAAAGTTAGGTTTTGAAAATCTCTTATTACAATTAAAATCCTTTCCTGCCATAAAGATTGAGTAGTTATCTTCGCAACCAAATCTGATATTAACTCGGTCTTATTTGCATCTTCCCGATTTATCTGAACAGTTTCCAGAGAGAATCCACCTACTGATTTTAATGTTGAGATAAAATCATCTTTACCTGGATGGTCCACACCCAATAAGAGATAAACCGGCCCAATCTTCTGCGCTTGAATCTGACGTAAAAAGTATTCTATCGGTAAATTTAATGGATTTTTTCGTTTAAAATCTTGTTTCATAACTAGTCATTAATATTCTATGTTCTTTTAATAATAATTTTAGTCTTAAATTGATATTCATATTAAAACAAAACTATAATATTGTCAACTACAAAGTATAAAAAATTTGGATGAACCTATTATAACCATCCGGGAACAACACCGATTGATTAATATTAAAATTTGAAGTTTTCGGCTTCTGCAAAGACGAATTTATTGGAAAATTTCAGTAAAATTCCTATTTCTTTTTTGTGCGTAAGAATTTTTGATGTTCAGAAAATGTTTTAGAGAAAAAGTGCCGACCATTAGTATCTACCGCAAAATATAAATATTTTGTGTTTGCTGGTCTAATAGCGGCAATTAATGACGCTTTACCCGGACTACAAATTGGTGTTGGTGGTAATCCTAAATGGAGATAAGTATTATAAGGCGAATTGATTTTTGTATCTTCAATGCTCAATTGCTCTTTACGCACAGGCAAAACATACTGGACTGTAGCACAAGACTGCAACCGCATCTTGTTTTTCAACCGATTATAAAACACTGAAGCAATAATTGGTCGCTCCACATCCAATTTAGCTTCTTTTTCCACTAAAGATGCAATAATTAAAACTGTATCTATCGGCCTATGACTATGAAGTTCTTGATAAACTTGCCAAAATCGATTAACCATTATTGAAATAATGTCCTGGGGCTCAGATGGTATTATGAAATCATACGAATCCGGAAAAAGATAACCTTCTGCAGAACTGGCTTTTATATTTAAGGAACATAGTAGGGTTTTGTTATGACATGCCTGAGCAAAATCTTCTTCGGCACAAATACCTTCATTATGGAGTAAACGGGCAATATCTTTTATCGTATAACCCTCGGGAATTATTACCAAGGTCTTATTTTCGCCACCAGTAGTTAGCGTTTTTAGCACCTTAAGTATTTTCGTATTGATGGCAAAATAATAACGACCTGGTTTAAGTTTCTTGTCGCAGTCTAAAACCCTTGCCCAAAATAAGAAAGTTTCTCGGTCACGGATAATATTGTTTTCAAATAATTTATTTGCCACAGATTTTGCGGTTTCTCCAGGATAGATTACCACCCGCTTTTTATTCTCTTTTTGGCGATTGTTATTAACCTGCGAATTTTCTGCGGAGGGAATTGTAATTATTGCAAAAGTAATAATTAAGGTAAAAATAAGTTTTCGCCATTCTATCAGATAAATCATAATATACTGAAGACTTCGTCAGACAACAGACTAATAAGACTAAGTAAAATTATAAAAACAATAATTATTAAAGCATAAACAGATTCACCACACAATCAGATAAACTATGATATATTTAATCTCCAATGAACCGATAAGACGAAGTAAAAGATATAAAAAACTCTGCTAAAGTCAATATTACTCCAAAAGGTACGAGATGCATCAGTGAATTTGTTGGTCTTTCTTATGGATTTTAGCGCTCCTGAGTATTTTTCTGTTTTTCATATAAAGAACTCCGACAAAGTCAATATTGGTTCAAAAGGTATGAAATGCAGAAGCATAATTGTGGGTTTTTTCTTGTAGTCCTCTTCGGCTCTTGAGCATTTTTCAGAGTTTTCGTTTAGGATAATTGACAACTTTTTAGTTTGTCTTGACATTTTTGATAATACTATATCTATCATAAGCTAGTAATGCTGTTTATTTTGTAATCCATAACTCGAATGCCAAAAAATTTCTAATCATTTCTCTTTACCCAAGCAAGAAAATCTTGAAGTAAAACTACTGCTGATAGTTTATCCAGTATTTTTTTAGACGAGACCTGCTTTTTTTCTTTTTCTCTAATAATCCGTTTGGAAATTTCAGTCGTAAACCTTTCATCGAAAAGAATTACCGGAATATTAAATCTCTCTTCTAAAACTTTTTTAAAATTTAAGACCAGTTGACTTATTGGCGTATCTTTACCTGACATTGCCAAAGGATAACCTAATACGATTTTTTCAATTTTTTTTTCATTAATAACAATCTGTAATTTTTCGATTATAGTTTTTTCGGTTTTATAATAGATTCCTTCAATACCATAGGCAATTGTTTTCGTTTCATCCGAAACTGCCAAGCCGATATTCCTTTTGCCGTAATCAATTGCCAAAATTCGTCCCATTATGAAATTATCAAAGGGCTAACCATCAATTTTTAGTTTAATATAATCATACATCGTGCCCTGAGCTTTAGCAATCTTAAGAGTCCTAAAAATATCAGTATATTTTACACCCAAAATCCCGGCACCTAAAATTACCGCGCCTTCAGCAGCTTCTTTAGCAACTTTTGCTTTACGTTGGACTCGATGTTTCGAAATTTTGGGAAATTTTCGACGAAGCTCACGTACCAAATTATTATATATTACTGGAACTCGAGATAATCTTCCTGAAATGATGATTTCATAAGGATCAGGGTTAGTTACTAAAAGACAGGCAACATCTTTTAGTGCACTTTCAATTAACAACGATAAGACGTGTTTATGTTTAGCTATTTCTTTAATATCTTTTATTGGAGTTTTAGTCAAACTTTGGACACCGGCGGTAAAGAGCACACCCTGTCTTTGTTTACCGAATCTAATTGCTAATTCTCCGTCTATATGACCTGAACCCAAGAATCCTGGAAACCCTAAGGTACCGCCTAAACCGTCAACAATTTGGCCTCTAGTCACTGAAATTGCTGCCGTAAAACCATAACCTATTTCCAGTAAAACAAACGCTGTCCGATTAGCGCTTAATTGCAGTCTTTCCATCTGGTCTTTCATCGCTAAGGCGGCAACACATACTTTATCTGCAGTCCCCATATCCATACGATTTAGCTTTCGATATTCAGGAACTGTAGGTAAATGAATCACGCCCGGAGTAAAATAGACTGGCAATTTCATTGTCTTCATCTTAAAAAAGAGTTTTTTAATACCTTCGTTAACTGAAACTCCGCCGGTATCATCGCCCTCAATGGGTAACATCTGTTCTAACATTTTTTCGGTACAATTAGCAAGTTTAGTTAAAGGTAGCCCATAGCCTGAAGGACCAATAATCGCTTCAACCGGCAAGTAATTTTTTATCTCATCCAATAATATTTCAGGATTTTGGGCAACCGATTCTGATGAAATTGCTTTATCCAAAAAAATCGTTTCTTTATCGGAAGCAAACAAAATACCGAACAAATCAAAACTTTTTGTACCAGGGTCAATACCAATAATTTTCATAACACCTCCAATGAAAATAAATAAACTCTAATATCAATATCATATAATGCTCTATTATTCTAATGTGGAATTTAAAAAATTTTCCGTAAGGCTTATTTTCAATCTGTATGATTTCCGATAATTTATTAATTGTATTTTGTGAACATCTATGATTTTATCAATATACTTTATCATCAGCATAAAAACTGTATAATATTTACAATGTATATCTTTCCCGGAAATAATCTTTAAAAAATGCCTATTGCCCAGCTTTCAAACCTATTTGAGTTTAATTTTATAAAACATTCTCATTATATCTTTTTCCTAAGACATGTCATCGAAGTGATTATTAACTGCAATTGTTGAATTAATAGTTCTTGTGGACATTTTTATATCCATTAATGCATGCCGTTAATATCTCCTTGTGCAAGCTTAACATTTATTTCTTCAATCCTCTAAGATCATTGGTATTCATTCCTGGAGCAAAATTACTTACATTAAAGTAAATCATTATTTTTTCAAGGGCTGATCAATCATTAGTATAAAAACTGTTCTTACCAATTTAATGCGTTTGTGAACCAAAATGTTACAGTCATTCTATATAATGCGCGATTATTCGAAGCGTATATTTATTTTTTATTTCAATATATCAATCTTTCATAACATAATATTTTTTTAATCTTGCAATTTAGTAATTTACAACGGACAATACGGATCGGATTCAAACCAATCTTGAGTTAAAGCATAGGTTCTAGTGCGACAACCACCGCATTCCAGTTGATATTCACATCTACCACATTTGCCCTTGCGATTTTTTTTATTCTGAATTTTTGTCAATAAATCTCCATCAAATTCTTGCCAACTTACTGCGGAAAAACTACACGGTTTTAATGTTCCGTTGGGTTCAATAAAAACATATTCGCCAAAAATACAACCGGTTTTCGCCTCAGCCACAATTGGTCCATCCTTTTTGTGTCGTGGCTCGGAAATTGATACTCGAAATTTTTTGAGCCATGGAATGGAAAAAGGTTCGTCGACTGTAACTTTGATATTTAATTTCTCTTTGAGATTAACAATTTCTGAAAAAATTTCTGATAAATTAGGAATTACCCAAGATGTTCGCTGAACAATATTGGGTTTAAAACCAAGAAAATTTATTGAATTTATCTTAAGCTCTTTAGCCAATTTTCCAATTGCTTTAATTTCTTCAGGCCGGGCATTCATTTCTTGTAAAGTAAAATTGATAGAATCTAAAATTTGATAAGTTTGACTAATCTCAATTGCTTGCAATACTTTTTCAAATTTTGCGCCCTGACGTATTTTTTCATAATTTAATTTTTGGGCACTATCAAGACTTATTAGCAGTTTGACACCTAATTCTTGACATCGGCTGGCGTATTCCTTTTGAAAACCGTTTCCCGAACTTATGATATAAATTGCTCGATCATTACTTTTTAATAGTTCAATAATCTTAAATATGTCTTGCCGTAAAAATGGCTCGCCACCTTCGATTAAAACCCAGTGCGGATTATACACATCAATTTCAGTTGCCAATTCTATTGCTTTATCTGTTGGTAAGTCATTATAAAATGAGCGCAACCCTTGATAGCGACAATGAGTACATGCAAGATAACAGTGCGTTGTTATTGCCCAATCAACAAAAATTGGCTGAAAATTCTTAAAATCAAATTTAAAATACTTCATTTTATAATTATACTTAACAAATAGAAAAAATCAAGACAATTTAATGCCAAAATTTAACCGTAGATTTATTGTTTTTGGAAAATTCTGCCAAATTGCTATTTTTTTGTTCTAGAATTCAGAATTCTGTAATCTTTCGGCTTAATTTGTAAAATGCAACTTCCCAATATACCATTTTTTGTCAGGTTGTTGGGATTATCAATTCGATATATAACAAAGCCGCATGAATTATATCTTACCGGCCAATAACGGAAATAGTATTATCAATTGAATTAGTTACATAAACCAAATTGCCATTATTTAAAACTGCAATTTTACTGGGTGATTCTCCTACTGGAATCAAAGCTACAACTTGTTTATCAGTGGTTCTAATAACCGAAATTGTATTTTCTCCTTGATTTACAACATAAATATACTCACCATTACCAAATGTCTTAATATCACTCGGATTATCACCGACCAAGATCGTTGCGTGAATAGTATTATCTAATGTAGAAATTGCCGAGACGCTATTACGGTCATCAGTTACATAGATATACACTGCATTAGGCAAGCTCGTAATTACCCGCGGACTTCTACCAAATGGTATGGTAAATGCTACGGAATTGTTTGAGGTTTGAATTTTAGAAATATTATTACTTCCAGCATTTGTCACATAAACATATTCACTATTCGGCAGTGCAGCGACATCCCAAGGCATAATGCCAACCGGTACCGAAGTAATTACCGAATTATTCGCCGTCTGAATAACAGCAACACTTTCAGTATCAATTCTGGTTACATAAATATAATCGCCGTTAGGTAGTATGCTGAGATTTTTGGGTGATTGGCTAATTGGAATCTGTGCGAAAACCGTGTTATCAGAAGTTCTAATTACGGAAACGCCGTATTTTGTTGTTACATAAAGGTACTGGCCATTGGGATGGACACAAAGAGAATAAGGATTTTCAGGACAATAAATTTTTCCAACTATCGTATTATTGATGGTCTGAATCACCGTAATGCTATCATTGCCGTAGTTTGCAACATAGACATAATGATCATTGGGTAACGACACTATACCTTCAGGTTGACTATTATTGGCTAAAGAAATTGTTGTTACAATATGATTGGGAAAATTACTCCCGCTTAAGTTAATGCGCACCTGATATTCATAAGACCAATCACTCATTTCACCCTTAGTGTCTTTAGCCCGACTCTTGATATAATAAATTCCAGGTGATGTCCAACGTTTTCTTATTGTTACTGAAACACTACACGGCATAAAAGCACTCCACTCAGAAAGAGTTCCATCACCCCAATCAAATTGATAAGCAAGACTATCACCGTCAGCATCCAAGGATAAGGTTGTAAAATCATTAAAGACATTCACAAAACTCGTCTGCGGACCGGTTAATACAAATGGTGTTCGGGGCACGCGGTTAGAAGAAATATAAATCACTGCTTTATCTGACCATACTGATTTATTCCCTTTTAAGTCTTTTGCCTGAGCTCTGACCTCAAAAGTATCTGAAGTTTTCCAAGCATGTCCTAAAGAAACTGTTTCGCCCAACGGAACAAAATTACTCCAATCCGAAGTATCGCCATCTCCCCAATCGAATCTGAGTGCTACGCGTTCATCTTCCATATCTAAAGCTGACGAGACGAATCGATAAGTTATATTCACTCGACCAAATTGTGGTCCAGAAGGAGTATCTGGAATTCCCGGCGCACGATTCTTCTGGCAACTGATGATTAGGTATGAATTAACTAAAAACAATATTACTAATAAACTCTGCTTCATAAAGATATTCATATATAACAAGTTATCTTATCATTTAACCAATGTCAAGTCTATAATTAAAAATCTGTGCCCTTTTATCATTTAATAAATATTTAAGATTAACTTTTACTTAAACAAACTTACTGCATATATCTGGTTTCAACTGTAAACTATCTATGACATATGCAAAAAATGTTGACTTTTAAAAAATTTTAGTTAATATCTTTTTTACAATGAAAGAAAATAAAAAATTAAAGTTCGGTTTTTATTGGGCCGCATCTTGCGGTGGTTGTGAGATTGCGGTCTTAGACCTCAACGAAAGAATTTTAGACGTCTTTAATCTTGCCGATATTGTTCTCTGGCCAGTCGCAACTGACTTTAAGTATCATGATGTAGAAAATTATCCTGATGAGTATATTGATGTCTGTTTTTTTAATGGCTCGGTACGCAATTCAGAACAAGAATATCTTGCAAAAATCCTACGTCAAAAATCAAAAATTTTAGTGGCTTTTGGTTCTTGTGCGCATCATGGTTGCATTCCTGGTTTAGCCAATCTACATAATCGCCAAACTATTTTTCAAACTATTTACCAAGAAACCAAGTCTACTAATAATCCACAGAACAAATTACCTCAAAATAATTTATCATCAAACGGCTTGACACTAACATTACCCGAATTTTTTGATGAAGTTAAACCTTTAGATAGAGTAGTTACAGTTGATTACTATTTACCTGGATGTCCACCACCTGTCCCGATTATTGCAAATGCGATAGAGGCAATTGCCCAAGGCCAATTACCTGACAAAGGAACGGTCTTATCACCAGCAAAAGCATTATGTGATGAGTGCGCACGAAACACCAATTCCAATAAAAAAATGCCTGATATTAAACGAGTCTATGAAATTCAAGCCGACCCTAAAGTCTGTTTTCTTGAACAAGGAATTATTTGTATGGGCCCTGCAACCCGAAGCGGTTGCCAAACCCGTTGTATTAATGGCAACTGGCCATGTACTGGTTGTATGGGACCAACGCCTGAAGTGATTGACCAAGGTGCCAAAATGATAAGTGCCATTGGCTCAATTCTCAAAATTGATGAAGAAAAAAAAATAACTGATGATGAAGTACAAACTTTAATTGATAAAATCAAAGATCCAATCGGCACATTTTATATGTATGGCCTAGCTTCCGCAATCATAAATAGAAAAATCAAACAATGAAATTAAAGACATTGAGCAAAAATTTTATGTTTCTATTTTTGATATCAGAATTTTAACTTTAACATATGCGTTTAATCACCAGTACCTTAATTGGCATATTTTATCTGTCCGACTTTAGCGATAATAATAAATTGAATATGAAAAATAAAAATCGCTATTACGAAATCTGGCATTTTTATCTTTAATCTATTACATATAATATGAACCGCATAACAATCGATCCTATAACAAGATTAGAAGGCCACGGTAAGATTGAAATATTTTTAGATGAAAAAGGCGAAGTCCAAGATGCATATCTTCAGGTACCAGAATTAAGAGGTTTTGAAAAGTTTTGCCAAGGTAGAAAAGCCGAAGACATGCCACAACTTACCAGCCGAATTTGTGGTGTCTGTCCGGTTGCCCATCATTTTGCGGCGGTTAAGGCATTGGATATGGCATTTGGTGTAGAACCAACTTCTGTAGCGAAAAAGTTAAGAGAACTTATATATTGTGGTTATATAATATATGACCATATTCTCCATTTCTATTTCCTGGCTGGTCCGGATTTCATTGTTGGACCAACCGCACCTAAAGAGAAACGAAACATTATCGGTGTCATTGAAAAAATCGGATTGGAATTAGCTAATGAAGTAATTAAACATCGTGCTTATGGACAAAAGATGACCGAGATTTTAGGCGGCAAACCAACTCACCCGGTTTGTGGCTTACCTGGAGGGCTCACTAAATCCCTTACTGAAGAAAACAGAATCGAGATGGAAAAGATGGCTCAATCCTGTTATGAGTTTGCCCAAAAATCCATCGAAATCTTCCATAAAATCGTCTTAGAAAATCCCAGTTATATGGCTTTAATTGTAAACCCCGTATTAGCCCTAAGTGTCTATAATATGGGTTTAGTTGACGAAAAAAATCGGGTTAATTTTTATGATGGAATGATTCGAGTTACGGATCCCCAAGGCAAAGAATATATTAAATTTCATTCTGCAGATTATCTCAATCATATAGCGGAAGAAGTTCTGGAATGGTCCTATGTCAAAATACCTTATCTCAAAAACGTCGGTTATCAAGGACTAAAAGATGGTATTAATTCTGGAATTTATCGAGTCGGCCCCCTGGGTCGATTAAATGCCGCGGAAGGCATGGCTACTCCTAAAGCCCAAGAAGAGTATGAGCTAATGTATCAAACCTTTCAAACCAAGCCAGTTCATAATACCTTGGCTTACCACTGGGCAAGACTAATTGAATTATTATATGCTACTGAACGTGCTTTAGAACTTTTAGCCGACCCAGAAATTATTGACCCCAATATCCGAAATATGAATTTTAATCCCCAAAATATGGGTATTGGAATTGTGGAAGCCGCCCGAGGAACCTTAATTCACCATTATGAAGTGACTGAAGATATGCTAATTAAAAATGTAAATTTGATTGTCGCCACAACTCACAATAATGGAACTATCAATATGTCTATTCGCAATGCTGCCCAACAATTTATTAGAAATAATAATATTAAGCAAGCCAATTTGCTTGACGGCATCCTTAATTCTATTGAGATGTTTTTCCGTGCCTACGACCCTTGTTTTGCATGTGCATCCCATACCTTAGGCACAATCAACTTACAAATTAACATTTACGACCAAAATAGAAATCTCGTCACTTCAATTAACCGATAATTTAGTAAGATTTCAAAATATATCCGTGGTTAAATTAAATAGTTGACGTGAGTTTTCCATATTGTCAATTTCCCTTTTATTTATGAACTATAAAAGACTGTATCTTTAATTTATTGTGGTAGCGTCAAGATTTTTTTTGTGCAAACTAGTTGTTCTTACACAGGTATGTTCGCTTTTCAAATTATATTAATATTAGTATGTGGAAACATTGATAAGGATGCGTCTTTCTCTGTAACATATCAATGCTAAATTTACACAAAATACTATACTCTACCATTTATGAACTATAAAAAAATTATATCCTTAATAACTCTATTACTATCTGATATCTTAATCCTTATCGTAACTTATCTGATTGGTTATCTGCTCCGAGCATATCTCCTGCCTATAATCTTTCCTTGGCTGGTTCCCATATTACCATTTCAAATTTTCATCTCCAGATTTTATTTAGTCTTACCTTATCTTTTAATCTTTGCTTACGAAGGACTTTATACCCGACGATTTGACTTTTGGGAAGAAACCCGACGCCTATATAAAAGCAATCTCATCGCTACAGCCATTATTATGATTATTCTTTATATAACGAGGGGATTCATCGTTTCTCGACTGATAATTTTGTTAGTTTGTCTGCTTAACTTTATCTTATTACCGTTGCATCGATTTGTTATCAAAAAAATACTACTTAAATTACAGTTTTGGTCTAAAAATCTTTTGGTCATCAGCGCAAAGGAAACCTATCAAAAACTAATCGACCACCTCCAACGCCATACGACATTAGGTTATCAACCCACAGCATTTATTGAAGCGCATCAAATCAGCAGCAGTAACATTGACCTCGTCTTAAGAAAAGAAAAAATCGATTCGATTATCATCTCAGCCTCAGACCTAAAGCAGACCGAGCTGCTAAAGATTTATGAACAGGCCGAAGGTAAGATTGAAGATTTCTTCGTTATTCCTGAACTGTCACAATTACAAACAGTTGGCATTGATGTTGAACAATGGGAATCGCTCTTAGTTATGAAGTTTCGTTATAATCTTTTACGTCGTGAAAGTCAAATCGTTAAACGAATTATTGATTTAACCTTAGCCAGTCTATTATTAATTATCGCAATGCCCTTTTTCTTACTGATTGCAATATTAATAAAAGTCTCCTCTCAGGAACCAGTGTTATTTATTCAAAACCGCTTAGGAAAAAATAAAAAAGTCTTTTCTTGTTACAAATTTCGGACAATGTATCTTGATGCGGATAAACGATTAGATAAAATTCTTTTCAGTTCACCAGAATTAAAAATGGAATGGCAAAAGCATATGAAAATATCAAACGATCCAAGAGTAACACCGATTGGTAAATTTCTTAGACGAACCAGTCTCGATGAATTGCCTCAATTATGGAATGTTATCAAGAACGAGATGAGTTTGGTTGGTCCACGGCCGTACCTGATAAAAGAAGTTGAAGAATCGCAAAAAGCGATGGACATTATCTGCCGGGTAAAACCTGGGCTCACTGGTTTATGGCAGGTTTCCGGTCGTAGCGATTTGAGTTTTGAAGAAAGAATGCGCTTAGACGAACATTATGTCAAAAACTGGACAATCTGGATGGATTTAGTTATACTGATAAAGACAATCAAAGCCGTCATTAAGGCTCAGGGAGCATATTAATGAACAAGACAAACCTCACTCTTGTAAACAAAAATGAGTTTGGAATGAAAATCAAGTTTAACCAGAAAATTTTAAAGACAACTTTTTTATGGATATCATTAATAATTATTTCGGTAAATTGGATTAATGGCGATAATGAATGGCAATCTTATACAAATACGAATTTCATCAATGATATTACGGGAAAAGATAAATATTTATATTGTGCTACCCGTGGAGGTTTAGTAGTATTTTCTCGAACTGATGAATTGTTTGTTGAATATTATACCAATGCCGAAGGACTACCTTCAAATCGTATTAATTGTTTGGCATTTGATAAATGGCAGAAACTTTGGCTGGGCACAAACAATGGCATTGCCATTTTTGACCCTAATTCTAAAGAAATTACTCGTTATCCCCTAATTAATCTTTCATCGAATAACATTAACAAACTAACAGTTTCTGGTGATTCGATTTTAGTTAGTTGTAATAATCGTTTTTATATTATCGACACTAAAGGTACAGGATCATTTTCTGATGACATAGTTTTACAACCATCCTTACCGTCTGTCGCCGGCCGAAAAATTTTTTCCCTATGCGCAAGTGCCAACCACTTTTGGATTGGTACTTTTCCCGAGGGCATTATTAAATACGAACGGAACTTACAATCTTATACCACTTATCGTACAATCGGTGATTCGGTTAAAGCAATGCTATTGATTGGCGATACATTGTATATTGTAACTGAAAAAGCCTTATCGCGATTTAATGGCGTGAGTTTTGATACTGTTAAGCTCTTTCCCCAGCATTATCTCGTCTTTGATTTGAAATATGAACGCAACCATTTTTATATTGCGACCCGTTCTGGACTTTTTGATTATGACCGAAATAATCAATTTAGTTCGCTAATTTTACCTGTACTCCTTTGGGAAGATTCAAGATGTATCTATCTATCGGAAGGAATCTGGGTTGGTGTAGGCGGACATATATTTTTTGGTGGCGGACTAAGATATTATTTCAAACATTGGCGTTATTATTTTACCTCGAGCCCAATTTCCAATAATATCTCTTGTGTTACAACTGACGCGGAGGGCACAATTTACACAACCCACTATCCAAGTTATACTTATAATTTTAAAACGATAAGTTATAAAAAGTATAATGAATACTGGCAACTTTTACGAGATACCTTGTTCGATGGCTGGATTTGCGTCGTCGATAAACAGAATCGTTTATGGGTTGGTCATTGGGCAGGAAATAGTGGAATTAGTTGTTATAACCCGCAAACTGATTCATGGTCTTTAAAAACCTGGCCTGGTTCCCGCGGAGTGATTGGTGCTTTGGGAATCGATAATAACAGCACCAAATGGACCTATAATCAAGACAATAAAATAATTGCGGTAACTAATAATGATAGTGATTATGTCTTTACTGTTCCTGGAATTTCTCGTCCTGAGCGTCATGGCTATGAATTTGCTTTTGACACCAAAAATCGAGTTTGGTTAGTGACGCAAGAAGGACTTTTAATGTATGATCACAACAATACTTTAGATAATCCCGCAGATGACAACTACAAAATTTATCGAACTACAGCTGAAATAAAATCACTGGCAATTGATACCCGGGACCGAGTTTATGTGGGCACTTCTCAAGGATTAGCATTGTTAAAAGATAATAGTTTTCAGTTTTTCAATCAGAATAATATTTTGCGCGTGAGAACCGATTGTCAGGACCGAGTATGGTATTTGACCAAAGTTGGTTTATCCATGTATGACCCTTACACTCAAGAAAGCCGAAGTTATACTAAAGATAATAGCCGAATTATTCCGAATATTGACCAAGACGAACAATTTTATCAATGGTTACATATCGATAATGCCCGCAATCGTATTTTGATTGCCACCAAAGAAGGATTGAGCCAATTCCAATTCCAAGCAGGTCCACCGAGACAGATAACTGAAATTAATGTACATCCCAATCCGTTTATTGTCAAACTACATCAAACCTTAACCTTTGACAATTTACCTAATCAGTCGATTATTCGCATTTATACTTTAGAAGGTAAACTTATTGCCACACTTGTTGCCACGCTGTATTCACCGCGTTTGTATTGGGAGCCTAAACAGTTATCTACCGGAATTTATTGGGCCTATGTTACTTCACCTTATGGTAAAGGAATCACCAAGTTTGCTGTTGTTCGTTAATAACCGATGCTAGCCATCTTTTTCTCTCGGAGAACTTGCAAATTGAATCGGGCGATACATCGTTTATTTCTCTCGTTAAGTTAAAAATTCAATCAATATTCGTTCTGATCTTCTTCGTCAATAAAATCTTCTTCCGATTCTTCTTCAAATTCATCACCAATCATGCATTCATCATAATCCGGACATTCATCACAACAAGTATCGCGCAATTTACCTAATTCTTCGCATTCTTCATAATAAGGGCAAATATCACAACACATTTTGCCTCCTTAATAAAATTATGTTTAGAATTTTACAATCATTTGTTCTTGAAGACAAAAGATGACTAAATTTCTCTGCACTTTTTTGTGCTTTAGGGAATTTTGCAAGCTTCTTCCTAATTCGCTATATTCTTATATATAATTATTTCTTGATAAATCGCCTTTTTGGCATCATTTTTTGGGGTTTCTCTTTTTCATCATCAGATAAATCCATACAAGAATCAAAGTATTTGCATTGATGACAACAGTCATCTCGAAGTTGGGCTTTTTTTTCACACAATTCATAGCCCGAACAAGCACGACAACACATTAATTAAGTTCCTCCTATAATCGGCATTGTGTTTTAAAAACACAATACTATTGATTATGTTATTTGTATTTATTATCTTCATTATTTATTTTTATTTAATTTAAAGCGAAAAATTTGAAACCATCGGAATTAATTATGGAGATCTCTCTACCGGATTATTTGTTCATCATCAGGATTAATTCCCGAGCAATTTCCGCAGCCGCTGAGGCATAAGCCAAATTATTGTTAGCCAGAGGATTAAACTCAACAATATCGCAACCAACAATATTTAAACCACTTATTTTGACAATCGAGTTGAATAATTCGTGATAAGAAATACCAGCTGGTTCTGGAGTCTGAACTGCAGGCATAAGTCCACAATCTAAAACATCGATATCCAAGGTTAAATAACAGGGTTTTTTACCAATTCTTTTTTTAACCACATTCAAATGTTTTTCAACTCGAGATAAAAACATATTTTTATTCTTTGTTGGACCAGTAAGTGATCGAATTCCAAGTTGAAAAATATGGGCGGGCGGTAAAATCTCGCCGATTCTTCGGATAACAGTTGCATGACAAATTGTTTCGCCTAAATACTCATCTCGCGTGTCCGAATGAGCATCTAACTGGATTAAATTCAGGTCGGGATAATATTTCTTAAATTCAGCAACAATGGGCAAAGTAATCGTATGTTCGCCACCTAAAACCAGTATCTTTTTTCTATTTTTAAGATAATAAGAAATTGCGCTCTGAATTTGCTTAAGAGTATCCTCAATTGTCGCAAAAGATAACACAATATCGCCGGCATCATAGATTTGCAGTTGCGAAACATCCTTATCAAAATATGGACTATACGATTCAATGTTTTCTGCTGCAAGACGAATTTGATTCGGTGCAAAACGGCAACCGGATAAAAACGAACTCGAACGGTCATAAGGAATGCCAACTACTACCGTTTGTGCCTTAGTTAAAGTTGCAGTTGCAAAATATAATGCCATCTTCTGGCTATGCCATCATACTAAAAATTATAAATTTGTCAAGCACTTTTTTGATTTGGCCAAATGTTGTTCCGGTTATGCAATATTAATCTGTTGTTTTCATTATTTTCGATATCTTCCACAGATTATACAGAAACAACCACTTGAATAGATATAAGATATATTCATCCAATCATGGATTAGTCTTTTGACATTTTCACCTGGATTTAATTTTGTAGTGGAAGATAATATTATTTAAATTTTCTTAAAGCTAAATTGACTTTGGGTGAAAAGCCAAGCATCCTGGATTATCGTCTGCAAATCGGATTTTTCTAATTTTAAGCCCAATTCTTTTTTTATCTTTTCCGCATCGGCAATCAGAACTGGGCAATCTCCAATTCGTCTTTTTCCAATTCTATGGTTAATCTTTTTATTAGTTACTATCTGCACCATTTGTAAAACTTCCAGATTAGAATAACCAATACCCGTTCCAACATTATATATTGCGATACCGGATTTCATCTTTTCCATAGCCAAAATATGAGCCCTGGCTACATCATAAACGTGAACATAGTCGCGAACACAAGTTCTATCTGGGGTTGGATAATTACTGCCATTAATAGTGATCTTTTTCTTTTTCAGTGCCGCTTTCAATAATGTTGGAATCAGATGTGTTTCTGGTTGATGGTCTTCACCCCAAATACCGTCTTTCGTAATATAAGCACCAGCGGCATTGAAATATCTTAAGATAATACAATCAATAACTTTAGTCTTAGCATACTCCTTTAAAAACATTTCAAAAATCTTTTTAGTTTGGCCGTAGGGGTTTAGGGGATTTAATGGTGTCTCTTCATCAATTGGGATTTTAGGCGCTGAGCCGTAAACTGCGGCTGACGAAGAAAATACAAATTTACGACAGCTACCAGAAGCAACCATTTCTTGTAATAGATTCATTCCCGCAACAACATTATTTTGAAAATATTTTTCCGGATGTTTTATTGATTCTTCAACTGAGATCAGTGAAGCAAAGTGCATCACACATTCAAATTTATGGTTATTAAAAATTTTTCTTAATAAACTAATATCACCGATATCACCTCGTATAAACTTAACGCCTCGGGGAATAACATCTAGTTTACCAGTTGATAAATTATCGATAATGGTAACTTCATAATTATGTTCGGTTAGCAATTTACTTGTGACCGAACCAATATAACCGGCACCGCCGGTTACTAGTACAGATTTATTATGAGTTTTTTTCATATACACAACAATAATACAATACTCAAAAATCTCAAATCGTCAATACACTAACGCAATATTGGCGGCGTCAAGATTTTTATGTAAATTAGCTTTTTCATCCTTAGTGTGTTTTCCTTTTTAAATAATATACAATGGCGATGATACATCTTTTCCACCGACATATCAATGCTGAATTTACACAAAAAATTATACTCTACAAGTAATATGACCTAAAACTTCTTCGCGTTTTAATATGTTTTGTGTGTTTTACATTTGAGCTGTTTCGTTTTGCTCAATATACCACCTGACTAAAAGTTTTCGTGTGATTAGAATGATAACAAAAATAAAATGTTTGATGAAAAAAATTACGACCAGAAATCTTCTTTTTGAAAATTAAGCATTAGAGTCAGCTGTATCAAGCTTATATGACAATTTAGTAAGCGTCAATATTTTTCTTTTACAGGTGTGCACTTCGTTCTAAAAATATATTATGCTTAAACAGAGGTGATGATATAACTTTTTCTTTAACCTATTGATACCAATTTTACACAAGATATTAGACACGATTACAATTTTATAATATTTTTTAATCTGATTTTTTTCAAAGAAACGGAATGACTAAAGAATTCCACCACTAATCGATGTTTGTGTCTTACGATTCTTTGCATATATTAGATTAGTATTAGACATTCTTTTACAATTACAATTTACTGGGTCTGCTATTATGTAAAGACATAACATCTTAAGAAAGTCACATACCGAGGATTCTTACATATAAGCATAGATGCGTGATCGATTCGTTTAGGGAAACATTCGTTTTATTTGCACTATGCATCACTTCTCAGACGATTTGACAAAAACTTCCGTATTTTGAACTCTTTTTAATTATTTGTCTGAACATATATTAACTCTCTTTATCCGGGGAGCTGTATGAGGGCTAAGGTGGGGCTAGCCCTAGGCTAGCCTAATGCCAGCATACTGAAAAGGACGGGTTACACCATATACCGCATACTAAGTCGCCTATCAGTTAGCCCTACTCCAATTAAACTGTATAGTCATCTTTTTATAATAGTTTACACCCAACGGCTATTGTTTGTAATGTTAGGGTGTTTTAAACTTACTCCAATCAAACTGTATAGTGATCTTTTTATAACATCTAATGCAGTACTTTAGCAATGCTTATAAAAATTAAGTCTCACATAAATTAATCCATTCCGCAATAACGCTTAAAACACCCTAATTTCAGCTTGTTATGCATTTTCTAAGGCAAAATCCAGTAGTGCCAATGTCACCTAATATTAAATAAGGTTTCTGCATACAAAGATTAATGTTATATAAAAACTCTTGTATACTGTTTTTCAACGAATTAGATTAAATTAATCTAAAAGTTTTAACAAAAAAAGATATAAAATTTCCCTTATTATGAAGTTGTAACAACGAATACTTAGACTTTTTCTGGAGTTGTAATCATTAAAGATAGAAAAAATTTATACCCTACCGAACAAGAAAGTAAATGATGATCAATTCGTAAGGCACAAGAAAAAATAGATTTTATAATGTCTGAACATTCTGACTTATTTGATGGTCGTTTATGTGATTATCTGTCAAAGCACTATGAGACAAGGTGTAAAAATGTCAATTGAACTGTTTAAAGAGACAAACAGTATTCGTCAAAGATATTTGCATTACGCTAATATTATTAGATAATTATATTGACAAGATATTAACTTCAAAATATTAAATCTAAATATAATTGCGTCAGCAGTGAAATTTCCAAAAGATCAATAATATTGACAATCTTGATCTAAAGAATAACGAGTTTCGGATGACGAACAGCGTATTAATGAAACGTGAAAATTTCCGTAAGATTAATATGTCGCTCCAACACCGAATCGCAACTGAATCGACAACT
>FMJZ01004773.1_pt1 | contig 22912 bp, 23 predicted proteins | sample 1987881 | NCBI WGS metagenome assembly FMJZ01 (sample SAMEA4378227, study PRJEB15110) | soil metagenome | biome: soil; feature: Field; material: Soil | place: India | collected 2015-03-11 | depth 0 m
AATATTGGTTCAAAAGGCATGAAATGCAGAAGCATAATTGATGGTTTTTTCGTATGGGACTCAGCGTCTCCTGAGCATTTTCAGACTTCTCGAATAGATTAGAGTGGGTGTCAAGATTTTTGTGTAAATTGTTTTTTAAGGTATATTCTCCTTTTTTCTATAATATTATTAATATAATTATATGAAAACAGGGAATGAGGATTCGCCTTTCTTCTTAAATATATCAATATCGAATTTACGCAAAATATTATACACTACAATAGATTAGTTAAGCCTGAAAAGACTACTGGATTAGATGAGAATACTAAATACCTAAATTACAGTTTAGACTGACAATTTTCAGTTTTTTAATGTAAGATTAAGATTTGATTTGTTTTCAAATTCAAGAGCGTTTAGGACTTTACATTTAGTCGTCAAGAAAATTATTAAGAAAACTCTGCAAAATGTCCAGATAAGACCGAATACACAAAAGACAAACCAAGAAATTCTCATATGTGCACATTGTGTCTCTTGAGATAATATTAACTTTGTCAGAGTTTTCTATTAAAACCTTAAAGATGTTTTCTAAAAGAGTTCATAAGATGGATATGGTCCCTTTTCTCTTTTCAGATGCATAAGATATTTTGAAATGTAGATTGAAATCGAGTAGATTTAAACTCGCGTTTAAACTAAATATTTCAAATTGAGAATAATGAAAGCTTATTAAAAAAGTTAGGCTAACAATAAATATTTCAAAGGGTTAAAAATAATTAGCAGTTACTAAATGAATAATTGACTAACTATCAGTCTTGAATTATAATTGTATACATATGATTACTCTTAATACTGTAAAAAATGATAGTGAAGTCAATGCTTACATAATCCAAGCAGACCGACACTTAGAAACGATTGGTTATACTGAGCATGGCACACGGCATGCGCGTTTGGTTGCCAAGAATGCGAAATCGATTCTTTTGGAATTAGGATATAATGAACGACTGTGTGAAATGGCAGCAATTGCTGGTTATTTACATGATATTGGTAATGTGGTTAGTCGGGAACGACACGAACAAGTTGGTGCACTTATTGCTAAAGATATTCTCAACCGATTAGGAATGCCCCACAACGAAATTGCAGAAATTATTTCCGCATTGGGTAATCATCATGAAGAAAATGGTAATCCAATATCCGAGATTTCTGCAGCTTTAATTCTGGCGGATAAATCGGATGTACATCGAAGTCGGGTGCGCAATCCGGAATTCATTAAATTTGATATCCACGACCGAGTAAATTTTGCTGTTAAAAAGTCAATTTTGACTGTAAACCGAGGCGAACGTAGAATCACATTTGATTTAATGATTGATACCTCAATCGCACCGGTGATGGACTATTTTGAAATTTTCTTATCCCGAATGATAATCTCCCGACGCGCGGCGGATTTTTTGAAATGTAAATTTGAATTAGTTATAAATAATAGTCGCCTAATTTAATGATTAATTCCGCATTTTTATCGAGCAGAATTGATTAATGAAGAACTTTAACATAGCTAATATCGGTTCAAAAAGGTGAGAATTGAAGATACATAATTGTGGTGTTTTGTTAGACCTCATCAACTCTTGAGCATTTATCAAAATTTCTAATGAATGGTTTAACCTTAAATTGGAAATGAAATTAGTAAGTAAATAACCGAGGGATCTGACGCAAAATTGTGCGTTCTATTTAGCCGAGCTAAACAATACGATAAATGATGCTGTTGCTCTTGAATTACAGATCCAATTTAGATAGAATTGAGTCTAGGCTTGTGACAATCAAATTTAATATCAAAATACCAACGGAAATTATCTTAATTTGGGTAATATATGTGGGGTTCTTCAGAGTTTACGAAAGATTAGCAGAAAATTGACTTATTATTAATATGGCAGATTCTAATCAGAAGTCTAAAGAAAACTCTCAAAAGACGGATGAAAAAAATAAATCATCCGTTCCCAATTTCTGGAAGCAACTTGATTTTTTAGGGGTAAGTGAGTTAATTGCTTATTTGAGAAATCCAACTAAGGTTTTCTTTATTAATTTACTGGCCGGAATCGGTCGAGGATTAGGTTTTGCCTTGGGAATGACCATTTTAGCCGCATTCATTTTTCTGCTTTTACGCCGAGCAGTAAATGCGCCCGTAATCGGTGCTTATATCGCTAAAATCTTGGAGATAATCGATGCCCAAAGACAGATATACCGTTAATATTTACCTAAATTGCTGGGATTAACATAATGGAATTACAATAAAATTTATGATTACACCGGAAATTTTATCAAAGGTCGCACGATTAGCAAGGTTAGGTTTAAGTTCCGATGAATTATTTGATTTATCTCTGGATATTGAAAAAATCATTCAGTATTTCCATCAATTGAAGGGCCTTAATTTAAGTGAAGTAGAACCGATGACTCATGCCGTTGAAATGAATTTAAGGCTTCGGGACGATGAACCGAGAATTACACCGGATGTCTGCAAATATTTGCCCTATATTAAAACTAACTACTTTTCGGTGCCCATAATATTAGAATGAGTAGTTATTCAGAATCAAAGGCTAATAACCAATTAACGAATCTGCCAATCACTGAACTTCATCAGAAAATAAAGAACAAAGATATCCGGATTTTTGACCTTGTTTCTGCAGTAATTAATCAGATTAAAGCCGAAGACCAAAAAATCAATGGTTATATTTCATTATATTTTGAAGAAGCCCTTGACAGAGCGCAACAAATGGATGAGACAATTTCGTCTTGTGAACAGATTAATTTGCTCTATGGTATTCCTATTGCGGTGAAGGATAATATTTGTGTCAAAGATAAGTTGACAACTTGTGGTTCAAAAATCCTTAGTAATTTTATAAGTCCTTATGATGCTACTGCAGTTGAAAAGTTAAAGCAAGCAAAATGCATTATTATCGGTAAGACAAATATGGACGAATTTGCGATGGGGTCGTCTAACGAAACTTCATATTATGGACCAACTGCCAATCCGAAAAATCCAGCATATGTCCCGGGCGGTTCTAGTGGTGGTTCTGCAGCCGTCGTATCTTATGGAGGTGCATGTGCTGCCTTGGGTACTGATACTGGTGGTTCAGTACGTCTGCCTGCAGCATTCTGTGGTGTTGTCGGGCTTAAACCAACGTATGGCCGAGTGTCCCGCTATGGCTTAATTGCTTTTGCCTCCTCTTTGGATTGTATTGGAATTTTGGCGCGTTCAGTAGACGATACCGCATTACTTTTGGCAACAATTGCTGGTTTTGATGAACGCGATGCAACTTCAGTTGACCTTCCAGTGAAAAAATTCGAGTTTGACTATTCGCAGTTCAAAACTTATACATTAGGCATTCCTCGGGAGTATTTTTCTGAGGGTTTAGATTCCAGAATTGCTAAAATTATTGAGGAAAAAATTAAAGAACTGAGTAAAAAGTGTCGAGCAGTAAAAGAAATTTCTTTGCCCAATACACGGTATTCAATTGCAACTTACTATTTAATCTGTACTGCAGAAGCGTCGTCGAATTTAGCGCGCTATGACGGCGTAAAATATGGTTTACGCGTCAATGCCACAGCTTTAAGCGAACTCTATGAATTAACTCGCGACCAAGGTTTTGGTAAAGAGGTAAAACGAAGAATTCTCATAGGCACTTATGGTTTATCTAAAGGATATTATGATGAATATTATGGAACCGCTCAAAAAGTTCGCAATTTAATTAAACAAGATTTTGATGAAGCATTTAAAACATGCAATTTAATTCTAACTCCAACGGCACCAACTTTACCATTTAAATTGGGTGAGAAAATTACTGACCCATTAGCAATGTATCTTTCGGATGTTTATACTAACTCAATAAATCTTGCCGGTTTACCAGCAATTTCAGTTCCAGTAGGGGAAATTGATAATTTACCCATTGGATTACAAATCATCGGGCCACCATTTGAAGAAACGCATATCCTTAATTGCGCTAAAGTAGTTGAATTCTTTAAATGAAATGATAAGACAGGTAATGAACAGAACCTGAATGATAAAACAAAAGTGATTATTTTGATTCGAAGTCGATATTTCACTCAAAGCAAAATTAAAACGTATCGATACATGGTGTAAACAAATGGGCAAACTCAAAGCCGATAATATAGCGGACGATAAATTAATTATTAGATTTGTTTAGTATTCGCCCAAGAATGAAATCTAAATGTATCTTTTTCGGTTATAAAAAGATTGTTAAAAAACAGCGCAGACTAAAGTACGAATAATAAATATGATGCGTTATAAAATTGGGATCAAGTAATGATAAAATTAAATTGTCTGTTTGCATTCTAAAGACATAAAAAAACAAACAATGAGAATGATCAAAGCATGAATGATAAATATGAAGTGATTATTGGATTAGAAGTTCATATCCAATTAAAGACAAAATCAAAATGTTTTTGTTCTTGTCCGGTTGAGTTTGGAGGTTTACCTAATACTAATGTCTGTCCTGTCTGTTTAGGACTACCAGGCACTTTGCCGGTATTGAATCGTAGAGCAGTTGAATTAGCGGTCTTAGCCGGCTTAGGGCTTAATTGTCAAATTTCCGAAAAGAGTAGTTTTGCCCGAAAACATTACTTTTATCCAGATTTACCTAAGGGATATCAAATCACGCAATACAAGGAACCATTAGCTGTGAATGGTTATCTTGAGATAAGCGGTTCAAAAATTCGTATTCGGCGGTTACATTTGGAAGAAGATTCAGGAAAATCAATGCACTGCGGCGCTGAGACTTTAATTGATTTTAATCGGTGTGGTGTTCCTTTAATTGAAGTTGTCACGGAACCAGATATCAAAAGCCCAGAACAGACAGTTCAAGTTTTACAAGTATTAAGACAGATTTTACAATATCTTGATGTTTCCGACTGTGATATGGAAAAAGGACATTTTCGTTGTGAGCCGAATATCTCGCTAAGAAGAATTGGTGAGACGAAATTGGGAGTCAGAACCGAATTGAAAAATCTTAACTCATTACGGTGTGTACGTGAAGGATTGCAATTTGAAATCGCACGACAAAAAGCCATTTTAGATAAAAATGGCGAAGTTATTCAAGAAACCTTATATTGGGACGAGCAAACGAAAACTGCTGGTCCAATGCGGGGTAAAGAAGAAAGCGAAGATTATCGCTATTTTCCTGAACCTGACTTGCCCGTATTAGTTATCAGTCAATCAGATATTGAGCGTATTAAAAAATCTCTAACATTAATGCCATGGCAGCGAAAAGCAATTTTGATGTCAGATTATAATCTACCAGAAAGCATTGTGGAAATAATTGTTGAAACCAAAGAGTTTGCCGATTACTTTGATAAAGTTTTACAAGCAATTAATGAGCCACAATTAGTAGCAAATTGGATGGTAACCGAAGTTCGTGCAGTCCTTAATGAAAAGGGACTGGAAATTCAAAACTTTTCGATTGAACCATCCGAATTGGCAGAATTACTAAAAATGCTTAAGGCGGAAAAAATTTCTAATAAAGTTGCGAAAGATATATTTAGTGAAATGGTAAGCAGTGGTAAGTCAGCATTAGATATTGTTAGCTCAAAAGACCTTACATTAATAGATGATGAAAATTTGCTCTTTAATGTGGTAAAAGAAGTCATTGATGAAAATCCTGATGTGGTGGTAAAATATAAAGCAGGCAAAACGACGGTGATTAGTTATTTAATCGGACAAGTTCAAAAAAAGACCAAAGGTAAACTAAAACCCCAAAAAATCCAAGAAGCAATTCTAAAACAATTGGATGAGACCATCATAATTTGAACAACTTATATCTCTATCGGTGAAACAAAAATGAACAATCAAAATATCGTAGAGGAAATAATTTCACGATTATAAATCAAATAAAATATAATTTATTTAACGAATGTTTATTGATCACATTTAAGTAGTACGCATTGTATCCGATACCGTTGGTGTAAATTGTTCAAGTCATAACCAAGACATTTAAGAACCATAAACCTAATTAACTGAAGTGAACCGCGCAATTGAAATCTAATAGAAATTGTTTTATATATTCTTAAACTTTTCTGAGTTGCGAAAATATCAGCTGTAGCGAAGACGATAAACATTCTTAAAGCGATAAGATTTGAATACGCATAAGTGCCTGATTTGCTGAAAATAAAATATAACCCCAAAAAGAAAACCCTGATTAAATTACCAGATACATCAATTAAAATGTTGTAATGTATGAAATATTAAAAGAAGTTAGCCAGCGCTTTTCAAAATCATATCTAAAAGCTAAAGTTGACCAAATATAAAGGCAGAATGAAAAGATAATGTTTTGTCTGTGTTCCCTTGTGGTTATTCTGTGGTTTAGATTTTAGAAATATATTAGGTCTTAGAAGTTAGATTATTACAAGATTAGAATTAAAATGTCGTCAATGTTGGTGGACATTTATTATAATTAGGTAGATCTAATGTTCCATCATGTTGTTTTTGATGATACACGACCGAGATAACCAATTCTTTATTGTTTATAAAAATATTAATGCTCCTTGTATCTTTTTTGATGATAACTTAAGATAACTTAAACCTGTTTAAGAAGATGGATGCATAAAATTCATATTATCCTTTTTTTACATACTTCATCCTTCATCATCATTTTGATTCTAAAGCGAACAGTGCGGTCTTCCGGATGAGCCCAAGGATAGTCTAAATGACTCTGCCGGGGATGATCCAGGGGATAACCCATGGGTATACCCCCAGGCTATCCCCCTGTCTACCCACTATATAGACTAACCTATTGTCTAATTGATAATTAACAAAAATACCGACTCTACTTATAAGTAGAGTATCGACTCAATTATATACTGGATAACCTACTTAACCAAGTCTTCTGTTTGGGTGTAAATAGTACGGCTTTTCCTGCTAAATTTCTGCTTTCTAATAATAAGTTTCTATTAGTTTCTACAAGTTTCTAAAAATTGGGTCATGATTAGAAAGTGTGGGAAAATGAACTGTAAAGTTCAGTCAGATAAAGAAAAAACTCTCAGTCGTTTTAGAAATGCTAAAATGCAATGCGTCAGTTACTGAAATCTGCTTTCGTTATAAATTTCCTGCTCACAAGTTTATCATTGGTGTGATCTGTTTTAAGATGATGGCAAACATGATCTTACTGGGATGCTACCGCCGAATTCGCTCGTGACAAACTATAAAAAAGTCTTATATAAATTAAATGCCTTTTTGTTCTAAAAACAGGGGTGCACAGCCAAAATGTAATATTTGGTATTTTTGTGGACTATCAGTAATTGTTTAATATCTAATTTTGAATTTTTTAGTATCCCCAAATTTCATTTAGATAGGACCTGCGACGACAATCGACGCAAAGTATTCGTTGATGCTGGGAACGATAGGGTATATCTGAGTAGCGAGTAGTGAATTGTAATGTCGTGTGACCATTATCAATGATAGCTAAATCTTTATACAAAGTTAAGTACAATGTCGGATTCGCAAATACCAGTTCGCCCACTTTATGGGCAATCCATAATAGTTGGGCTTTTGGAGCAATAACCTCACCACAAATTTCACAAAACACTAATTCTTTTTCAATAATATTTTCATAACCTTCTTTTTTAGTCTTGGCTAAATCATATTCTTGTGTGTGTTTTATCCCTTCTTGAGTCGTGCAATTATTAACACATTGACCGCAATAGATACACTTTTCTTGATAGTGAATAATTTTTCTGATTTTCCTGAAAATATCATCTTCGATGGCTCGGGCATTGGCTGGACAAACTTCTGCGCAAGCGCCACATCCAATACATCGTTCTTCATTATAGACAATAATACCCCGAAAACCTTTAGGAGGTATTGAAGATGCCTTAGGAAATTTTGCGGTATAAGGTCCTTTTATAATTGCGCGAATGGCTTCACCTAATTCTCTTAATTTAGGCTTTCTCATAATAAATCCTTAAGTATTGATAATAAAGGATAGACTTCATTATCATTCTTTATCTTCTTCAGGTGACCGGGCAATCAATTCTTTATTAAATTTATCTTGACCAAATTTATCCATTTTCGATTTGTGCCACATCTTTATACCAAATATTAGCGAACTTCGAGCCAGAGCGTGTGCGGCAACTGGCATTGTGATTAAAATGAAAAAGGCGCAGACTATGGCTTTTATGCCCATTGGGCTAAATCCTTTGAAAAAGAAAATTCCTAACATTAATCCACAAGTTCCCAGAGTAACACCTTTGGTTGCGGCTTGCATTCGGTTATATAAATCAGGAAATCGAACTAACCCAAGGCATCCTAATAAGTCAAAGGCAACACCAACGATAATTGCAATCCAACCGAATAAAGACCAAATATTAGTCATCCAGACTCCTTCCCTCTAAATATTTGGCTAAAGCTAAAGTTCCAATGAAACTTAGTATCGCAATCGTAATCGAAAGGTCCATCAGAAAAGGAATATTGTAGCGTAAAGCCATCAAAGCAGTGATACAGGTAAAAATAATACCCATAATATCAACTGCAATTACTCGGTCAGAAATACTCGGACCTTGTAAAGCCCGATACAAACAAAAGAAGGCACCGATTGCTAATAATATTATTAATATTTCCATTTTACTCCATAATCACACCACAGATATTATAGTTTTGTCTTTTAAAATATCTGTGAATTTAATCTCAGATTTCATAATTATTCAAATATCTTTTTTAAGTAATGTTCAAATGGACCAATAATACTTTGTGATGCTTTATTCATATCTTCGTGACGAATCCAAATCCAATGGATATAAAGCACATCATCAACTATGTCAACACTCATTGTTCCTGGAGTCATGGTAATTGAATTGGCAAGTAAGGTTCGAGCCAAGTCAGACTTAAGAATAGTTTTGACTTTGACAATACCGGGTTTTAAGGGTTTTTCCGGATGAATCACCCGATAGGCAACATCTAAATTAGCCTTAAAACATTCCCAAGCGAAAACTGGAATGTAAATTAAAAACCAAAATAATCGATGCGGCTGGAGAATTTTTATTGGTTGATATGTAAAATAACCACCAAAGACGATGGCGGAAGTTATAGCGATCATCAGACCGATTACCAATGATGGCGGATAAAATGTCCAAGTCAAGATTAACCACAAGATAAAAGCTAATACCAAAAAGCCAATTCTTTGTGACATCTTAATTAACCTTTTAATTTTCTGATTTCCGATATATCAAATGTTTTATATTTTTCATAAATCCGCACAATCAGTGCTAACATTACCGCAGTAGTTCCTAAGCCGATAACGATTGCGGTTAAAACTAACGCTTGAGGAATTGGGTCAACAAAATTATAAGATGCGTTGACTCGGGTTATTATTGGTGCCAGCGCATCTTTTTTAAATCCAATAAAAGCAAATAATAGATTTACTCCATATTCAGCCATACAAAAACCGATAGCAATTTTTAAGATGTTGCGTTTAGTAATTATTGCATAAAGTCCGATGATTATCAGTAAAATACAAGCAATAAATAAGAACATATGCTACTCCTTCATCAAATAATGGGTTGCGGCTAATGCTAAAAAGATACTCAAAAGACCTGCACCAACTTTAATACCAATGGCAATATTAGCCAATGGAATTATTCCAGCACTGAGAATTTTAAGTGGAGTTCCTTTTGATAAGATATTAGTGAAAAAGAAGACACCAGCGAACAATCCCAAAAGCGCGATAAAAAGGAACATTAGACCGCCAATACTTTCAAAAATTGAAGCAAAGAAATAAGAATTCTTTTCTCGAATTTCGGCTGCACCAAAAGCCAATACTAAAAGAATAAACGAAGCCGCAAGTATCACACCGCCGGCAAAACCACCGCCGGGAGTCAGATGACCATGAAGTATGATATAACAACCATAAAGAAAAATAAAGCCGGCAATGAATCTTGTAATCGTCTTGACAATGACTGTCATTCCATTACCTAAGGTCTTTGAGAATGTTGTCTCATTTATTGCTGTTAATTTATTTTGATTGCTTGCTATCTGGTTCATAATCTTTTTATCTGTAATTAAAACTTTTAAATATGAATTGAATTCATATAGTTTTTCTTTCATTCTGGTAACTTTTCATTGGCCATAAAGATTCTTTGTTGTCTTATCCTGATTAAGATTAAAATTAAAATGATTCATACTCTTCCTTTTGCGCGCATTATAGTTAAGACCCCCAAAACCGATGTGAATAAGACGACTGCTTCACCAAAAGTATCGTATCCCCGATAATCTAAAATTATTGCCGCGACAATATTCGCCGCACCAGTTTGAGCAAGTCCATAATCAATATAATGATGGGCAACTTTCATTATCGGTGAGCCGAATGGCGGTAAGGCCCTTATTCCATAAATTACCAGTAATATAAATAATGTCCCAAAAACGAAAAAGGTGATAACTGGAAATATGGCTTCGGTTTGAATCCCTTTGCCAATCGTAGTATCAGTATGAGTTGTTTTTAATATCGTAGCCGCAAAAAAGATGACGGTGAGAATTTCAACGACAATCTGAACAATTGCTAAATCTGGTGCTTGAACTAAAATAAACATAATAGCAACGGAAAAACCTACAATGCCCATTGCTACAGAAGCAGCTAATAAGTCTTTAATTTCAATGGCAACAATTGCGGCAGCGAGCATTGCAATTGAAAGTAAATAAAGTTCTATCATCAAACACTCCTTAATCTTTTAGGATAAGATTTACGATAATAATACAAAATGCCGATAGCGATTGTAATAAGAAGAATTATCGGAGATGGAGTAAAAGTTAGTGGATTGGTGTTGGCAATCATTTCCGTAGTAAATAATTTTGTACAGCTTAATGACGGTGTTACGATTATATGCCAAACCAAAGGAATTACAAGTACGCCTAAGATAATACTTAGGATGGCTAAAAATACAGGTGGAAATACCATACTGAAATTTGGGTCTCGGATATGATGTAAACATTTCTGGCAACTGTCTGGGGAATGCGGTTTTAAAGCGAAGATGAGTTTTAATAAATAGATTGGTGTGATAATAACACCGCAAATGATAACGAGAAGAAAGATAAATTGGAGATTATTTGTAGGGAATAAATTTGTCTGTGAGATGCCTTCAATTAGCCACCATTTAGAAAAGAAACCGTTTAACGGAGGAATGCCCATACTCGCTAAGGCCGCAATAATAATTACGGAAAATGTTATTGGTAGTTTTGTTCCTAAACTATGAAAATCTTCTAAGCAAGTAGTCTTGAGCCAATATTCAATTGAACCGGTGGCTAATAAAAGTGAAGGCTGAAAAGTTAGATAATTGAGTAAGTGATAAATACTTCCGGCAATTCCATAAAGATTGGCAGAACCGATACCCATGAAAATAAAACCGATCTGACTTATTGAACCAAAAGTTAGTAACCGATAAGCATCATGAGATTTAGTTGCTACTATCGAAGCAATAATGATACTTAAAGCACCAAAAGATAAAATTATCAACCGAATTAAATATACATCACTAATATCAAAGATGAAATACGAGAGACGGAATAATAAATAGATACCAACAATTTTATCTATTACCATCGGAATAAAAGTCATAATTGTAATCGGTGATTTAACTATCTTTAAAGTCCAGGTATGAAGTGGAATTATTCCAATTTTACCAATAATCCCAATTAAGATTAATAAAAAGGAAACTAAAGATATTGGCGTATTGGCAGTTAATCTGGGTTCAGATATAATCGAAGTTATGCCGCTTGATGATAAGAGCATTAGTATGCCCGCGAAAATTAAGATGTTAGATAATCCAACAATTATAAACATCGGATTAGTAATTGCAGATAATTTTATGAGTTCTTTCTCGCCTTGTCCAGTAGTAATCAAAATAAAGACATAAAGTACAAATAATGAGATAACAGAAATTAGAAAGAGAAAGATTAGATTATTAGCCAGAATGATACAATTTCCCACGGATATCGTTACTAAAAGAAAAAGATAGTATATATTAAGATATCGATATTTACGCATCGAGCGTAGCGAATAGAGCAAAATTATAAATCCAATTAGAGCAACACTTAAGATAATTACACTACTGAATTGGTCTATATAAAACCCGAAGTCAATATTTTTGAAAGTAAAAAGTTTATGATATAATGCTTCAGTTTTTCGGGTAATAATAAAAAGATAAGTTGCGTAATATAAGTTAAGAATTGTACCTAAAAAGTTCAATTCATTTCGCAACCGGGATACAAGGTATCCTAAGATTCCAGCAAGAATTGGAATAAGTGATAAGAAAACTAACGCATTCATATTTTTTAACGACGATATTTTGACATTAGGGATGCAGTCTTTTGCCAAGATAATTGCAACAAATCTTTACCGGTATATCGGACTTTGCCATTTTCTAAAGCAACTATCCGTTCGGTGCAACAATAACAAGGGTCAACGGCAGCTAAGCATAATACCGCATCCGCAATCGAATAGCCTTTTACTGCTACTTCATTTGAGACAATATTCATATAACTCGGTGCGCGGATTTTATGTCTGATCGGGCTATTAGTACCATTACTTCGAATATAATGGAAAACTTCGCCTCGAGGAGCTTCTGCTCGGCCAATACCTTCTCCAGCTGGAATTTCTTCGATTCGGTTTTCAATCGGACCTGAGGGTATTTGTTTCAGACATTGCCGAATAATTTTTATTGATTCAAAACATTCTAAAAGTCGGACTTTGGCTTTGGCAAAAACATCGCCTTCTTCAACAACAATTATATCCCATTGCACTCGGTCATAAGCACAATGTGGGTCATCTTTTCGAACATCGATTGCGACACCGGATGCTCTTGCGGTTGGACCGACTACACCGTAGTCAATCGCATCCTGTTTCGAAAGCACACCGATATTTTCTAAACGAGCACGAATGACAGGGTCATCGATGACTGCTTTTGTAAACATCTTTGTTTTGTCTTCAATCTCGGTTAGGACACTTTCAATCTGCGGAATTTGTTCAGGCAAGATATCACGTCGGACACCGCCAACTTTATTCATTGCATAATGGTTACGATTGCCTGTTATCATTTCAAATAAATCCAAAACCGGTTCACGATAACGCCACGCCCACATCCAAACCGTATTATAACCAATAAAATGACCGGCTAATCCCAACCAGAGGTAATGGGAATGAATTCGTTCTAATTCATGAATTATAGTCCGAATGTATAATGCTCTTTCTGGAACAGAGATATTTCCTGCATCTTCTACGGCAAGAACAAATGCCAAGGGATGAGAATTAGAACAAATACCGCAAATTCTTTCTACTAAAAATGGTATCTGGTCATAAGTCATTTTCGGAGAAAGAAATTCGTGTCCGCGATGATTGTATCCGATATTAATTTCTAACCCGATTACTTTTTCGCCTTCAACAATTAACTTAAAAAATTCCGGTTCTTCTTGAAGGGGATGATAGGGCCCAATCGGAATAATTCTTTTAGTATTATTCATAATCTATTAAAATGCTTTAGAATCATAAAATATTCTAAAATAAGAAAAGAGCAAGAAATCATTGCTGGATTTCTCGATTCTCGTGGTAATTTCTTAACAATCAACTTATTCATAGTCTCGACGTAAGGGATATTTGTCTTGGGGCCAATCTTCAGCGGTTAATAATGGCACCAAATTAGGATGTCCTTCAAAATTGATACCTAAAAGTTCATGAATTTCTCGTTCTATCCAATTGGCTGCAGGATATAAGGAAGCGATAGACTGAATATTAGGATTGTCTTTAGGTATAAAAGTCTTTATGGTATAATAAGTACCAATTTTGTCGTAAGAGAAATGGTAAAGTATTTCAAAACCTTCTCGAGTATCAATACCAGTTGCGATTGATAATCGTAATCCTTTTTCCTTGAATAAAAACTTTGCAACATCAAAAATCTGCTCCTTAGGTATTGTAATATATAATCGTCGTTCATTATGTTCAAATATTCTAGCCTCAGGAAATTTCTGTTGAAATTCTGCTTGTAATTTATCTCTTAAAGTATTCATAGTTGCGGTAACATTTTGATAAATTCTATGAATCTATTACACATAATTCTCAGAATGTTTCTTATGCTCAGTTCACGAAAATTGTAACTCATAATTTCTGTAAAACTTTCACAAAATCTACGGATTCATTATGCATAATTATTGCAAACCTTCTTAGTTTCAGTTTATGTGTATCGTTGCTCATAATTTCTATAACGCTATTACAACATTTACGGATTTATAGTGCATAATTATCGCAAAACTTCTTGGTTGCAGTTTAAGTGTACTTTTAATCATAATTTCTGTAATGCTTTCACATAATTTTCGGATTCATTGTGCATAATTATTGCAAATCTTTTTGGTTGTAGTTTAAGTATACTTTTACTCATAACTTCTGTAATGCTCTTACAGAATCTGCGGGTTCATTATACATAATTATTGCAAATCTTCTCGGTTGCAGTTTAAGTATAGTTTTACTCATAACTTCTGTAACGCTCTTACAACACCTAAAATGATTGCTTCTGGTTTCGGTGGACAGCCAGGAATATAAACATCAACAGGAATATGTTTGTCATAAGGTCCCACAACATTATAAGAATCTTTAAACATATGGGTATCACACGCACAAGTACCGACGCCGATAACTAAGCAAGGTTTTGGCGTTTGTTCATAAACTTGGATTATTCGAGGTAAAGTTTTTCGGTTAATTACTCCGGTAACTAATAAGGCATCCGCATGCCGAGGTGAACCGACCAAAACAATACCAAATCGTTCAACATCAAATCGGGGCGTAAGGGCGGCTAAAATTTCGATATCACAATTATTACACGATGCGGCTGCAACATGAAAGACCCAAGGTGACTTTTTTAATCCTAAAATTCTTGAATCTTTCATTATATTATCAATTACCACCCGAATAACACAGTCGCTTTTACCGGCTTCTGTGTTAACTTGACGATATTTATTAATCGGCTGCTCATAATTTCAAAAAGGCAAGAACAATTGCAATTATCGCAATAGGAAATAATCCCAACCAGAAAAATCGTAATGCCTGATCAATTCTTAATCGTGGATTTGTGTTCTTAATAAGAATTATTAAGGTCAATAGCAATAAAAATTTTGGTATTGCTGACCAGTTGGCTAATCCACCCCAAAAAAGAGTTATTCCCAAACAGGGCAATATAAATAGCATCATCGCCTTTGATAACTTAAATAATGCTAAGGCAAAACCCGAGTATTCAGTATAAACTCCAGCCATTAGTTCTTGCTCGGCTTCAGCAATATCAAATGGTACATATCCTAATTTCGCTTGAATGCAAATTATGGTAATAATAAATGTAAGAACTCCAGACACGGAGTATATCAAGGGACCGTAATTTTGTTGATATAAAACTATATCGCCAATTCGTATCAGTCCATTGGTTTTAATAACTGGTATAAGAATTGCTGACAGAAAAGGTAATTCATAGCCGAAGTAAAGTGTCATTTCTCGAGAGGCTCCAATACTGCTTAATGGATTCTTGGATGCAGACGCACCGATAATTGTTGCTATTGGTGGTATTGCCAATAAATAAATTAAGACGATTATATCACCAACAAAAGATTGTGTAGGATTAAAGTTTATATAGAATAACATAACCGCAGTTAAGGTAATCGCACTAATACTAAGAATTGGCGCCAAAAGAAAAACGCTTCGGGATGCACCTTTGGGAACAAGGGTTTCTTTAGAAAGCAGTTTTAGAAAATCAGCAAATGGTTGATACCAAGGAGGACCAACACGCCATTGGATGCGAGCAGTTACTTTACGGTCAACCCAGGTTAATAATAGCCCGACAATTGCGGTGAAAAGAAAACCAGGAAATATGAGAAACCAAAAAAGAATTTTCATAATGCTACTAACTGACTTTTGATCATCGTATTACAACCTTCTCCAGAATGGAGAACGGGAAATAAATCTTTGACCAATTATTACCTTTTTGATTTCTTCTTCAGTTACCAATTTCAAGGCACCAGATACACAACTAGCAACACATCGCGGTCCTTGAACACGGTCTGCACAAAGATTACATTTCTGAGAAACATGTTTGAACAGATTTTTATCCAGAACGCCAAAAGGACAAGCCAATATACAGGATTTACAGCCCACACAATGGAAACTGGCTTGGAACACTAATCCTTGAGGAGTTACTTTTAGTACTTCAAATGGGCAAGCCGCAGCACAGAGGGGCTCTGCGCAATGACGACAAGCAAGCGGTAAATCGATTGTTTCCGATATAAAACCGTAGCGAATCCGGGCTTCATTAAAAGCACTACGACAGGCTGATTCACAAGAACGACAACCAATACAATAATCGAAGTCTAAAAATATTCTTTTTCCCTGATTATTATTTTCCATTGATATTTAATCTACCTTTTGTCAGTGGTATTATAATTTCTTTTGTAAAATTGTCAATTTTTATTGGAAACAAAATTCTATTTTCTTTAGTATTTACTGGTATTGAGACTGCATATACGGGAACCGAATCTGATATTTCAACTATAAATTCTTTAGTTTGGTTATTGACCGTAAGATTAACTTTATGTCTTGATTTTATTTGGTAATTTTGGGCTACAACCGGGTTTATTTTTATTATATCGTCGTTATCCAATATACCTCGGAACCCAAAAGCGGACTCTTCACCGAAAACGATAAATTCATCCTTCATTAATTTTTGTGCGACCATTTGATTCTCCGCATAACTGATTGATTGATTGATTAGATTTTCCAGATTTATACTGGTCTTAAAATTAAGTTTTGGTCGAGTAGCAGGTAAATTAGGTTTTATTGCATCTATAATCTCAGCAATTGATTTACTGCCACTGATTGGTGGAGCTAAAGGTTTTATTGTAGGTTTATTCCATAATGTGTTTATGGTTCCGGATTTTTCCAAAAGCGAAGGCACAGGTAATATATAATGGGAAGCCGACCAATTTGATATTGAGAGGTGATGCTTGAAGGTTGTGGTCGTGATAAGAAGTTTAAGTTTATTCAAATTGTCTAAAATATTTGGATAGTAAAAGGGAAAGGTCTCACCAAAATTTATTAGAACCTTAATCTTTTCTTGGTTTATCTTTTCCAGAATATCCGCAAAAGTTACCTTTCCTAATGGAGGTGATGATAAACCTAAAGCGCAATATTTCTTATCACCCGGAGCAACGATAGATAGCAATGCAGACAAGGTGGCATAGAGAAATGGCTCATCAGTCTTTCCCCAATCAACTGAGACTAAAATAATTCCCGGAGAAAGAGTTACCAAGCCATTGGCGATTTCTTCAAGATCTTTAATATTAACTCCGCAAATTTCCATTAACTGAGGAATAATTTTTTTGATAGTATTGACATTTTTATCACCAACTATTTCTTTGGCCGACTTTCCCATCATTCCGATTAGAGCTAACAATAATACTGGTTCAGTACCGGGTTTGACTTGAAGGAACTTATGTGCAAATCCTGCGAGTTTACTCTTTATCGAATCGATATAATACAACCGGTGATTGCGGTCAGCATATTTCGCATCTAAAATTGGTTTTGCAATTACCGGTGATTTGGCAAAAATATTGCCGATAATCAAAAATACTTTTGCCGATGAGATATCTTTCAATTCTGCCAATTTCACTCGATCTAAAGTATAACTAAAGAATGCTTCAGGCTCTAAATAACTTCGGCCAATCGTATTGACTTTTAATTGCTGAGCAAAATTAAAAATTAGGGCCAATTCTTCTATAGTATTATTAATGTCATAAGTAATGGCAATCTCTTCCGAAGAAAAATTAGCCAAACTATTTGCAATCTGATTAACGGCATCATTCCATTTTACGGGATTATTGTTTAATTCGGGAGAAGTTAATCGTTGATTGTCGTCTAAAATTCGGGTTGCTAAATTGCCCCGGGCACATAATCTACCTTGATTTACTAATGAATTGGGGTCATATTCAATCTTGCGAATCGAAAAATCACCTCGGCAAACTTGCTGGACGCTGAGTTCACATCCGTAGAGACAGAAAGGACAGGTGGTCTTTAATATTTGATTTTTAATATTGACTTTTTCCATCAGAACGGGTCTTCAATATCTTTAACTTGTTCCCAGGTTAAAACCGGGCCATCTTTACACACAAAATATTTTCCGCATCGACAATGTCCACATTGACCGAGTCCACATGACATATTCTTCTCCATTGAGAGATAAATGTTTTTTCCATCAAATCCCTTTTCTAAGAGTTTAATTGTTCCGTATTTCATCATTATTGGTGGACCACAAACAACTGCCACCATATTTTTTACATCGTTTAAAGGTTCCTCTAATAAAATTGTTACCACGCCAACTTTACCTTTCCAATTTGCATCACCAACATCAACAGTAAGTTGAATGTCGGCTTCTTTCCATGTCTTCCATTCTGAAATTTGTCGTTTATAGACGATATCTTGGGGAGTACGGGCACCGTAGCGTATCAGGATCTTTTTGTATTTTTTGGCATTTTGCATTAGGGCTAAAAATAGTGAACGCAAAGGAGCTAAACCGACACCACCACCTAAAATCAAAATTTCCCGATTTTCAAATTCTTCTAAAGGATACCTTTTCCCAAAAGGACCGCGGATACCAACTACAGAACCAACCGGTAAATCAAATAGCGCTGATGTCACTCTGCCCACTCGCATAATCGTCATTTCTAATTTTAACTTATCATAAGGTGAAGAAGATGGAGTAAATGGTGCTTCGCCAACTCCCGGCACAGTCAATTCGACAAATTGGCCAGCGTGAAAAGAAAAGTCTTTATTTTGTAAATCTAAGAAAAAGGTTTTAATGGTTGGCGTCTCATCAATAATATCGGTAATGATTGCGGGAAAAGGTTGAAATGGATTTCTCATAATGTGCCTAAAACTTTTCTAATATCAATTTTACCTAAACAGACCGAAAAACATCGGCCACAACCAGAACACGCATTAAAATTATAATCATTGAAAAAATACATAAATTTACAGTGAAACCGGTTGCGAAACCTCTGCCAAAATTCGGCTCGTGGATTCATACCACCGCCAACGCGAGCATAAGCGGCATAATAACAAGCATCCCAAATTTTATTGCGCTCAAATCCGATAGTCTTTTCGGTTTCGGCAAGGGGTGTGTCATATAAAAGAAAGCAGAAACAAGTTGGACATACCATTAAACAACCATAACATTCAACACAAGTTCTTGCATGTTCCTGCCAAAACTTTCCTTCATTTTTCTCTTCAATTGCTTTTGCCAAATCTGCACGGAATGAATTCGGATTAATGTTTTCCAGTAAGGAGAGGGCTTTTTTTCGGTTTTGGGCTCTTAAGTTTAAATCTTCTGATTCCGCAATTCGGAACAGATGATTAAAATTTCTTAAGAGCAACTCACCTTTTTCGCTCGTGGTTTCGAAAATATATCCCTCAGGCAGAATTGAGAAAATTATATCAGCATTTTCTTCCGGATAAGGTTTTAATCCTAATAAATTACAAAAACAGATCTGTTCGGGTAAAGGACAATCCGCCGCAATGATAATTGTCTTTTCTAATTGAGATTGATAAAATGGTTCGCCAAATTCATTTTCTAAATACATTCTCTGGTGAACTTTTAATGGACGTAAATCGCAATTCTTAGCACCAAAAATAATGCGGGCGGACTGGGATAAAGGAATATCAATTACTGAAGTGTCTTTTAATCCGGCAACTTTTATTTTCGGATTAAAGAAAAACCCTTTTAACGATTCAACCGGTCGTATCTTTTGTAAAGAGTTTACTAAATCAGATTCGGCAATAGATAAAAATGTCTTATCTAATTTTTTATAATGAATTTCATTTTCTAATTGAATTGGGTAATAGATTGTGAAGTTGTCGGAAAGTCTTAACAGCCAGGAATGCAAGCGCGTTTTAGGTAAAAATAATATTGACATAACTTTTAGAGCAAAAAGTAAATAGTATGCAGAAAAATAATATTCCTAAAATCGTCGCAAGCAGTAAACCCAGCATGCAAAATTTCTCTAATAAACACGCTTAAAACTATAGCAAAAAATTAAGATTTGTCAACAGAAATTTTTAGACTCTGCAAAAAATTATTCTGGAATCAAGTTAGATTCACCGGATAATCTGAAATTAATCTGTTTTTTTAAGATAACCAAGAACCGTCAGATTGTCATACTCCTAAATGTTTAAGTGGCTTGTTATTATAATTGGAACTGTATTTTACTCTAATATAATAAGGAATATATTTTGCATAATTATACCGGATTTTTAAAATTAATCTTTACTAATTGAAAAACCTGTTTTCAATAACCATTATAATTAAATTTCATAACAATATAGCAAATGTTGGACCTATTAAAACAACTTCTCTTTGCAATTGACACAAAGTGCACGATAAAGCTTTCTAAATTTTCTGCTATCTTTTGAGTAAAGATAAACATAAAAAGCATTAGTTATAACTAATGTTTTAGACAAGCCAGATTTTTAGATAAGTTGATGTTTTGCATAGAGATATCGTATTTTGTAGCAAAAAGAGGGTACTGTTCCCTCCGTGGCCCTTTGGGTTACTTGAAAAATAGGCAAGAAAGTCGGCCGGAGCAGTAAAGTTATAGTAAATTTAAGCTGTGTTTTGCGAAATGACCTTGGAGTGAATATAATTATCAATTTGTAAGTAATTGGTAGCATCAATACAAATGTGGTTGAAGAAATCATTCAGGGAATGATTGTCAAAGTTATTTACTCAGCAATTTAGGTGGCTATTTACTTTTATCAAGTAAGCAGGGTTTGTTCTGTTAAGAAAGTAAATTGCGATGAAAAGTCTAAAGGAATCAAAATTCGGTTAAGGGTTTCGGCTGGTGAACTAATGTTGACTTAAGGTAAATTTATAATATACTGCATTATGTTTGAAAGTTATTTACGGTTAATCAAAAGATTGCGCAAGGATTGTCCTTGGGACCGCAAACAGACTTTGGCATCATCCCGACCGTATATTTTAGATGAGGCGTATGAATTAGAAGAAGCAATTCGTGAACGCAATTATGATAAGATTACTGAAGAGATTGGCGATTTGATTTATACCACACTCTTTATTGCACGAATTCTGGAAGAAAAGAAAAAAATTTCATTAAAACAGCTTGAGCAGAAGACAATCAAAAAATTGATTGCCCGGCATCCTCATATTTTTGGTAAGGTCAAAGTAAAAAATGCTCGGGAAGTTTTGTCCAATTGGGAAAACATTAAACGCACGAAAGAAAAGATACCAATGTTGGCAAGAATTCCTAAATCATTACCCGCATTAAAACGAGCCCAAATGATTCAAGAGCGAGTAGCACGAGTCGGTTTTGATTGGGAAAATAAAGATGAGGTGTTTAAAAAAATTATTGAAGAGATTAAAGAATTAAAACAGGTATTAAAAGTAAAAAACAAATTAAAAATTGAAGAAGAACTTGGTGATTTATTGTTTGCTTTAGTTAATTGGGCAAGGCACCTGAAGGTCGATGCAGAATATTGTTTGAGTCAAGCGAATGATAAGTTTATTAAAAGATTTCATAAACTGGAGAAACAATTTGAGATGCAAAATAAGAATTTGCTTGATGCCTCTTTGTCCGAAATGGATAACGTCTGGGAAAAAATCAAGCAAAAACCAAAGCGGATTAAAAAAACTAAAACCTAAAACTCAAAATTTTCACCAAAAACCAAAGAAATCTTCAGTCGTCAGGAATATAAGCACAGGAGGAATATCGCCTATATTGTTCTTAAAGAACTCAAACCCTAAAAACTACATATGGTTTATGTCCTCAAAAATATAAGCATAGGAGAAATATCATCTATGTGGCGATAAAGTAGCATTTGAGATTTTCGGAGAGCAAAAACAATTTTTAGGTCTATTAGCGGCTATTTTCTTATTTTGGTTAATAAAAAGGCCGAGATTTCTCCCGGCCCATTGTTAAATCAAAATTTTAATTAGTAGACGATGTATAACAACATATTGTTATTAATCATATCGAGTAAGTTTTTATAGTAATCTCGGACGATTCCACTACTCCAGGCATTGATGGCACCAGTAATAATACCGCTGATAAGTAAATTTTCACCGGCATCATAGACACCATCCATATCCACATCATACCAAACTTCACGGGCGGGGTCTAAATAGTTGTGTAAATTGTTTAAGATGGCAACTAAAAGTTGGATTCCCAGTTTTTTCTGCATTGAATCTTTAGGTTTGGGTGTGAGATAGGTTTTTACTTGATTTTTGAATGCGTTGAGGTCAGTGGTATTAAAATAATTTATCCATGGTGTCAAAGTATTGAGATAAGCTGCATCATCCAAAGTAAGTTCCATTAGACCATCTCGGTTTCTCCAATATCCTTGTGATTTTGCAGTATCGATTTCTTCCATCTTTTGGTGATTAGCGGTTACGGTTTTGGTTTCATCCATCAGTACGGTGGTGGCTAAAGCATATGGGTCAGTAATTTCATACATATTCGCAGTTGACCAATTCGTGAACACATAAACATAACCATCGCCTAAAGAATTTCGTGAAACAGTGGAAATGTCGGCATAGGTGCCTTCTTCGTAATCACCAGCACCTGTTGGCGGAGTCAGTAATGCGGAAGGATTTGTTTCCAGGGTTAGGGTATATGTTACGGCACTGGCAACTGCTACTAACCCTAATAGGGCTAAGGTTGTTATTTTGTTTAACATTTTGCCTCCAAGATTTTTGTAGGGACTAACGAGTATCCGATTTTTGTTATTCATAACTCGCTTTCCACTACAATTTAAATTGGCATGGTTTTAGTGCTACCGCACCAGTTAATAAAAAATCCAATTGGTAAGGAAAATCGTGGATGTGCAAAAATTAAATTAAAACACTCTTTTCTTGT
>FMJZ01018781.1_pt1 | contig 22899 bp, 18 predicted proteins | sample 1987881 | NCBI WGS metagenome assembly FMJZ01 (sample SAMEA4378227, study PRJEB15110) | soil metagenome | biome: soil; feature: Field; material: Soil | place: India | collected 2015-03-11 | depth 0 m
TAGTGCCTGGTCTCCTGTGTGGACGGTGCGGGTGAGGTACACTTCTCTGACGAATGCGCAGGTAGTTGTAGTTGTAACAGATAGGAAACCTACCTTCAGTTGGGATGCGGTTGGGGCGCAAGCGGATATACGGCAGGTGTCCTCATCGAGCACCTTTGGGACGCTTATTATCAATCGCACACAAAGCGGGACGAGTTACACGCACACGGCCTTGGCATCTGGGACGCACTGCTGGCGCGTGCGGGCGGACGGGGCATATGGGCCTGGCGAACGGTTTACCGGGAGATTTGTCATCCCATAAGCCTGTTGGCGGAGGTGGTATGGGTGTGAACCTTGGGCGGGGTGTATAGGCCCGCCCAAGGATTTTTTTGCTCTATTCAACTGAGAGGGGGCGAAGAAGCGACAACGAATCTGTAAGCAAATTTGTCTCTCCGACCACTTGCATTTCGCGCCGAAAGTATGCTACAATAGGAGCGTAGTGGGAGAAAGTGGGCTATTGTGGGACGCCGGGTCGCTTCCGGCGTTCTGGCTTAACAGGAGAGTTAGAACAAATGTTTTTAGGTCAGTACCAGCATGCCCTCGATGACAAGAACCGCCTCACGGTTCCGGCGCGCTTCCGTGAACTGTTAAGCGACGGCGCGTTCATCACGCAAGGGTTTGACCGCAATCTGATGGTGCTGACCCAGGTCGCCTTCGAGCAAGTTTATGAACGCCTCAACACGATGAATATGGCCGACCCGTCTGCCCGTCTCCTCCGCCGCTTGATTTTGGGAAACGCCTATCAGGTAGAGATCGATAAGGCCGGTCGAATTTTACTGCCGCAGCCACTGCGCGAGTTCGCTGCCTTGGACGGCGATGCGGTCATTGTCGGTCAGGGCGATTACTTCGAGGTCTGGTCGCCGCAGGCATGGCAAGAACAACAGCAAAAATTAGCCGATGCCGAGGCGAACGCCCAACGTTTCACTGCTCTGAATCTGGCCACGCGCTGACATGGAAGCGCATCAACCTGTTCTTTGCCATGAAATTATACACGTTTTGCAGCCTGTGCGCGGTGGTCGTTATGTAGATTGTACGGTTGGCGCCGGTGGACACGCGGCCGGAATCTTAGAAGCCAGCGCGCCGGATGGTCGTTTGCTCGGCCTGGACGTAGATCCTCAGGCGTTGGCGTTGGCTCGGGCGAGGCTGGCGAAATTCGGTGAACGTGCACATCTGCAACGCGCCTCCTACGTTACCCTGGACAAGCAACTTGCCGCGCTGGGCTGGGACGGTGTGGATGGCATTCTATTCGATTTGGGCGCCTCCTCGATGCAATTCGATACGCCGCAGCGTGGCTTTTCGTTTCTGGAAGATGGTCCTCTCGATATGCGTTTTGACCCGGAGCGTTCTTTGACGGCAGCCGAGATCGTGAATACCTGGCCGGAGGAAGCTTTGGCGGAGGCTATCTACCGTTATGGCGAGGAACCGGCCGCGCGACCCATTGCGCGCGCTATGGTTCGCGCTCGGCCGATAACAAGCACGCGTCAACTGGCGGCGCTGGTCGAACGAGTCGTAGGGCATCGCCGCAGACACCATCCAGCGACCCAGACCTTCCAGGCTCTGCGGATTGTCGTCAATGAAGAGCTGGCGGCGATTGAGCGCGTGTTGCCGCAAGCGGTTCGGGCGTTGAAGCCGGGCGGCAGGCTGGCGATCATCGCGTTTCATTCTCTGGAAGATCGGCTGGTCAAGGAATTCTTTCGCCGGGAAAGCCGCGATTGTCTCTGCCCGCCGCGTCAGGCGGTTTGCGCCTGCGGACACCATGCCGGCGTTCGGTTGCTCTTCAAGCAACCCCTGCGCCCCACGCCCGAGGAAGTTGCCCGTAACCCACGCTCGCGCAGCGCGCGACTGCGCGCCGTGGAGAAAATTTAGGATTTCTGCAGACAGCGTAGCAGGATGTTATGAATGATATGAAAGGGAAGGGTCTTTTTCAACGGTATCGGCAGGCGCCCTGGCGCGTCCAACGCCAGGGGATCGGTTTGTTTCTGCTCGGCGTGGTGTCGCTTCTCCTGGTCGCGGCGCTATACCTGAATGTGACCGTTCGCGCTGCGATTGCCGGCCGCGAGATACAGGCCTTGCGCGATGCAATCGAGGAGAATACTCGCTTGAACGCTGACTACGAAATGCAACTGGCCGCGCTGACGACCCACGAGGTCATGCAGCAACGGGCGCGCGCGCTCGGTTTCGAACCGGTAGATTACGAAGATGCGCTGTTTCTCCCCGTAGAGATGTATCTCCCTGCGCGCATCGCAGACTTTTCGAGAAAGGGCGCTGCTCCTACTGAGCCTCCACTGCGCGCGGAGTACAGGCAGTCTTTGCTGGAATGGTTTGCAGAGCACGTTCAAGCTTCGGTAGGACGGTGAACCATGGACTCGTCGCATGGCTGGCGCTACACGGTTGTGCAAGGGCTTCTGGCGCTCGTAGGTGTCTTCTTCCTGATTTGGGTGGGACGAGTGCAGACCAGCGCCGAGGCGCAGGTATTGATGGAGAATGTAGCGCGCTATAGCGGTCGGTGGCGAACCTATTATCCGCCGCGCGGCGAAATCTATGATCGTCAAGGTCGTTTGCTCGCCGGTAATCAGACCGTCTATGAAGTGGGCATTGACCTGCCGAGCGTGCGCGATGCCCACACCTTGGCGCTGGCGCTGAGCGTCAATCTCGGCCTGGATTATGCCACGCTATACAGCACCATACTCCATCCCAAGGAAGACCAGATCTATTTGATGGTTGCCGACTATGTGCCGGCGGATAAGGGCAAGTTGTTGGAAAGCCTGCGCCGCGAAATGCGAGAAGGCACCGGCGGTCGGAGTTTGGAGGGGCTGGTGTTGCGTCCGCGTCTGCAACGCGCCTATCCCGAAGGCGCGCTGGCCGCCAACGTGCTTGGCTTTGTCTCGCGTGAAGGGCGCGGGTACTTCGGCGTGGAAGAGAAATATGACCACTTGCTGGCAGGGGTGCCGGTGACCATCTGGGTGCCGTCCGATCCCAATCGCGCCGAGGAATTGCCGACCATCCCGCCGGCGACCACGCTGATTCTCACCATTGACCGTGAGATTCAAGCAATGGTCGAAGAAATCCTCGACGATGCGCTCGAGGAATACGGCGCAGAATCGGGGGTCATCGTTGTCATGGACCCGCGCAACGGTGAGATTCTGGCGATGGCAGTCACGCCGCGCTTGAATCCGAACGAATACTGGCGATATCAGGAAATCTTCCCAGGGGAAACGCCTTACAATCGCGCGATCAGCCAGGCCTATGAGCCCGGTTCGGTGCTGAAAATCCTGACCATGGCAGGGGCGCTGGAGGCCGGCGTGGTTCAGGCGGGGACGCGTTTCTTGGACCTGGGTTCGATTGTCATTGGCGGGGCGCGCCTCGTAAACTGGGATAACCGCGCCCATGGCGACGTGGACATGACCACTTGCTTGCAACTTTCGCTCAATGTTTGCCTGGTATGGGTGGCGACCCAGATGGGAAACGACACCTTCTACGCAGCCATGCAGCGTTTTGGTCTTGGGCGCACCACCGGCATTGACTTGGCCGGCGAGGCAGCAGGTCGTCTCAAATTACCCGGCGATGAAGATTGGAAACCGGTAGACTTGGGCACGAATTCCTACGGCCAGGGCGTTTCGGCGACGCCGATTCAAGTGATCACCGCGGCCGCCGCGATTGCCAACGACGGGCAAATGATGGCACCTCATGTCCTGTATGGCATGGTGCGCGATGACAAACAACGGAATTTTGCTCCGCAAGTGGTCGGCAAGCCGCTTTCGCCTGCTACCGCCCGCACGTTGACCGAGATGCTGGCCGCCTCGCTGGCTTCGGAAACGTCGTTGGCCCGTGTGGAAGGATACCGTCTGGCCGGCAAGACCGGCACCGCCCAAATTCCCATCCCCGGACTGGGGTACACCTGGGGCGAGACCAACGCTTCTTTCGTTGGTTGGGGGCCGTTGCCGGATACTCGATTCATTGTCTATGTGTGGCTGGAAAAGCCAAGAACATCCATTTGGGGTTCGGAAACGGCGGCGCCGGTTTTCAGACGAGTCGTCGAACGGTTGGTTGTGCTGTTGGGAATCCCGCCCGATTCTGTTCGCCTATCGTCAAATCGTCCGTGAGGGAGCCATGCTTACGCTGGGAGATGTGTTGGAGGCGCTAACGAATATTCGCCCGACAAAAGCCATAACGGTTATTCCGGACGCGGTGATTGACTCGCGCCAGGCCGTCCCCGGCGCGCTCTTCATCGCGTTGCGCGGCGAGCGTCTCGACGGACATGACTTCGTCGCCGATGCCTTCCGGCGGGGCGCTTCCTTTGCCCTTGTCCAACGCGAGGTCGGCGACCTGCCTGTGCTCGATGTGCGTCTCCAACAGGATGCCGCAGCCTTGGAGGCGGAGCTGGCCACCCTGGATGTCCCGTTCTGCCTTCGGGTCGAGAATACGCTGACGGCTCTGCAGCAGGTTGCACGCTTCTGGCGCAGGAAATTGGATCTCCGTGTGGTCGGTGTGACCGGCAGTGTGGGAAAATCGACCACGAAGGAGGCCGTCGCCGAGGTGCTGGGGCGACGCTATCGAACACTCAAAAGCCCTGGCAGCCTCAACAACGAGATTGGCTTGCCGCTCACGATACTCCGCCTCGGCCGTGGTTACGAGCGCGCCGTGCTGGAAATGGGGTTTTACGTACCCGGCGAAATTGCGTTCTTGTGTGAAATTGCTCTGCCGCAGGTTGGCGTGGTGACCCACGTGGGCACGGTCCACGCGGAACGGGCTGGCTCACAGGAGGCGATTGCACGAGGCAAGGCAGAATTGGTGCAGGCCTTACCACCTGCGCCGGAAGGAATCGCTGTTCTCAACTACGATGATCCCTGGGTGCGTCCTATGGCGGCTCAGACGACAGCGCGTGTGTTCTACTACGGGTTAGATTCGGAAGCTGACCTGTGGGCTGACGAGGTGGAGGGGTTGGGGCTGGAAGGCATCCGCTTCCGCCTTCACTATCGGCGTGAGACCTGGAATCTACGCGTGCCGATGATCGGCCGGCATTCGGTCCATACTGCGCTGCGGGCAGCGGCTGTTGGTCTGGTGGAGGGATTGACCTGGCAGGAAATTATTGCCGGTTTGCAAGGCAGTCATATGCAACTACGGTTGGTGGCGGTGCGCGCCGAGAATGGGGCTTTGCTCTTGGATGACACCTATAATGCCTCCCCCGAATCGATGCTGGCCGCCCTTAACTTGCTGGCGGAGTTGCAAGGCCGCAAGGTGGCTGTGCTAGGCGATATGCTTGAACTAGGTCCCTATGAGCGGCAGGGGCATGAGATGGTTGGCATCCGAGCCGCGGAAGTGGTGGATTACCTTGTGACCGTTGGGGAACGCGGCCGGCTTATGGCGGAGGCGGCGCGTCGCGCTGGGCTCTCCGGAAAACGACTCGAGTCCTTTGACGACTCGATGCAGGCCATTGACTATCTGCGTGCATTATTGCGGGAAGGAGATGTGGTGCTTGTGAAGGGCTCGCACGCTATGCGCATGGATCGAATTGTTGCGGCCCTGGAGGTTGCCTCATGAGTGGAACCGCTCTCGCGCTCAGCCTGGCCGGCTTGGCCTTCATGATGACGGTCATCTGGGGCGAGCCTTTGCTACGCATCTTGCGCCATTTCAAAGTTGGCAAACGGATTCGTGTGGAGGAACCGGGCCACCACTTTGTCAAAATGGGCACGCCGACTATGGGTGGGGTGATGTTCCTCATCCCGGTGACCTTGCTGACCGTCCTGCTCAACGCGGCCAGCCTGCTTGGCATGAAGGTGTTGGGCAAATCGGTCCTGATGCCATTGATCGCCATGCTGGGATATGCCGTATTGGGCGCTTTGGATGACTGGGAGGGCATTCATGGCCGGCGGAAGGGAGAAGGTCTGCGTATTCGCACCAAACTCCTGGCGCAGACTGTGTTGGCGCTTGCCCTGGCCTGTGGACTGAAATACGTACTGGGCGTGCCAGATTTGTACTTTCTGGGTGTGGATGGCGAGATTGAGTTAGGCGTCTTGTATGTGCCGCTTGCTGCCTTTGTTATCGTATCGCTCTGTAATGCAATCAATTTCACCGATGGCCTGGATGGTCTGGCCGGCCTGATTTCGGCGACGATTTTTGCAGCCTATGGCGGCATTGCGTTGATGCAAGACCAGGTGTTCCTCGGCCGCTTCTGCTTCACGATGGTGGGCGCCCTGTTCGGTTTTCTCTGGTTCAATGTGCATCCGGCGCAACTGTTCATGGGCGATACCGGTTCGCTGTCGCTTGGTGCGGCGATTGCGGTTGTTGCGCTGATGACCGGCCAGTGGCTTTGGTTGCCGGTCATTGCGATTATCCCGTTCAGTGAAGCGGTCAGCGACGTGTTGCAGATTGGCTACTTTAAGTTGACCAGAGGAAAACGCCTCTTCAAAATGGCGCCTTTGCATCTGCACTTCGAATTGCTGGGTTGGAGCGAGACACAAGTTGTCCAACGTTTCTGGTTGATCGGTTTGTTGGGTGCGATGATCGGTGTGGGCCTGGCGATGGTGTGACGATATGGAAACGGCGAATTGGAGCGGAAAGCGCGTGCTTGTTCTTGGGGCGGCCCGGCAGGGGCAGGCGGCGGCGCGTTACCTGATTCGTCATGGGGCGCGCGTGACCATTAACGACCGCCGTTCGCCGGCCGAGATGCGCATGGCGCAAGAGGCCTTGGCCGATTTGCCTATTCTCTGGGTGCTTGGCGGACATCCGCTTGAGTTGCTCGATGATGTGGATCTCCTGTGCCTTTCCGGCGGCGTTCCGCTCGACAACCCCCTTGTGGTGGAGGCCGTTCGGCGCGGCTTACCTTTGACGAATGACACGCAAATCTTCATGGAGGTTGTCCCTTGTCGCACGGTAGGCATCACCGGCTCGGCTGGCAAAACCACGACCACCACGCTCGTCGGACGCATGGCGACGAACGCTATTGGATGGCTGCCAAGCCTGCGGCGCGTATGGATCGGCGGCAACATTGGCGATCCTCTGCTTAATTACGTAGATGAAATGGCTCCGGACGATCTGGCGGTGTTGGAAATATCGAGTTTTCAACTGGAGCAAATGGTCCTTTCCCCGAATGTGGCGGCGGTGCTGAACGTCACGCCGAACCATCTCGACCGGCACGGTACGATGGAGGCCTATCTGGCGGCCAAGGCGCGTATCCTGGAGTTCCAGCGCGTCGAGGATGATGCTGTTTTGGGACGGGAGGATGCCGGCGCCTGGAGTTTGCGTGCAAAGGTGCGCGGTCGCTTGTTTTCCTTTGGATTGCGCCCTCCGTCGTCTGGCGAGTGCGGCGCCTATCTCGACAGAGGCGTTTTTGTGCTGCGTGAGGAGGGCGGTGAACGACGCCTTTTTGGCGAAGACATCGTTCTGCTGCGCGGCGAACACAACCGATTGAATGTGCTGGCGGCTTGCGCTATTGCCGCTGCGACAGGATTGCCGGTGGAGGCCATGCGGGCAGGTGTCGAAGGATTTAACGGCGTTCCCCATCGCCTGGAGTTCGTGCGTGAATGGCGTGGTGCGCGCTGGTATAACGATTCCATCGCCACTGCTCCGGAGCGTACGATGGCTGCCATTCGCTCCTTTGAGGAGCCGCTCATCTTGCTCTTGGGCGGACGGGACAAGGACTTGTCCTGGGAGGAGCTGGCTGCTCTCGTGCGCCAGCGTGTGGACCACGTGATTCTCTTTGGCGAGGCGGCCGGTAAGATTGCGGCTGTCCTGGAACGAGCACAGGGCCCCAAACCCGAAACGTTGGACCGTTGCGCGCGGCTAGAAGAGGCCGTGCAGGCAGCCGCGCGCGTTGCCGGGCCGGGTGACGTCGTCCTGCTCTCGCCGGGCGGCACGAGTTTCGATGAATTCCGCGACTTCGAGGAACGAGGAGAGTGGTTTCGCCGATGGGTACAACAGCTTTCGTGAAAGAAGCCTCCGCCGCGAGGCAAACCGCGACGCGGCGCGCAGCGTGGCAAAGCGGCGATTTAATTCTGGTTGCTGCTACTGCAGCGCTCTGTCTGTTCGGCTTACTCCTGCTCTATTCGGCCAGCACGGATTACTCGTTCCGCGAATACCGGAATCCGTACTACATTTTCAACAGACAGGTGCTGTGGCTTGCCTTGGGCGTAGGCAGCACTTTCGTTTGCGCGCGGATGGACTATCATTTATGGCGTCGTCTGGCTTTGCCGGCGATGGCTGTCACGATAGTGTTGCTGGTCGTCGTGTTGTTCGTCAACGAGACGCGCCACGGGGCCGCGCGCAGCATCCTGGGTGGTTCAGTGCAACCCTCGGAACTGGCGAAGTTGGTATTGGTGCTCTACCTGTCTGTCTGGCTCTATAGCAAGCGGGAACATTTGCACGATGTCCAACTTGGCCTGTTGCCGTTGGCGGTGATTCTGGGTTTGATTGGCGGCTTAATTTACCTACAGCCTGACCTGAGCGCGGCGGTAACTATTTTCGTGCTCGGTGGTTTGCTCTTCTTTCTGGCAGGCGGCGAATTGCGTCAGATCGTGTTGTTTATAGCCGTTGCTTTGCTGGTCGGCTGGGTGGTCGTCCAGCTCAGCGCCACCGGCCGCGCGCGCTTGGCGGACTACCTGGCCGGTCTGCGCGATCCCCTACAAGCCTCCTACCATGTCAAACGCGCGCTGGAGGCCATCATCAAAGGCGGATGGTTCGGGGTAGGCATCGGCAAAGGAACGACGAAACTCACCGGTTTGCCCTGGCCATTTAACGATAGTATCTTTGCGGTGCTGGTGGAAGAACTCGGTTTCGTCGGCGCTTTGCTGCTGATGGGAATGTACGGCGTTGTGCTCTGGCGCGGCGTTCACATAGCTCGCTGTGCGCCAGACGCGCTTGGAATGGTCATGGCCGGAGGATTGACGTTCTGGCTTGTCATCGAGGCATGGATCAATATAGGGGTAATGGTCGGCCTGCTTCCTTTCGCCGGAAACACCTTGCCGTTTATCAGCGCGGGAGGGTCCAACCTGATTTCTTCGCTGACGGCAATTGGCATCCTGCTTGGCATCTCCCGCCAGGCTGGGCAGTCGGTGTCCGAAGTGAAGACGGAATGGAGGTTATACGGTGCGAGTGCTGATTTGCGCCGGAGGGACCGGCGGCGGCGTTTCGCCCGCTCTCGCCGTGCTTGACGCGCTGCGGGAGGCCGATGCGACGCTGCGTGTACTCTGGGTAGGCGGCGAGGGGGGCATGGAAGCGCGTCTGGTGGAACGGACAGGGACGTCGTTCCGCGCTATTCCGGCTGCCGGAATCCACGGAGTCGGAGTGTGCCGGTTGCCGCTCAACCTCTGGCGACTGGGACGGGGTTACCTCGCCGCGCGACGCATCCTGCGCGGTTTCCGCCCCGATGTCCTTTTCTTTACCGGCGGGTATCTAGCCGCGCCGGTTGCGTTGGCGGGGAGGCGTATTCCTGTGCTCCTCTACACCCCCGATATCGAGCCTGGGCTGGCTTTGAGGTTTTTGGTGCGCTTTGCCGATTGCATCGCGACAACGACGCCGGAATCCAGAGCGTATTTCCCGGCAAATAAGGTTGTCGTGACCACGGGCTATCCGGTGCGACGTTCGCTTGCGAAGTGGGACCGCGTTCAGGGACGAGCCGCTCTGTCGCTGCGCGAAGACGCTCCTGTGCTTCTGATTACCGGTGGCAGCCGGGGAGCACGTTCCATCAATCGGGCGGTCTTGGCCCACCTTCCCGCCTTGCTGGAAATAGCACAGGTTGTTCACGTCAGCGGCGAACTAGATTGGCCGATGGTGGAGGACAAAGCGAGGGAAGTGAACTCGCCTCGTTACCGTGCTTTCCCCTATTTACACGAGGAAATGGGCGCTGCCCTAGCTGCTGCCGACCTGGTTCTCTCGCGGGCGGGCGCTTCCACCCTGGGCGAATACCCGCTCTTTGGCCTGCCGGCGGTTCTCGTTCCTTACCCTTATGCTTGGCGTTACCAGAAGGTCAACGCCGCGTATTTGGTTCGTCACGGCGCGGCCGTCATGGTCGAGGACGGCGAACTCACCGCGCGTTTGCTGCCAACCGTGCGTTCCTTGCTGGAGGATCCGCCGCGCCTGGAGAGTATGCGCCTTGCCATGAAACGTCTCCATCAGCCGCAGGCCGCCGCGGAGATTGCTCGTCAATTGCTCGCGCTGGGAGAAGGGAGATGAGCCAATGGTCAGTCTGACATTTGTGTTTTGGATGTATGTGGTCCTATTCAGCATCATCGGCGCCATGCGCGGCTGGGCGAAGGAATTGCTGGTCTCTTTCAGCGTGATCCTGGCTCTCACATTCATGACCCTTTTGGAACGCTACGTGCCCTTTGTCCAGAATTTGCGCAGTGCAGATGCGACAGCCCTGTTCTGGATGCGTTCGGTTATCCTAGTTTTGCTGGTCTTCTTTGGTTACCAATCGCCGAGTATTGCTCGCTTCGCGCCGAAGATGACGCGCGAGAAGTTACAAGATGTTTTACTGGGAGTCTTTCTGGGTTGTATCAATGGCTACCTCGTGGTAGGGACGCTGTGGTACTACTTGCACGATGCCGGTTATCCGTTCGCGATGATTGCCCCTCCTGTGGAGGGAACAGAGGCCGGCAATGCGGCGTTGAACTTGCTCAAATACCTGCCGCCACGTCTTTTGGGTATTCCGGCCATTTACTTCGCGCTCGTGCTTGCGTTCGTCTTCGTGTTGGTTGTGTTTATTTGATGACCTATGAAACGTGTTCACTTGGTTGGAATTGGAGGCAGCGGACTTTCGGCGATCGCCCGGCTTTTGCTGGAGATGGGATATGCCGTGAGCGGTTCCGATCGCAGCGAAAGCCCCATGTTGCGTGAGCTGAGCGCGCTCGGTGCTTGTATCTTTATAGGCCATCGCGCCGAGAACGTGGCCGGTGTGGATAGAATCGTGTGTTCCGCTGCCGTGCCGCAGGACAATCCGGAAGTGCAGGCAGCGCGTGCAGCGGGCATTCCGGTCCTAAAACGCGCGGAGTTGCTGGCTGAACTGATGACCGGCCGCAGCGGAATTGCCGTCGCCGGTACCCATGGCAAGACAACCACAACCGCGATGATCGCGTGGATGTTGCATATCCTGAAGTTGGACCCGACGTTTGTCGTCGGCAGTACGTTGACCAACCTGGGCGTTAACGCACGCGCCGGCCTGGGCGATTTTTTTGTCATTGAAGCCGATGAATATGACCGCATGTTCCTGGGAATCAAGCCGCAGCTGGAGGTCGTGACCAACGTCGAGCACGATCATCCGGATTGCTATCCTACCCCCGAAGATTATCTACAGGCGTTTCTGGACTTCGTTCGTTTGCTTCCTGCAGATGGTCGTCTGGTGGCCTGCGCGGAGGACGCCGGCGCGCGCCGTTTGCTGGAAGAGGCGAGTCGTCTTGGTCGCTATGTGGCGGCCTATGGGTTGCGTCCAATAACGGAAGATGAACGACTGGACATGGACGCTTTTGCCACAATCTACCATCCGAACGAGAAAGGCGGTTACACCTTCACGGCTACAGTGTTTGGCAGTTCCGTAACGGTGGAGTTGCAGGTACCCGGGAAACATAACATCTATAATGCTCTGGCGACGCTGGCTACTGCCGCCTTTCTCGGCGTTCCCCTTGATGAGGCGGCTTGGGCCTTGGGCGAGTTTCAGGGAGCGGGGCGGCGCTTTGAGGTGCGCGGCGAGGCGAATGGGGTGCTTGTGATAGACGATTATGCGCACCACCCCACCGAGATTCGCGCCACGCTGGCCGCGGCGCGTGCGCGCTTTCCAGAACGTAAGATTTGGGCCGTATGGCAGCCGCATACCTATTCGCGCACGCAGGCTTTGTTCGAATCGTTTGTGCAATCCTTTCAGGATGCCGATGAGGTTCTTGTGACCGAAGTCTATGCAGCGCGCGAACCGAAGCAAGGATTTTCTGCTCGCCGGGTGGTGGAGGCGATGTCGCATCCGGCCGCGCGCTTCCTCCCCACGCTGACGGAGGCCCGCGACTACTTGTTGACCCATCTTGCTCCCGGCGATGTTGTGCTGGTGCTTTCTGCCGGCGATGCAGACCGGCTGAGCAAAGAAGTTCTTGAGCGCTTGACGAAACGCGCATGCCCAAGGAGGAAGAATGATTAAACGAGAGGAAATCCGCCGCTACGAAGCAGAAACGATGGCTTTGCCTCCGCTCAAACTGGTTCTGGGCGATGTGCCCAACCCAGATCCGCAGGGACATCATGCGCCTGCGCCGTTGCCCAGACAACAGCCCGACGCCGTGACCGTGCTTCGTATCATCGCGCGGCTAAAGGAAGAAGGATAAAGCAGACGGTGAGGCGCGACGAGCATCCAGAGCAGAATGAAATGCGGAAGTGTGAGATGGATTCGATGGCTATGAATACTTTGCGAGATACTTTTGGCGAACGTTTGCAAGTGGACGCTCCCTTGGCGCCCTATACTTCGGCGCGCGTGGGTGGCGCAGCGGACGCATTGCTTGTCGCGCGTTCTGTAGATGAGTTGGCGCACATCGCGGAGCAATTATGGATGATGAACATCTCCTTCCGCATCCTGGGTGGCGGCTCGAACGTGCTTATTAGCGACCGGGGCGTGCGCGGCGTGGTGGTGCTCAACCGGGCGCAACGCGTGGTCCTCCACCTCGAGACAGAGCCGCCGACCATTTGGGCCGAATCGGGCGCCTCGCTCAACAGTATCGTCCAGCGCGCGGCTTGCGCCGGCTTGAGCGGACTGGAATGGGCTACCGGGATTCCCGGTACGCTGGGCGGCGCCATCTACGGCAATGCCGGGGCTTTTGGCGGCGAGATCGCTCATCAGGTGCAGACGGTGGAGGTCTTGCACAGGCAGCAAGGGAGGCAACGCTGGGAGGCGGCGCGACTGGCCTTCTCCTATCGCTCCAGCCTCCTCAAGCGCGCAGAGGCAGAGGCTGTTATTCTGTCGGCGACACTGCAGTTCCGGCGGGAGGATGTCTCAACCGTTCAGGCCCGTATGGCGCGCTCGCAGCGGAAACGCAAACAGACACAACCGTCCGGAGCCAGCATGGGATCCGTATTCAAAAACCCGCCGGGCGATCATGCAGGCCGCCTGATCGAACATGCCGGCCTGAAAGGAACACGCATTGGCGACATCGAGGTGAGCCCGATTCACGCGAACTTCTTCATCAACCACGGCCAAGCGACCGCCTCTGACATCAAGACGCTCCTGGAGCTGGTGCGACGCGCCGTAGCGGAGAAAAGCGGCGTGTATCTGGAACCGGAAATCGAATTGATCGGCGAGTGGCAACCATGACTGATTCCATCCCTTCCTCCCGTCTCCGCATTGCTGTCCTCTTCGGAGGGCGCTCTGGCGAGCACGAGGTTTCGCTGATCTCGGCGAAATCGGTGTTGGAGGTGCTCGATCCAGGGCGCTATGAAATCTATGAAATCGGTATTACTCACGATGGCGTCTGGTTGACGGGGGAGAATGTTCGCGAACGGCTGGAGCGGGGTCATACGGATGCGCTGTTTCCCTGTACCATTCTGCCTGATCCCTGCCGTCCCGGCTTATATCGGTTGCATGAGCAGCAGGGGAAAAGCATGCTGGAGAAGTTGACCGATCTGGATGTAGTCTTCCCGATATTGCACGGGACGTACGGCGAGGATGGCACGTTACAGGGTTTGCTTGAACTGGCAGACTTGGCGTATGTCGGCGCGGGAGTGACCGGCTCGGCGTTGGGGATGGATAAGGGGGTTTTCAAGGATGTCATGCGCGCGAACGGTATCCCGGTTGTCGAGTCCCTTGTGGTTCTACGCAGTGAGATTGAGAACGCCGTGGAAGATGTCATTCGGCGCGCGGAACAACTGGCTGCCTATCCCCTGTTCGTCAAGCCGGCGAATCTAGGGTCTTCCGTCGGCATTACCAAGTGCAATCGCCGCGCCGATTTGGTGGAAGGTTTACGCGAGGCTGCGCGTTACGACCGTCGTGTGTTGGTAGAGCGCGGCGTGCAGGCGCGCGAAATTGAAGTTTCTGTCCTGGGGAATGATCGGCCGGTGGCCTCCGTGCCCGGGGAAATCGTACCCAGCCGAGAGTTCTACTCTTACGAGGCCAAGTACTTGGACGGCACTTCCGGCTTGCTGATTCCGGCGCCGTTGCCGGCGGAGGTGAGCGAAACGGTGCGCGCGTTGGCGTTGCGCGCCTATCGCGCCGTTGACTGCGCCGGCATGGCGCGTGTGGACTTCTTCGTCGAGAAAGAAAGCCACCGGATCTATGTAAACGAAATCAACACGATCCCTGGGTTCACGGCAATCAGTATGTACCCGAAGCTCTGGGAGGCGAGCGGATTACCTTATGTCCGACTGGTGGACCGCCTCGTCGAACTGGCTTTGGAGCGCAAGGCTGAACGAGATCGTACCGAGCGTCGCTTTCGGAGGACGAGATGAGGACGGCAACGAAACCGACCCGCGCGGAACTGGTGCGCCGACGCCGTGCGCAACGGCGCAAGAAGACCAGAGCCTCGCAGCCGTTGACGCCGACGGCGCCGCCGACGCCGCGACGCGCCTTCGGCGCCGAGACGCCGCGCCCTACCTTCGTGCGCTCGCCGATCATGGGCGGTACGGCGCGTCAGGTGAAGCAGGTCGCACGAAGGCAGCGCTATGATTCTGCGCTGACTATTCTCGAAGCGCCTTCCCTCGCGTTGCCGCACTTCCACGCGGGGCGATTGGTTTCCGGCGCGCTCTCGCTTGCGCTGGGCTTCCTGCTCTACACTATGTGGAATGCTCCGCTCTTTCACGTGGACGGGGCGGAAGTGTATGGGAATCAACGTCTGGGCGTGACCGAAATCCACGCCGTGTTGCGCTTGGTCGGCGAGCCTATATTCCGGGCGGCGCCGGCGCAAATCGAGGCCAATTTGCGCGCTGCTTACCCCGACCTGGCGGATGTAAAGGTGCAGGTCAGCTTGCCGAACCGGATCACCGTCAACGTGGTAGAGCGCGCGCCGATTCTGACCTGGCATCAGGGCGAGCACATGTTTTGGGTGGACGCAGAGGGAGTCGCTTTCCCCATACGCGGCGAGGCCTCTGTCCTGATTGACGTGTTCGCGAACGGTCGTCCGCCGCAGCCGCCCAGCGATGACCGGGAGAGGAGCCGGCAGGTGTTTATGGATCCGGCACTGGTGCGCGTGATGGCGATTATTTTCCCCTATGTTCCGCCAGGACAACCTATGATCTACGACCCCTCCTATGGTGTGGGTTGGGAGGACTCGCGCGGTTGGTCGGTGTATTTTGGACAGAACACGGAGGACATCCCGCTCAAATTGCAAGTGTATCAGGCAATTGTGGATAAACTGACGGCTTCCGGGATTACGCCCACGTTGATTAGCGTGGAGTACTTGCAAGCGCCGTTCTATAAGTAGGCAGGCGTGGCATGGAGGATATTGTCGTTGGAATTGACGTAGGCACAACCAAGGTCTGTACGCTGGTCGGGCAGGTGGTGGAGGAGGGTATCCGCATCCTGGGCGTTGGCATCGAACCTTCTCAAGGAATCAAGAAAGGCGTCCTTGTGGATTTGGAAGCGGCCTCCCAGGCGATCACCCGCTCGGTGCGCAAAGCGGAGCAGACTTCGGGTGTGGAGATCACTGCCGCGGTCGTTAGCCTGGCCGGCGCGCATGTGGCCTCTATCAACAGTCGCGGTGTGGCAGCGGTGGCTGGCGAGACAATAGATGAGGACGATATTTACCGCGCCCTGGATGCAGCGCGCGCGGTCGCCATTCCTCATAACCGCGAGATCGTCCATGTGATCCAGCGCGGTTTCACCGTGGACGGGCAGGAGGGGATTCGTCAGCCAATAGGAATGCACGGCTACCGGCTGGAGGTGGAAGCGCACATCATTACGGCGGCCTCCGCGACAATGGAGAACTTGCGCCAGTGCGTCGGCGCGGCCGGCGTGGAGGTGCTCCAGTTCGTGCTCAATCCCCTGGCTTCCGGCGACGCAGTGTTGACCGATGCGGAGCGTCAGATGGGCGTGGCGATCTGCGATATTGGCGGCGGGACAACCGATGTCGCCATCTATGTAGATGGAAATGTCTGGCATACCATGGTACTGGCAGTGGGGGGCAACCACGTGACCAATGATATTGCGCATGGCTTGCGCTTGCCCATCACCCAGGCGGAGGCTGTCAAGAAAAAGTACGGCTATGCGTTGCGCTCCGGTGTTGGCGCAGAGGAGGTCTTTACCGTGCGACCTTTTGGCGAAGAGGAGCCGATTGAAATCAGTCGTCAGGCTCTGGTGCATATCATTGAGGCGCGTGTGGAGGAAATTTTTTCCCTCGTCATGCAGGAGATCAAGCGTTCGGGCTATGATGGTCTGTTGCCAGCCGGGCTGGTGTTGACCGGCGGAACGAGCGCTTTGCCGGGCATTCGTCAACTGGCCGCGCGCGTGGCGGGACTGGCGGTGCGCACGGCGCAACCGGAAAACCTGCTCGGCTTGGCCGATCAGTTGAAGTCTCCTGCGTATGCGACCAGCGTCGGCTTACTGCAGTGGGCGGCTGCCCTGCTGGGGATGCCTGTGGTTTCCGCGCGCCATCGCGCGCGCCGACGTCAGAAAGGAGAAGTTCATATGAGTTTGGAACCGCTAAAAAACTGGCTTAAACGCTTACTGCCCTAGGCTAGTCCCGGAGAGGCGACATGGAACGGCTTCTCCTTGACCATTAAGGAACAGTTCGGGAACATGAGCATTTCATCTTCATCATAGGAGGAACGTATGGACACAAAGAAAGGCACTACGGAAACCTTCACCTGCATCAAAGTCGTCGGCGTGGGAGGCGGGGGGTGCAATTCGGTCAACCGCATGATCGAAGAAGGCATTCAGGGTGTGGAGTTCATCGCGGCCAACACCGACGCGCAGGCGCTGTTACTTTCCAAAGCCCCCACACGCATTCGCCTGGGCGAGAAGTTGACGCGCGGCCTGGGCGCGGGCGGCGACCCGGAAATCGGACGCAAGGCAGCCGAAGAGTCGGCCGATGCGCTGTACACCTTGTTCAAGGGAGCAGACATGATCTTTGTGACGGCCGGACTCGGCGGTGGAACGGGTACCGGCGCTGCGCCCATCGTCGCGCAGGTGGCCCGTGAGTGCGGCGCGCTGACGATCGCTGTCGTCACCCGTCCGTTCACCTTCGAGGGCAACAAGCGCATGATGGCGGCAGAGAAAGGCATGGCGGAACTAAAGGAACGTGTGGATACGCTCATTGCCATTCCAAACGACCGCTTGCTCCAAATTACCGAGAAACGCACCACCCTGCAAGAGGCTTTCTGTCTGGCGGATGACGTCTTGCGGCAGGGCATCCAGGGCATCTCGGAGGTCATCACGGTGCCGGGCCTCATTAACGTAGATTTTCGCGACGTGCGCGCCATCATGGCGGAGGGCGGCGCGGCGTTCATGGCATTGGGACGCGCTTCGGGCGAGGATCGCGCCCGCAAGGCCACCGAGCAGGCCATGTCCAGTCAGCTGCTCGATATTACGCTTGATGGCGCACGCGCGATTCTGTTCAACGTGACCGGAGGCCCTGATTTGACCCTCTTCGAGGTGACGCAAGCGGCGGCCATTCTTCGCGAGGCGGCGCATCCCGATGTGAACATCAAATTCGGCGCCGTGATTGATCCGAACCTGGGCGACGAACTGCGCATTACCATTATTGCCACCGGCTTCGAGCGCACGGGCATGCCTCGTCGTATCATCAAGCCGCAGGGTCGCGCCCTTCCCGCAATGGAAGAGGAGAGAACGTCAATGCCGGCTCTCGTTGGCGCAGAAGCACACTCGCCTGCGAAGCCGCAGAACGTGGAATTTCGGCCGCAGGTGATTAACACCGATGATCTCGACATCCCTACCTTTCTGCGCAATCGGCGGTGAGGAGCGGGCAGCGGCCCCACGCCTGCCGGCGGAGTTTAGGCGGCCACTGCCTGTCTCCCGCTTGCGCGGACGAGCAAGGGGTTAAGGCAGTAGAGTCCGCTGCCTGCGCTGCGTGGCGCGCGTACCGCGCGCGTGCAGGCGCGCGGCAGAGGCCGCTTGGATTCCCGTCTTGCCCTTGTCCCTGCGGCTAGGATTTCTGTAGGGTTAAGATGTCAGTCGCGAGACTGCGCGTACGTTGACGACGCAGGTAGGCGGCTACAACGCGTTCGCGTAATTCGGCGGCATGACGCTGTTGCCGAAAAGCGCATCTGGCGAACCGCCTGGTTCGAAGCGGGGAGGCAAGCAAGAACCAATTTGGTTGGTATTTCCCAATCGTGAGAAAAAATTGCCGTTGCTGGCTCTGTTTGCGCGGTTTGGACAGAGGGAAGCAGATCGTCGAACTGGCTGAGCGTCATGGTCGCCCGGAAGGCGACGCTTACTTGGATGCAAGATAATGGCAGGAAGATAAGTGCTCATCGCTTGCCAACAGTGAGATCAATCTGCCAAGATTCAGAACTATTGCAGTCCCTCTGCGCGCCCAATATATGGCGGGGATGAACCTCTGCTAGTTCTTGGCGAGCCCGGTATCGCTTGGAAGCGCCTGTACTGTCGCCAGATTTTCTGGTAGGAGGTTCTCTTTACAGCGCGATCTTCTTGATGATCTGGTATTTCAGCAGATGCGGATGGGACCAGGGAGATGAGCTTCCAAGCCATTGTCGGCAAGGATGGATAAGTCTATCTACAATTCGCAATTCCGCCCTTCTCATGTATACTAAAGTCGAACTGCATCGCAGGGTTTCGTCTATAACCGTCAAGACTCTCTTCTCCCAGCATTTTCTTCAACACCGTTTGCCTGCTCTGACGGAGTGGACGGAGGATATCCGGCCTGCGTTTGAGCAAGTGTGCGCGCTCTATGCCCAGGCGCGCCGGTTCGGTCACACCTGGAACGAGGCGCAAACCGAAGATGAGTTTATTAAACCCATTCTGCGGCTGCTTGGCTGGGAGTTTTTTGTCCAGACCAAATCGCGGCGCGGCGGACGGGTGAACCGCCCGGATTATGCCCTCTTTGCCGATGAGAGCGCCAAACGCGAGGCTATGTCCTGGCAAGGCAAGGATGACGCCTTCTACTCGCGCGCTCTGGCTATCGCGGAAGCCAAGTATTGGGGCCGCCCGCTGAGCGCCAAAGACTCGAGCGGACGCGACGCCTGGAAAAAAGGCGAGAACCCCTCCTACCAGATGGTCAGTTACCTTATTGGCACGCGCTGCGCCTGGGGAATTCTCACCAACGGCATGACCTGGCGTCTTTACAGCCTCGAGGTGAGCAGCGTCGCCAGCCAGTTCTATGAGGTGGACTTGAGCAGCCTGTTCGAGTTCCTGCCCGACGGCGCGCCGCCTTCAGATGAGCAACTTGCCCGCTTCCGGCGCTGGTACCTGTTTTTCCGCAAAGTTGCTTTCCTGCCGGATAAAGCGGGCAAGTCCTTCGTCCGGCGCGTGCTGGAAGGCTCAAAGACTTACGCCCGCGGGGTGAGCGACAAACTTAAAGACCTCGTCTTCCGCCAAGTGATGCCGGTTCTTGCCGGCGGGTTCCTCGCCTATCGTTTCCATGAACAGGGGATTCGGGAAGAGACGCCGGAGACATTGGCCGAAATCTACCGCGCCAGTTTGAGCCTGCTCTATAAACTGCTCTTCTTGCTCTATGCCGAGGCGCGCGCTTTGCTTCCGATAGAGAACGGCAATTACGCCCAGGAAAGCCTGACCCGCATGGCTGCCGAGATTGCCGAGAAGATGGACCGGCATCAGGCTTTCAGCGGCGCGACCTATGCCACGCCGCTCTACGACCGCCTGCTGGCGCTCTTCCGCCGTGTCGACCGCGGCGACCCGGCGTTGGGCATCCCACGCTACAACGGCGGCCTGTTCAGCCCCAAGACCCCCGAAAATGACTTCCTCGAGACGCACAAACTGAGCGACCGCGTCATTGCCCTGGCGGTAGATACCCTGGTGCGCGGTGCCAGGCAGCCAGTGGATTATGCGTTCATCTCTGTCCGCAATCTGGGGAGTATCTATGAAGGGTTGCTGGAAAACCGCCTCCAGGTGGTAGACGCGGCCGCCGGACAGGTGGAACTGGTCAACGACAAGGGCGAACGCAAGGCGACCGGTTCCTACTACACCCCCGATTACATCGTTGAGTACATCGTCCGCAAGACGCTCACGCCCATCCTGGACGAGCGCGAAAACGTCTTTGGGGAGGCGATGGCGCGGGCCGCCAAAATCCGCAAAAGGTTGGCGCGCGCCGCCGACCATGCCACGGCGACGCGTCTGCGTGGGGAACTGGAGCAGGCAGAGGGTCAGGCGCGCGAGGCGTTCCTCGGCATCAAAGTCCTCGACCCGGCCATGGGCTCCGGGCATTTCCTGGTCAACGCGGTGGACTTCCTGACCGATGCAATCATCCGCCGTATGCAGGCTTTCCATGACGCCCATCCCGACATTCCCTGGAAATGGAATCCCATCCAAACGCTTATTGAACGCGTGCGCGACGACATCCTGACCGAAATGAAGGCGCAGGGCATTTGCCTGGACGCCTCCCGCCTGAACGATACCGCCCTATTGACGCGCTTGGTGATGAAGCGCTGCATCTATGGCGTGGACCTGAACCCGATGGCGGTGGAACTGGCCAAACTCAGCCTGTGGCTGCACTCGTTCACCGTCGGGGCGCCGCTCTCGTTCCTCGACCATCACCTGCGCTGCGGCAATTCGCTCATCGGGACGGATGTGCGCATGGTGGAGGCGGCCATGCAGGTCAAGGAGCAAAAAGGCGGCGGGATGCAATTCAGCCTGTGGGGCGGCCCCTTCAGCGGCCTACTCGATTTGACTGTCGTGATGACCGAAATCGCCGAACGCACCGACGCCACCCTGGCCGACGTGCGCCAATCGGCAGATGCCTTCGATTCCTTCCGTCAGGCGCTTGCCCCCTACAAGGAAATCCTCGACCTGTGGGTCAGTCAGCATTTCGGCAATGGGCGCGCGCTGGAATTTCTTACTTCCTATCGTGATGACCTCCTTGATGTCTTACAAGGCCGGCGAGGGATTCCCGAGATTTACCGCGAAACCCTCGACGCCGCCCGCCGCCTGGCCGTCGAAAAACGTTTTTTCCACTGGGACCTGGAATTCCCCGAAGTCTTTGTGGACCTCAAGCGCCGCGATTGGGCGCAGAACCCCGGCTTCGATGCCGTGGTGGGAAACCCACCGTATGGGGCTATTCTGGACACCTTTGAGGAAAAGTTTATCTCAAAGAGATGCCCTGTTAGCACATCGCATGATACGGCAGAATATTTTCTGGAACGATCTGATAAGGTTGTTAAGGAGAGAGGCCTCATTGGGCTAATCGTGCCTAAATCTATCGCGTTTTATAGAAATTGGCGAGGTTGGCGAAAATATACAGTTCAGAACCACACTCTCACTTATCTACTAGATGTTGGGATTGGTTTTGAGAATGTAAATTATGAGCAGTTAGTGCTTATATTTCAGAAACTTTTACCCACAAAAGAATGGTGTGTCACCGTAGATGGCGCTGCTCCTTTGCGAAGGTTTGAGCCATTAAAAGAGATTAACCTTATCGGTTGTGTAAAACAAGACTTGATGCAGATGGAGGAGACACTCATATTTTGCCCTGTAAGCAAAGAAGAAGAACAGTGTCTGCGGACAATCCGCGCTCATAGTATTCCATTGGCCCACATTGCTTTATCAATATTTCGCGGTCTTTACATTCGAGATAATTTGAAAAAGACTTTAGCATCAGGCCCTTACAAGTTTATAGATAAAGTTCCAGATGTTGGGCGCTATGAGATTTACCGAATTCGTGAGATAGGCCTAAATGAACCGCGATATATACAAAGAGCACAAGCAGTTATGGTGCCGCGCTTTTTCTTCAAAGTATTGCGCGGTAAACGTTTGGTAGTTTATCCTGATACGTTGGGTGAACTTTTAACCACAGAGAAGTTGGTCAATGTGGTCATAAAACCTGACGTAAGATACAGCTTGTTAATGATAACGGCGGTAGTAAATTCCCGTACTCCCTCTTTCTACTTACAAAAAATACTGTTCAGTGGAATAACTGAAACATCTCGGGTAATGGACGAGGAATACTCAAGTCGCATTCCAATCCCTCGCATTATCTTTGAGACCCCTCCTACCGAGCGCGCCTGCTTGGTCAAGGAAGGGGATGCCCAGACTTCCAAAGTCTTGGAGAGTCCGGAGGTCTGCGGCTGGGATTACCCCACGTTCCTGCGTTCGCCCATGGGGAGTTGGCTGGAGGAGCGGCTTGCGGCTTCGCCGGAGCAATCGGATGTCGTCCACGACTTGCTGTCTGAATTGGCGCGGAAGATGATTGCGATCAATGAGCAAAAACAGGCCGAGATGAAGGGCTTCCTGGCCTGGTTTGAACGCCAACTTGGGGCCAAGATAGATGATTTAAGTGGCAAGAGTCAATTGCGCCGTTACCTGGGCGATTACCAGAAGGGCGAGGAGCACCTGGCTTTTGAGCAACTCCTGGACATTCTGAGCAAGAATCAAAAGAAACTAGGGGTTAAAGTTTCGTCTCGTGATTTCCAGGAGAACCTAGAGCGCGAGTACAGGGCCTCGCTGGGCAAACTTCTGCGGCTCAAAGCGCGTTTGGCCGCCACCGACCGGCTGATTGACTTGATTGTGTATCGCTTATATGGGCTAACGGAGGATGAGGTCAGGGTTGTAGAGCAAGCATAACGAGCAACATCGCTGTACGGCGTTGACTGATTTCTAGTGCAATAACTCGCTCCCAATTCTCTCTGAGTTCCCAAACCTTATCTAGAATAGCACCTGGCCTGTTTCTCCTATGCAACAAAGACAACAGATATTTTTTTGTTGACGATGGGGACGGTCAGTTCAAGACGTTTGGATGACGCGGGAGATGTCAC
>FMJZ01109880.1_pt1 | contig 22850 bp, 21 predicted proteins | sample 1987881 | NCBI WGS metagenome assembly FMJZ01 (sample SAMEA4378227, study PRJEB15110) | soil metagenome | biome: soil; feature: Field; material: Soil | place: India | collected 2015-03-11 | depth 0 m
AAATAGTGAAAAATATTAATGAGGTATTATACACAATTTCAACTTTTAATAGGGTATTGCATTATTAGATCTTAAAATTTTGCCATAATTTATATTGTTGAGTTCTACAATCGAATTATGTATAATTACTTTAATATCGATAAAAGGGGGTAAAAAGATATGAGAATAAAAAGCATCCCTTTATTTCTAAAGGCTATAGTGATAGTAGTTATCATAGGTTTCCTTTATTTCGCTGTTGCCGATGCTCAAAAATCTGCACCTCCTCAAAAATCAGTCAAAGTAGAAAGCTGTTATACCTGTCATGACCAGATTAAGGATTTTCACTCAAAGGGGTAAGCATTCTAAGGTGAATTGCGCCAGTTGTCATGAGGGGTTGGACAAACACCTAAAAGATATTGCCTCAAAACCGATTACAAACTTTAATCATGCCACTTGTGGTAAATGCCACAAGGAGCAGTATGAGTCTTTTGTATCGGTAACCTTTGAATCCAAACCAAAGGTTGAAAAGGCTACATCTACGAGCAGATCTCCTTTATTTGATACGGTTATGAGGCCTCATGGATTTACAAGAGAGCATGCGGAGCCAAGAAGTCATGTTTTCTCTTTCGTTGACCATCTTTTAGTAGACAGAGCTTTTGGAGGAAGATTTCAACTTAAGGACTGGACAAAGATATCTGACTCTAAAGGTGCTGAGAAATCAGCGTGGCAAATAGTCAAAGACCTTGAGCCTACTACAAGCGAGCAAAAGATATTCCCTCCTTATACTCCTCGAACAGCTTTCACAGCAGCTAATCCGGTATGTTTACAATGTAAAACTCAGGATCAAATCCTTTCCTGGGCATATATGGGAGATAAAAACCCAAAAGCAAAATGGGATAGAACTTCTAAGGTAGTCGAGTTTGTAAGAGAGATGCATCGGCCCTTTGGTTGCTATACTTGTCATGATCCTCACTCAGCAAAACCAAGAGTTGTAAGAGATGCTCTTATTCATGCTGTTGTTGATAGAGGGGAAGGAACTTATCCCTACGATAAAGAAAAAAGCAAAAAAACAACAATCACAAAAGTAATGTTCAGAGATTTTAGAGCAATAGGTATTCTAAACAGACCTGATTCCAATTTAATGTGTGCCCAGTGTCATGTAGAGTATAATTGTAACCCTGTCATTGACATAAGAACAGGCGAAATGATCGGAATGGCTGACAGAAGAACCAATGAATTCCAGTGGAGAAATGTTTTTGATTATGATGCATGGGTAGAAAAACAAGGCTATAGAGATTTTCGTAATGAGGTGACCGGAGCCCTCCTTTCCAAGATTCAGCATCCCGAAGTAGAAGTCTACTGGGGCAGTAAACATGAAAGAGCAGGAGTTGAGTGCAAAGACTGCCATATGCCAAAAATTAAAAAGGCCGGCAAAGAGTTTACTTGGCATGGGCAAAGAAGCGCAAAGTATATGAAAAAAGACACCTGTATTAAATGCCACACTTACTGGACAGAAAAAGAGGCTGAATATCAAATTGAAGGTATACAGCATTACATAAGAGGTAAGATGCGGAAAGCAGAGTTCTGGCTTTCTGAATTTGTGAAGACCTATCAACTTGCGAAAGCAGTAGGAGTGCCAGAGGATGTTCTAAAAGAGTCAAGGAAGTTTCATACTACCGCCCATACTCTATGGGAGTGGTGGACTGCTGAAAACTCCGACGGTTTCCACAATCCTGATCAAGCAAAGTCTGCCTTGCTTAAATCCATCCAGACATCCATTGACGGAGTAAAATTCCTCGAGAAAGCTATTGATGACAGAACTAAACCCCCTTCTAAGTAATGAATTTAAAAGGCTGGGTATCAAAGATATACCCAGCCTTTTTCATAAAGAATAATTTATTTTCATAAGAAAATCGTTTAACTAAATCTAATAGCAGATGCCATTAATCCTTAATAAAGCGGCATATCAGGATCTACCTCTTTTGCATAGGCATTTAACCCACCTCTTAAATGTTGAGCCTTTAAGCCAGCTCCATGGAGCAAAAATAAAGCCTCAATACTCCTGACTCCTACTTTACATACAATAAGATATTCTTTCGTTGGATCTAATTCTGATATCTTATGGGGAAGCTCTGGTAGAGGAATCAGAATGCTTTTATCAATCTTACAAATCTCCCACTCATGAGGTTCTCTTACATCCAATACTATGACTTTATCATTAGAGCTTTTTAACTTGTCAGCAAACTCTTGAGGGCTAATAATGTGTTCGGTACTAATCTCGGGAGTTCCTGTCCCGCAAAAGGCTTCATAATCAATAAGCTGAGTTATTGTAGGATTATCACTACATAACTCACAGGTAGGGTTCTTTCTAATTTTGAGAGTTCTAAATCTCATACGTAAAGCATCGTAAAGAAGGAGTTTACCTATCAGTGTATCACCCAATTCAAGTATTAGCTTTATAGTCTCAGTAGCCTGAATAGCCCCAATTACACCTGGTAGCACACCAAAGACTCCTCCTTCAGCACAGGAAGGAACAGTGCCAGGCGGCGGAGGCTCCAGAAATAGACAGCGATAGCAGGGACCCTTTTCAGCATAAAAAACAGTTGCCTGCCCTTCAAACCTAAAAATGCTACCGTAAACAAGAGGTTTTTTAAGAAAAAAACAAGCGTCATTTAGTAAATAACGAGTGGGGAAGTTATCAGTACCATCGATAACTATTTCATAATCTTTTAAGATATCAAATATATTATCTTTACTTAAAGGCAGATGATAGGTTTGGACTTCTACATAGGGGTTGATCTCATAGATTCGCTTTCTTGCAGACTCTACTTTAGGTGTATTAATTGAGGATGTACCATGTAATATCTGCCTCTGGAGATTACTCTCATCAACAAAGTCGTAGTCTACTAAACCTATTCTCCCAATTCCTGCTGCAGCTAAATATAGCGCTATGGGAGAGCCAAGCCCACCAGCACCAACAATAACTACTCTGGCTTTTTTGAGTTTCCTTTGACCACGAACTCCTACTTCTGGTATTAAAAGATGTCTGCTATACCGATAAATTTCTTCATTACTAAGCTCTATATCGTCCTTTTCCATCTCTTTTCCACGCATAATATAATATAATTAGTCTTAGAAAGACTTTGAATATATAAAACTGAGGTATTTTATCTAACTATCAATAATGGAGATGGTGATTTTCTAAATATCTTTTCTGAAAGATTAAAAGACTCAAACCGTTCCCTCCAGGTCTTAAGAATTTTACCACCCATCAATACTAAATCATAATTACCTACTCTGATCTCCTCTAAAATCTCTTCTTCAGGGTCTCCATATCTCGTTTTAGTCGTAATTACCAAATTCAGTGCTCTACCTTTTTCAAAAAGATTCCCGAGAGCTATCTCGCCTTCCTTAGCTAAACTTCTATCTAGATATTCTCTACACTCATCGCGGTTTATGGCATAGATCTCGTTAGTAAATTTTTTCAAAAAAGGATTTATAACATAAAGCCCTACAAGAACAGCCCCAAAAATTTTTGCTAAGGTAAGAGCATACTCCTCAGCTTTTGCTGTATGGGGTTCTCCATCTGTACAAACTAAAATCTTTGATATATCAACCATATTAATATTTTATTCTAAAATAAAGTTTCTTATCTTTACAATTTATTTTATTTCGAAAGTAAAGATACAACATGAAACTAAAAACATAGCTGGTTACCTATAAATGCACAGATAACCAGCCATCTTGCGAATGAAGAACTCTTATACTGACAATCGTGTTATTTGACTCTAAAAGCCTCAGCACCTATTGCCATAACAGCTAAAGCGCCTAAAATAGCCTTTAAAGTAGCAGCAGAAAAACCTATTACAAAAGCTTTCCCGCCAGCTTTCTTTAAATCTTCAAAAGCAATATTTAGCCCTACACCAGCAAAACCTATTGCAAAGAAAATTCTTAAAAGGTCTCTGCCTAACATATCCTTTTGAGCCTGAGTAAAAACACCTAACTCATTAAGGGTGACCATTACAAAGAACCCAATTATAAATACAGGAAATTTCTCTTTAATAACCTGCCAAGCTCCAATCTTCTCTCCTGTTGTTTCACCTACCTTCCTTGCGGGCCTAACGATGAAATACCATATTGCCCATAATACGCAGATTGGGATAAAGCCAACTCTAACTATATTAATAATATTTGCAGTTAGCAAGGCTTCATGCCCATACCATGTGGCTGCAGCAACAAGCTGAGCAGTGTTAAGTATCGCTGTACCAACCCAAGCTCCAAAGACAGGTTCTTCCATTCCTAGAGCCCTTCCTATATAGGGGAAGGTGAATAAACAAAGGGTCCCAAATAGTAGTATTGTGCCTATAGCATAAAAGAAGTCCCTTGGTTTTGCATTAACTACAGGTGCCACCGCAACTGCAGCAGAAACACCACAAACACCCACTCCAGAACCCATTACTCCATTTAACCCATCATCAACTTGAGCACGTTTTCCCCAGATCGAAATTAAAATTTGAGTCCCAATAACAAAAATAACCACAAGAACCAATCCTATAGCTCCAACTCTAAGAACGTCAGACCACATATAGTAAGCCCCAAGAATTATAATTCCTGGTTTAATTATGGGACGGGCAGCTATTGTTCCAGGTAGAAAGATCTTAGGCACCCCAATAGTGTTCCTTATTAACATCCCGCCAAGAAGCAAAAGAGCTACATAAGTCAATTGGAACTGAACAGTCCGCTCCGCAAAGGAATACTTAAAAGCAGGAGATTTATCAACCGCAAGCTTTTCATAATCTCCCTTTGGTAAAATATATGGCTTGCTTGGTTTTACCTTTTCAATTCCCAGTTGATAAAGAGTCAAAGCCCCTTTATATGCATCCTCTTTAGCTTTAACATAGTCTTCATATGGAGCTATTGGTTTATTTAATTCAAGATGAGGTTTCAGAATAGCCATTGACTCCCTGTAACCCTTTCTCAATTCTCCCATACTTGCATCCCACTGAAGGGCTAACCACCCAAGAACAATGCAAAGTAGTAACCCAGGGAGCATACTCGGCAATTCTTTTAGTGAATACCTTACTCCAATACCACCACCTGCCATGGCGATCCTCCTCTCAAACTATTTGAAAAATAGAGAGCTATAGAACTTAGGATCTATAACTCCTGTTAACACTAATACTACAACAATTGTTGCAATTACCAAAACCACAAAATCTTCTTTCCTTTCAGCAGAAAAAGTGGCTTTAGCTTTAGCCTCTAATTCTTTATTAATTTCTCCCATTTCAACCTCCTTAATTACCCTGAGTGAAAAAAGCCCTCTTATTATTCAGTTGGATATTTCATTTTTTTCCAATCTGGCAGTCCCTCTCTATACCAGTAAACATTCTTAAAACCAGCTTTGACCATCATCTCAGCAACAGCAGGAGATCTCCAACAAAGCACACCATTACAATAGTTCACAATGACATCATCTTTTTTAAACTGATTGAGAAGAGAAGGGTCTGCAAGAAGATGATCGGCTAAAAGCCATTTAGCTCCTTTAATCCTCTCCGCATCATACTGTTCTTTAATTCTATTATCGAGAAGTATGAACTTCTTTCCATGATCCATCCACCTCTTCAACTCAGCAGTTGTGATTATCTTTACACCAGGTAGTTGAGCAGGCATCTCCTTCTTAGCAGCAGCCATCTCTTTCCACTCTGCACATTTTCTGATGGTCTCAGGATCCCATCCTTGCTGTGCAAAAGATAAAAGAGTTAAACCCAGAATTACTAAACTTGCGATGCTTACTCCCAAAACTTTTTTCATTTTTTATCCTCCTTAAATTTTTTAGTGTTGCCTGAAGTTTTTAAATTATCTCTTTTATATGGATTTTTTAATTTTTTTAAAAAGCTGACTCTTCCTTCTAAAATCCTCTATTTAACAACTATCACAGGACATGGAGCAATCTCTATAAGCCTCTCAGTGACACTTCCCATTAAAAACTTTTTTGCTCCATGCTTACCGTGGGAGGCTACAATTATTTCATCAACTTTTTCATTCTGAGCAATCTGAGCGATTGTTTCAGCAGGGCTACCGAACTCTATTATTCCTTTTGCATCGATATTGAGACCTTTAAATTTATCTAATGCTCTCTCCATTATACCTTTTGATTCTTTCATCACAAGTTCTTTGATTATGTCACAATCAACCTCTGAAAGACCTATGGGACAATAATCCTCTGCAACATTCAGAAGTATAATCTCTGCTTGATTATTCCTAAAAATATCGATAGCTCTGTCTATAGCTTTCTCAGAATAAGAAGAGCCATCTATCGCCACTAAAACTTTTTTCATTTTTTCCTCCTAAAGTACTGTAATAGAGCACAGCTGTGATTATAAATGGATAAAGCAAGCATTATACCAGAATGAAAAAATCTTTAAAGTCAAATATTTAAATAGAATAAAGCAAGCTCTATGTTACCATGAGGAAACATCTTTAAGAATTTTCTGTGTCAAGAAGGTTACATTAAGATTAAATTAAGGTTAAATTGCCGGGAGCGAAATTAATTTAGAACAAAGATTTAACAGAAATGAATACAAGAATGGAGGCTATTTTTAGCTTTTAAAAATTTCAAGCAATGTTGTATTCTCTCAGTTTTTTCCAGAGAGCTTTTCTACTAATTCCCAATTTATTTGCGGCTTCTATCTTTTTCCACCCGCACTCTTTAAGTGCTTGAATTATCTTTTGTTTTTCAAAACACTTAATGCTCTCTTCAAGGGTTAAATTATTTTTGCTACAAGGTTGTGCTAAAACCTCAGTAGATATCTCATTAGGTAAATCTTTTAATTGTATTTTGCCATTAGTACATAGAATAACAGCCCTCTCAATGGCATGCTTAAGCTCTCTAACATTTCCAGGGTAATTGTATGAAAGTAAAGCATCATAGGCTGGTTCTGAGATAGTTAACCCAGGTTTATTGTATTTTTCACTAAAATATTTTAAAAAGTTCTCTATCAGGTAAGGGATATCATCCCTCCGTTCTCTTAAAGGAGGTAAGATGATAGGGACCACATTAATTCTATAAAAAAGATCCTCTCTAAAGGTGCCAGCAGCTATACACTCTTTGAGATTTTTACTTGTAGCATAAATAGTTCTAACATCTACTTTTATGGAGATATTGCTACCTATACGAGTAACAACCTGATCTTCTAAAACCCTGAGTAATTTAGACTGAAGGGAGAGGGGCATGTCTGCTATCTCATCGAAAAAGATGCTCCCGCCGTTTGCAAATTCAAACTTCCCTTCGCGAGAAGATGTTGCACCAGTAAAAGCTCCCTTTTCATGACCGAAAAGCTCAGATTCAAAAAGGTTTTCAGGAATTGCAGCACAATTTATTTTTACTAAGGGCTTACCACTTCTTTCACTGGTAGCGTGGATGGCGTTTGCCACTAATTCTTTCCCTGTTCCACTCTCCCCAAGTATTAAGACAGGCACATCGGTACGAGCAACTGCAGTAATACGGTCTAAGACATCCATTATAGCTGGGCTAATACCAATGAACCCGCTCAATCCAATCTTCTCTTTTAAACTCTGTCTCAAAAGAACAACCTCATCTTGTAACTTCTGAAATTTAAAAAATCTCTCAATGGCAATTAGTAGTTCCTCATTTGAGAAGGGTTTAGACAAATAATCAAAAGCCCCATCTTTAATTGCTTGAATGGCACTTTTTATCTCTGCATAGGCTGTAATAATTATTACACCAGTATAATTTGATAAAGCCTTTGCCTCTCTCAAAACTTCTAAACCATCGAGATCGGGTAACCTCAAATCTGTGATAATCAAATCGTATCTATCTTTCTCAAGCTTTTTTATGGCATCTGTACCATCAGGACTTTGAGTAACAAGAAAGCCTGCTGATTTTAAAAAATGGCTCATCCCAAGCCTTATTATTGGGTCATCTTCAACTATTAAAATATGCTTCTTCATTTTGTGAAATCGGTAATTTTACAACAAAGGTTGAACCTCCCGTAGAGGTTTCTACCATTATTTTTCCTTTGTGCTGCTCAATTATAGCTTTACTAACAGTTAATCCAAGACCTGTACCTTTACCAACGCCTTTTGTGGTGAAGAAAGGATCGAATATTTTAGGGAGAATATAAGAGGGTATGCCCTTTCCTGTATCTGAAACGGATACATAACAATAATTATCATCATGCCATGATTTTAAAGTTAAAACACCTTCTTCATCCATTGCTTCGGCAGCGTTCAAGATGAGATTCAAAAAAACCTGTTCTAATTTATTTTGATCCACAAATATATCAGGGATATCGTCCCTTAAATCTTTTACAATCTTTATACCTTTATTGGCTATTGTATATTCAGAAAGCATTAGAACATTATCAAGAATCTTATTTATTGAAGACTTGCTAAGGCTCAGTGGAGTATTTTTTGAAAAATCAAGAAGTTGTTTGACAATACTCTGGATTCTGTCGAAACCAGCATTAATTACTTGAATATGTTCTCTTTTTGTCTCCTCATCCATGTCGGTATTCAGAAGATTATTGAAACAAAGTTTCATACCTCCTAATGGATTATTTATTTCATGTGCAACTCCTGCAGACAACTGTCCAATTACAGTAAGTTTTTCAGTCTCAATCATTTGTTTTTCAATCTCAGCAGTCTTTTTAAGCCTCTTTTGTGCTTCAAGGAGATGCTTTGAGAGAATATTAAACGATTCAGTCAAATCACCTATCTCATCTTTACGGACGCTGTGAATTGCTTTCCCAAGAGGTTCTTTCCCCTCAACAATGTTTCTAAAGGTTTTGGAGAGATCATTAATTGGCTTTGTCACTATATGCCTAAAAGATAAGTACAAGGCTATGAACATAATAAAGAGAGAGGAAAAACCGAACAAGAATATGTCAAAAGCCAGCTTCTCAATCTGCTTGAGGGCTTTATCAAGCGGTATAGAGACAGAATTTAACCCTACCACCTCTCCAGGCTTTCTCCAAAAACCCCCTGTATTACCATAAATCTTCAAAAGTTGGGGGGGAGCCATCGAAGGATCACCATGGCACTTTAAACAGGGTGAATCAAAAATAACAGGATTTAGCATATATAGATATTTTTTTTCATCTAAGGTTACTACCCCTTTCCATAAGCTTTGTTGAGGATTTTCACGAAAATAAGACAACATTTCAAGATGAAAAGCATCTGCTCTATTATTAGGATTTAAAGGGTTATCAGAGACCCTTCTAAAAACATAATCTTCTATCTCTCGATTAAATCTTTTCATTACTTGCATACTTACATGTGTCGTTGACATTGCCTCAAGTATAAATTCATCTTTTGCATTCAACCTCCGAAGAGCATCGAAAATGGCAGGACGCAGTGTCTCTCTAACATAATCTCCTGTAGCTCTTACATGAGTCATTATAATCATTGTCTTGTCTTCAGCCTCTTTGATAACCTTATCTCTTAGATAGTAGTAACTCAAGATGGACATAATTGCACAAACAAAAAGGAGTATGAGACCGACAACAAGACTAAACTTTAAATTTAGACTAAGCCTTCTACCTCCCATATACCTATTTTATCACAACCATAAGATAGCAAAGACAACCCCTCTACAAACTCGATAGTTCTAAAAAAATTAATCGCCCTTGACAAAGCTACTATATTATGATATACATATGTATATCTATTTTACTGATAGGTGGGAGCCTATGTTAATAGGAGAGCCTATAAGCGTTCTCGCACTCTTTGAAGTAACTCATAAGATAAAACCTCTTAAATTTAGATGGGCAGGTAAAACATACAACATCAAAGAAATAACCTATTCTTGGAGGACAAAAAGGGGTTACAGCGACATACTTCACTTCTCGGTATCTGACGGGAACTCATTGTATCAGCTGTCTTTCGATACTAATACTTTAAGCTGGAGGCTTGAAAACATTGATACAGAAAACTTCTAATATAATAATATTATGTGTGGATATGGATGCTTTCTTTGCATCAGTAGAAGAACAATGCAATCCAAAACTAAGAGGCAAGCCTCTTGCTGTTATAGGTGCAGGCGCAAGAACTGTAATCGTGACCCGTTCCTATGAAGCAAGAAAATATGGAGTCAAAACTGGGATGACCATTTATGAAGCGAAGAAGCTTTGCCCTGATATAATATTTATCCCTGCTAATAATGAAAAATATACCTATACCTGTAAAGAACTTAAAAAAATATATGAAAAATTCACTCCTGATGTAGAGATCTATTCTATTGATGAAGCATTCCTAGATATTTCTACTACTCATCACCTCTTTGGAGGTCCTGAAGCAATCGGTTTATCTATAAAAAAAGCTATCAAAGAAAATTTTGGGATAAATTGCACTGTGGGAATAGGACGAAACATTTTAATAGCCAAGCTCGCCAGTGATATCTCTAAGCCTGATGGATTAAGATGGATTAAAGATGATGAAATATCCTCAGTGTTGAAAGATTTACCAGTCGAAGAACTATGGGGGATAGGAAGTAAATTAGCAAATAGACTTGAACTTCTCGGGATAAAGACATGCAGTGAATTAGGCAACACCCCGACAAGTCTTTTAAGGAATAAATTTGGCATAATAGGTGAATACCTAAAGGCAATGGGGTTAGGGATATCCCATAGAGCGGTTATAACTAGGGAAGAGAAACCAAAATCTATAGGTCATAGCATGACCCTCCCAAAGGATATTTGGGATAGAAAAGAAATAGAAATGCACCTGTTGAAGCTCTCAGAGATGGTAAGTAGAAGAGCAAGGAAACATAGCTTCATAGGTAGGAAAGTCTCTCTCACCATAAGATATGCCAACTTTGAAACCTTTACAACTCAAACCACTTTGCCCTACTATACAAATCATACACAGGAAATATATGCAACTGCTCTATCAATTATTGATAAAATACGCTTAAAAGATAAGATAAGACTTTTAGGGGTTAACCTTTCTAAGCTTATTACTGATACGGGGCAATTATCTCTTTATAACGAAAGATTAAACAGGAAATCTCTCCTTGAGGCAATAGACTCTATAAATGATAGATTCGGTGACTTCAAAATAATATGGGCATCTTATCTTAAAGAAACAGAGGGCGCAAGGGTTATATCTCCTGCATGGAGACCTTGCGGAGTAAGAAATATAGCTATCAAATAGAGTCTCAATCTGGCTAAGAAAAGAATCTTAGTGAAGATGTAGCATATGGAACAAGTGAAATTTTTAATATATTAATATTGCTGGAGTCCTAAATTTTAAAAATTCTCTTTACGATTCAATAGGCAACCAAAAAAGTTGGCACACACTGGCAAGACTTTTATAGAAACTTCCAGCTTTTTTGGATTTCCATCATTAAAAAAATCAGCATGAATATGATAATTTAGTTAGTAACTGAGTACGTTACATCTTAATCATCATCACTACTGGTTTAACTTTAGCTTGACACTATTTGAGAAATTGATTATTTTAGAGAGTTAGCTAATTTCTAAAAGAGTGGCAGAATATGAAAAAAGAATTTACTATTATCGCCCTTTTACTGATATGTATCTTTTTTGTTTTTTCCTGTGGGGCAAAAGCAATTAAAAAAGATTTCAATGGCGATAAAACACAAATTGATTCTGTTACTAACTTTGTGCAAAAAAATACACAGGTTAATAACCAACAATCTTCTCAAAATATGGCAGTAGCCCTAAAACCCCCTCAAGAGACAGAGCCTACCCAAAGAACAGATTCAGTACCACCAAAACCTTTAAGTAGGCGTGCTGGCGTAACAGGAGGTGCAGTTAGCTTTTTCTTTGATGACGCCGATATCTTTGAAGTAGCCCAAACGGTCTTTGGTGATATATTGCGCGTTAATTATGTGATCGATCCTAAAGTGAAGGGAAGAGTAAATTTCAGGACCGTAACCCCCATACCGCGCGAAGAAATCCTCCCTATAATGGAAATTATTCTCAGGCTAAATGGTATAGGTTATGTGGAAGAAAAAGGTCTTTACAGAATAGTGCCTCTAACGGATGTGGCAAAGGAATTGGTCTATGCTCAGGTTGGCAAAGACCCATCTGAGGTAGCCATAGAACTTTTTACTCTCAAGAATGTTAATTTAAAAGATTCTATGACCGAAATAGAGAGCGCTATAGGACTACATCTCACTGGTGGTACCCTAAGGATAATCCCTATATATAGACTAAATAGCCTATTAGTAGTTGCTGCATCTAAGGACCATCTTGAGTATGTGAGAAGCTGGGTAGCCACTTTCGACAAACTCTTTTTAGAAGCAAGACCTAAAATATTTGTCTTTCCCTTACAGAACAGTAAAGCATCTCATATTGCTTCTTTACTACAAGCAATCTTCGCAGGTGGTTCTCCAGCGCCTACCCCTACACCTCCAACACCTGCACCAAGAGCTGGGACAACACCTACTCCAACACCAACCGCTCCGGCTCCAAGAACAGGAGTTGGAGCCACAGCTACTGGAACAGGTTTTTTGGTTTCAGCCGATACGAGGGTTTTTGCCGATGAAGTTACCAATTCGCTAATTATAGTCGCAACACCAGCTGATTACTCTTTTATAGAGGAGACAATAAAACAACTAGATACCGTGCCTCGGCAAGTTATGATAGAAGCATTGATTGCAGAGGTGGAATTGAGAGATGATCTGAGTTTTGGTATAGCTTGGTCTCTAAAGTCAGATATAAATATAACCAATATCAAACCCTTCGATAGAGATATAAGCCTCAGCGGAACTATAGGACAAAGACCTTCTGCTTTAACTGATAAATTTGAAGGTTCTGGTTTCACCTTTTTAGCTACCGATGCAAAAGGTATTGTTAGAGCAAAGCTCGAAGCTTTAGCATCTCAAGCTAAGCTGAGAGTTCTTGCATCTCCACACATTCTTGTTTCAGATAATAGAGAGGCCCGAATTCAAATTGGAGATCAAGTTCCAATAGCTACATCAGAGACAAACATTACAGGAACGACTCAGATACAGAGAACCATTCAGTATAAAGACACAGGTATAATACTGAAGGTAAAGCCTCAAGTAAATGAAGGTGGACTTGTATCCTTAGATATTTCCCAAGAAGTTTCAAATTTTTTCGTACAAAGAATTTTTGATTCTGATCAAGTAGTTATAAAAAAACGCGAGGCTACGACAAATCTTGTAGTACAAAATGGACACACCATAGTGATTGGAGGACTTATAAGGGATGACACACAGAATATAAGGGAGGGGATTCCTCTCCTCTCAAAAATACCTCTATTAGGTTATCTTTTTGGTAACACTGTAGAAAAGAACACCCGAACCGAACTTGTAATGCTTTTAACCCCCCATGTCATTAAAAGTCAGGAAGAAGCTTCAGAATTAACTATTGAACAAGTTGGTAGATTGAAAGGATTTAAAAGGGAAGAAATGGATGAAAGGATTATCATAAAAGGAAGAAAAGAATCGAGTTCCATAGAAAACTCTGTTGATAAATAAGTATTTCTGCAATTTTTAGGGGAAACCTCCTAATCTTTCTATGGGTAGTTTCCCCTATTTCTCATTATTATCTAACTGCTAATTTTTGACGAGTCTCCTCTACTTTATAGCTTTTTATGTCATTAATTTCATAAGCTGTTATCTCTTTAATCTTAAAAACTCTATTATGATAATAATCCCCGACCCATAAAATGCCATCAACCCATACCATCGAAGAGGGTCTTACTATTTGACTGGGTAATTTTATCTCATGAGTAACTTTCCCGCTCTCAACATCAAGTTTTACTAATCTCCTTGAATAACAATCCTCTGAAGTATATTTACATGTATTCATACCAATTATCCAGAGACTTGAACAATCCCATGCTAAACCAGTAGGTTTTTCAATAGGAGAATAAAATCTCTCTAATACTCTTCCATCATCTGGAGATATTTTATATATCATTGCCTCCTTTGAGTCTGCAACCCATAGATTCTTACCATCAAAGGTTAAACCGTTTGGAAAACTTGCTGGTGAAGGAATCTTGTGAACGAATTCATAGTCACCTGTCAATTTAATTATCTCTTTATTAAGAGAGTCAGCAATCCATAGAAAACCTTTCCCACAACATTCACCCTCCCAGGCAAGATCACATATTTTAACCTTTTTACCTAAGACTCTATCTATTGAGACAGGGTGGGTTGGTATATTAAAAAAACCGTCACTATTATAGTAAGAATTAGGGCTGAAAAAAATACCCGTGACCAACTGTGACTGCTCAATGATGAAATTATTATCTCCTAAGATAAAATTTCTCCCATTCCAAGCAATACCGTTAGGTCCCCAATTTTCTATGACAGAGGGGGTGGGTTCGAAAATAAATGTCTTAAACTGCCGGTGCCCACATCCAGTTAAAATTAAAAAAAGAACGACACTAAAGACTGAAAAAATAAATAACTTTCTCAATTTTAAGATCATTCCCTCACCTCTAGCTCTATTTTTCAAAATTTTTATACAATTATATATCAATAGATTTCGAAAAACAATATTTTTCAGTATTTCTCTCAAATTTTTCATCTAAATGTTGAAGAATCAGTTAATCTATCATTTTTTTTTATATATTCCCCGAATAAAAAATTTTGGTGTATAATTCATGAAACAAAGGGTGTTATGGGGTGGTAAAATTATTAGATCTACATTACTACTTAAATATTAGTTTAAGGGTTCAGAAAATATGTTTTTCAATACTGCTTTACTGTATCTTAAGATGATTAAAATATCACACTCAGTCTTTGCCCTTCCCCTTGCCCTTACAGGTGCTATTTTGGCTGCTTCTGGTATCCCCTCTTTTGAGCAGATTTTTTGGATTATATTAGCAATGGTTGGAGCAAGATCTGGAGCAATGGGATTAAACAGAATCATAGATAGAGAGATTGACAAATTAAATCCTCGAACAAAAGGTAGAGAGATACCAACTGGTAAAATAAAAATTTTTGAAGCATCGATATTTACTATTATCTCTTTTGCTTTAATGATTTTTTCTGCTTATCAACTTAATTATTTGTGTCTTATCTTATCCCCCCTGGCAATAGCTATAATGTTTTTATACTCCTATACTAAGAGATTTACATGGTTCTCCCATTTTGTTTTAGGTTTAGCTATCTCTGGCGCTCCTATTGGAGCATGGATAGCTGTTAGAGGTACATTTGACATCGAGATAATCCCTTTAGCTATTGGAGTGATTTTTTGGTTAGCCGGTTTCGATATTCTCTATGCTTTACAAGATATTGATTTTGACAGAAAATTTGGGCTCTATTCGATACCACAAAGATTTGGAATTAAAAAATCTCTATTTCTTTCTAAGCTTTTTCATACAATTACTGTCATGATGTTTATTATGACTGGCGTTGTATTTAACTTAGGAACATTTTATTGGATAGGCATTCTTATAGTTATTGCATTACTTGTTTACGAGCATAGCCTTATAAAACCAAACGATTTGAGCAAACTCGATATAGCTTTCTTTAATATGAATGGATATATTAGTTTGACAGTTTTTTTCTTTACCTTAATCTCTTCTATTTTTGAAGGTTTATAAAAAATTAACCGTGAGCAATAGCCTTTGTATACGGTAGGATTATAACCTAATTTTTTAATGTTTCTTTTTTTCTTGACAAAGGTAAAAAACTATGTTATTAAAACCAGATATGTTTTTTCTAAAACCTTTTAGGAGGCAAGGATGAACCCAGAGGATCTCAAATACCACAAGGAACATACATGGGTGAGGTTGAAGAAGAAGAAAAAGGCTGTTATTGGCATAACTGATTATGCTCAAGAGGCTCTTGGTGACATTGTCTATATAGATTTGCCTGAAGTAGATGCTTTCGTTGAAGCAGATAGCGAGATTGCAGAGATCGAATCTACTAAAGCAACTTCTTCAATTATTGCTCCAGTAAGTGGAACCATTATAGAGGTTAATGAAAAACTTATCGATAATCCAGAATTGATAAACGAAGATCCCTATGGCAAAGGGTGGATAGCAATTATAGAAATGAGCGATCTTTCAGAACTTGACGATCTCATGGATGCAGACGAATACGAAGCTTATCTCGAAGAAGAAGCAAAATGACCCTGACTATAATTGGAGCTGGACCTGGTGGCTATGTTGCAGCTATAAGAGCTGCTCAACTAGGAATGAGAGTGAACGTGATTGAACGTGACGAAGTGGGTGGGACTTGCCTCAACTGGGGATGTATACCCACGAAAGCTCTGATTGCGTCGGTTGAAGCTCTTAAAATAGCTAAGAATTTAGAGGATTACGGGATAGATGTCTCGGGCTCTATATACCCAAACTTAGCAAAAATGATGCAAAGGAAAGATAAAATTGTTTCTACACAAGTAAAGGGTATACGTTCTCTTTTTAAGAGGTGGGGTATTAATCTCGTAGAAGGTAGAGCTACCTTTGTATCACCTAAGGTGATCAAAGTGGAGAAAAAAAATAATTCAATTGAGTTTATAAGGACTGATAAATGTATTATTGCAACAGGGTCCAGCCCTGCATCACTCCCTTATCTTAAGTTTGATTCAAAGAGAATCATCTCAAGCAATGATGCAGTTAATCTCAAAGCTATACCTAAAAGTCTGATTATAGTAGGAGGGGGAGTTATTGGTTGCGAATTTGCTTCAATCTTCTCCGAACTTGGAACGGAGGTTACAATTCTTGAGATAATGCCAAGAGTTCTGCCAATGGAAGATTATGAAGTCTCTGAAATCTTTCAGAGAGAACTCAAGAAAAAAAAGATAAGACTATTCTTGGAGGCTCAAATAGAAGAGGTAAGTATAGTAGATGAGGGCGTAAAGATTCTCATAAAAGGTGGCAAAGAAATAGTATCAGAAAAGTTACTTCTGTCGGTAGGCAGAAAATTTAATACAGATGACATTGGTATAGAATTAGCAGGAGTAAAACTGGGCAAAAAAGGAGAGATTTTAGTTAATAGTAAAATGGAAACAAATATCCCTGATATATATGCTATAGGAGATGTTACAGGTGGACTTCTCTTAGCTCATAAAGCCTCAGAAGAAGGAATAGTATCTGCTTATAATGCTTATGGAATTAAAAGGGATATGGATTATTCTGTAGTCCCCTCTGTAATATTCACTTTTCCTGAGATAGCTTCTGTTGGCATTAAAGAGCAGGAAGCAAAAGAAAGGGGAATGGAAATAAAGGTAGGAAAGTTCCAGTATAGAACCTTAGGTAAAGCTCATACTTTAGGACAGATTACTGGCATGTTTAAAGTGATCGCAGAAGCAGGGTCTAATAAGCTCTTGGGAGTCCATATAATTGGCACTCATGCTTCTGACCTAATTCATGAGGGTGCTCTTGCTATAAAAAGCGGTCTAACTACAGAAGAACTATGCGATATGATCCATGCCCATCCAACTCTATCGGAAGGGCTTAGAGAGGCAGTGATGGATGTAACTGGTATGGCAATTCATGCTTGAAGGTTTATAAAATATTGAAATTTTTTTAAGTTTTAGAAAGGGGATTCTATGAGCGAAATAATTGAGATAATAGGTTCGGAAGTTTTAGATTCCCGAGGGAATCCGACTGTAGAAGTAAAGGTTATACTAGAAAGTGGCGTTATTGGCAAAGCCATAGTGCCATCCGGTGCCTCTACAGGCGCAAGAGAGGCATTGGAGTTGAGAGACGGCGATAAAAAAAGGTTTCATGGCAAGGGGGTTCTTACTGCCATAGAGAATATTAAACGTAGAATTGCACCTGAATTAATAGGAATGGAATCAATCAACCAAACCTTTATCGATAAAACCCTGATAGAGATTGATGGAACAGAAAATAAGAGCAATATTGGAGCTAATGCAATTTTAGGCGTATCGATGGCTGTCTGTGTTGCCTCCGCTAATGAAGTTGGTTTGCCTCTTTACAGATACATAGGAGGATGTAATGCTAAAGAACTTCCTATTCCTATGATGAATTTTATAAACGGTGGTGCACATGCTGATAATAATCTGGACATACAGGAATTTATGATAATGCCTGTAGGATTTACTGACTTTTCATCTGCACTTCGTGCTGGAGCGGAGATATTCCATACTTTGCGAGCAATCCTCAAAAAACGTGGTCTCAACACAGCCGTCGGCGATGAAGGAGGTTTTGCACCCAATCTTTCTTCTAATGAAGAGGCTATAACTATTATCATTCAAGCAATAACAGAGAGTGGTTACATAGCGGGCAAAGATATTTTCTTAGCACTGGATGTTGCTTCCTCAGAATTTTACGAAAACGGTAAATATAGCTTCGAAGGTAAAGCTATATCTTCTTCAGAATTGATAGATTATTATCATAAATTGACAGATCTCTACCCAATTATCTCGATAGAAGATGGTCTCTCAGAAGACGATTGGGAAGGATGGGAACTTATTACAAGAAAGTTAGGGAATAAAATCCAATTAGTTGGAGACGATCTTTTTGTGACTAATACAAAGATTCTGAAAGAAGGTATCCAGAAGGGAATAGCAAATTCTATACTGATTAAATTGAATCAGATCGGTACAGTAACAGAAACTTTAGAAGCGATTGAGATGGCAAAAAAAGCAAAATACACCGCTATTATCTCTCATAGGTCAGGCGAGACAGAAGATACTACGATAGCCGATCTTGCTGTGGCATGCAATACGGGTTTTATTAAGACAGGTTCCTTATCAAGAAGTGAAAGGATCGCTAAGTATAATAGACTTCTTGAGATCGAAAGGGAATTAGGCTCCTCTGCAGTTTTTAAAGGTCTAAACTACTTTTATAATATAAAATAATATAGGTAAATAGTGAGGCAAAGGACAAAAAATTTTAGACAGCAAGCTGACTTTGAACGTCGAAGAGCGGATATCCTCTTTTTTTTAGTATTCTCTATAGCCATTTTATATACTATTATCCATTTAGTCTTTGGAGAAAGGGGACTTATAAAGTATTACGAACTCAAGAGGGTTGAAAAGACGATCCAGGCAGAGATCGAATCCTTGCGGAAAGGGAATGACCAACTAAGATCTCAGATTGAAGCTTTAAGCAGAGACTCTTTTTTAAAAGAGAAATATGCAAGAGAAAACTTCGGTTTAGCTAAGCCTGACGAATATATCTATTTATTTAGAGACGAAAATGAAAGAAAGTAACCCACTCTATATTGCTTTTCTTTGGCACTTTCATCAACCTATTTACAAGGATCCTCATACAGGCATATATAGACTCCCTTGGGTGAGATTGCATGGAGTTAAAGACTATTTAGACATGGTCACAAAGGTAGAGAAATTTCCCTCTTTAAAGGTTAACTTTAATATCGTACCTTCCCTACTTGAACAATTAAGAGATTATGTAGAGAATGATTCCAAAGACGTATATATGCTATTGACTCTCAAAGATCCTGCTGATCTTTCAGAGGCTGAGAAGCTTTTTATACTTGAAAACTTCTTTCTTGCCAATTGGGAAAACATGATAAAACCATATCCAAGGTATTATGAGTTGTTAAATAAAAGAGGATTTCGTTTCACAAAAAAAGACTTAGCAAAAGTTGCAAGGCTTTTTTCTGAAAACGATATAAGAGATCTGCAAGTACTTTTTAATCTTTGCTGGATTGACCCTCTCTTTAGAGAGACCGATCCCTTCTTAAAAGGGTTAGTGCAAAAGGGAAAAGACTTCAGTGAAGAAGAAAAAATTACTCTTATAGAAAAGCAAAAGGAAATCTTAAAACAGATAATACCAACCTACAAAAGAATGATTGCCTCGGAACAGGTTGAATTTTCAGTTAGCCCCTTCTATCATCCTATTTTACCTCTATTATGGGATACAAATATTGCAAAAATTTCCACTCCTGATATTGTTCTGCCGAGGAAAAGGTTTTCCTATCCAGAGGATGCCCAAAAACAGATTGATATGGCTATAGAATATTTTCAAAAAGTTTTTGGACTGACGCCTTCAGGGATGTGGCCCTCTGAGGGATCTGTAAGTATGGAAATAGTAGAAGTTATCAAATCTAAAGGGATCCGTTGGATAGCAACAGATGAGGAAGTTTTAGCTAGATCTCTTGGGAAACCCATGAGAGACTCTCAGGGTTTTTTAATAAATCCATCGGAGCTTTATAAACCATATCATTTAAATGAGCTCTCTATAATTTTCCGTGATCATATGCTTTCTGACCTCATTGGCTTTTCATACTCAGGATGGAAAACAGAGAGTGCTATAAAAGATTTTATCAATAGACTCATTCAAATCAAAAACTCATTACCCCATGACCATCCCTATTTAGTATCAATAATTTTAGATGGTGAAAACGCTTGGGAATATTATGTAAATGATGGAAATGACTTTTTAGATGGCATTTATAAAGCTTTAAGTGAAGATGAAAGATTCAAAACTGTTAAGATTTCTGAGTTCTTGAACGAATTTGGCTCTGGAGAGAAGCTTTTCAATCTTCATCCAGGGTCATGGATAAATGCCAATTTTAAGATCTGGATAGGTCATCAGGAAGACAACTTGGCCTGGGAGTATCTTACCCAGACAAGAGAAGACCTTGCCTCCTTTGTTACTCGCCATCCAGACATAGAATTAACTGAAGCTTGGAAAGCGATTTATATCGCAGAAGGTAGTGATTGGAATTGGTGGTATGGCGATGAGCATGTTACTGAAACTCAAGAAGACTTTGATGAATTATTTAGAAATTATTTAATAAAAGTATATGAAATCATGGGAATGGACGTCCCTTATAATCTCTATTTGCCTATAATGATAGAAGCAAGATCTGTGCAGCCTCAGATAGAACCACGTGGTTTTATTTATCCTAAGATAGACGGTTATATGACAAGCTACTTTGAGTGGTATTTGGGTGCATTTATTGACGTAAAAAGATCTGGCGGTAGCATGCATAAGTCAGAGAGTCTAATTTCAGGCATTTACTATGGCTTTAATAAAGATAATTTATATATCAGAGTCGATCCATTGAAAAGTTTTAAAGAGATAGAGGGAGAGATAGTTTTTAGAATAAATATTTTACAACCTTCTCTGGCTAAAGTAGTCTTTATTCCCTCTTCATCTAAGGATGCCTCTCTCTATGTTAAAGAAGATGAAAAATGGAGTTGCGTCAATTATAGTGTCACCGCTGCTGTTAATGATATTTTTGAAGTAGAAATAGCTTTCAAAGATATAAACGCTAAAGAGAATGAAGAAATTCAGTTTTATGTTGAATTATTTCTTAATGGTATGAATGGTTATTCAAAGTTAGAAAATGCATCTAAAACACTGACTCTACTTGATAGATGTCCATGGCGGGGTTTCATTAGTGTTATTGTTCCCACTCCATATTTTGAATCACTCATGTGGTATTAAATCTCTTCTCAAAATCTATACTTTCAGACAACCTACTATCTTAATAGAACTATGGAGATTGCTGAGCTAAGTAGAATTATCCATATAATATCTACCTTTAAGAAAAGGGCAACTAAAGCAGCACTGGAAAGAAGAAGGCGAGATAGATCCCAGGAGACTTCAAGGGCAAAGCGAATGAATACAGCCATAAGTAATCCGACAAAAGAACAAAAAACACCTCTAATAACCTTTCTAAAATAAGCAGATGATCTTAATTGATCAAAGTAGGGAGAGATGGCTATAACCATTAAAAAAGAAGGCAAAAAGATGCTAAGAGTAGCTACTATTCCACCCTTTAAACCTGCCAGTAAGTATCCTATAAAAGTGGCAGTGATAACGATTGGACCAGGTGTGATCTGCCCCAAAATAATACCATTCATAAAAGTGTATCCGTCTATCCACCTTCGAACTTCTACGACCTCGTGATACATAAGAGGTATAGAAGAGAATCCGCCACCAAAAGCGAGTAGATCAATTCTCAACATTAATAGGGCGAGCTCAAAGAGGGTTTTATCTATGAAAAAAAGAAAAGTAATAACTGCTGAAAAAGCTAAAACTATGAGTAAAATAGACTTTTTATAGTTCTTTTCTTTATAAACAGGGCTGTCACTATAGGGTTGTAGAGTGCCAGGTATTAATATCAATCCCATCAATGCTGCAAATAGAATTACCAGGATTGGATTAATACTTAAACCATAAAACCCTGCAGAAAGGAGTGCTATAAAAGCAGACTTCCAATTGTTCAAAGTACTTTTACCAAAAGAAATGGTAGCATAAGCTATAATAGCTACAACTATTCCCTGAAGACTACTGAAAGCTGATATAACTGCTGATAAATTGATAGCATAAGAATAGAGAGCTGCAAAAGTCATCATCATTACAAAGGCTGGTAATCCGAAAGCTATAAAGCCTACACCTGCACCACCTATGCCTCTGGTCTTAAGTCCGACATATGCTGCCATCTGCATAGCAGTTGCTCCAGGAATCATCTGACAAAGTGCTACGCCATCGCTAAAAGTCTTTGAGTCAAGCCAGAGTTTCTTTTCTACAGCCATTCTTTCAATGTAAGCTACCATCGATGGTCCACCAAAGGCAGTAAAGCCTAATCTTAGAAAACCAAAAAAAAGATCAACAAATGACGGTTTACAAGTAATCTGTCCCATGTTTTTTTAGTTTAACCATAAAACTGCAGAAATACCATTTGTTGAGAACTATAATGAACGAAACAGATGCTTAGTAAGATAATATGAGTTTCCTTTTATCCAAAACCATCCGATATACTGAGAGACTAACAGTTCAGAGACAGATTGTAATGTAATATGACTACTTAAGGCGATGATTTTTATCTTGAGTTAAGCTAAAAATACTGTAAAATTTTATTTTACTAAGCATGTGTCTTTCTTAATATGCTTCATGCTTCTATAGTTTATAGCTTATTTAGCAAAAGTCTTTCTAAATCTCCTTACAGAAAAGCC
>FMJZ01010590.1_pt1 | contig 22805 bp, 20 predicted proteins | sample 1987881 | NCBI WGS metagenome assembly FMJZ01 (sample SAMEA4378227, study PRJEB15110) | soil metagenome | biome: soil; feature: Field; material: Soil | place: India | collected 2015-03-11 | depth 0 m
GCGGGGGCGCTGTGCACAATTGTTTATGCACGGGGCTCCACGCCTCGCCATGCCGGAAGTAAAATGTTAGTGTATGCTGATGGTCGCTTTGTGGGTACCGTCGGCGGTGGCGAACTGGAAAGTCGGGTCATAAAGGAAGCGCTGGCGGCTATCCAGGATGGACGGGTGCGCTTGTTGCGGTATGATATGGTGGATCCGCAGCGGGGTGATCCTGGAGTCTGTGGCGGCCAATTGGAGGTTTATGTGGAACCTATTCTCCCCAAACCGATGATCGTTGTTATCGGGGGAGGCCATGTAGGCAAAGCGGTAGTCCATTTGGCGAAATGGCTCGGCTTTCGTGTTGCGGTTTGCGATGATCGCCCAGAATTTTGCAACCCCGAATTCAACCCCGAGGCGGACGAGTTCTATCCGGTTCCTATGGCGGAATTGCCACAGCACCTGCGCATTCACCCACAAACGTATCTCATCCTTACAACTCGCGGCAGCGCGGTGGATGTGGAAGGCTTGCCTGCGCTTCTGGAGACCCCTGCGGCATATATTGGCGTCATTGGTTCAAAGCGCCGCTGGGCAGTAACTCGTAAGGCCCTCTTGGAGCGCGGTGTCTCAGAAGAGGCACTGAACCGGGTGGTTTCACCGATTGGGTTGGAGATAAACGCCGAGACCCCTGAAGAGATCGCTGTGAGCATTATGGCTGAAATCATCATGTTGCGTAATGGCGGCAATGGCCGGCGCATGAAAGAAAACCAATAAGGAGGAATCCCTATGTGGCAGAACTATGTCAGCGCGGCATCATTAGATGATGCATTAAAAGTTTTGGCTGAGAAACGTGAGAAAGCCCGTGTGGTGGCCGGTGCAACCGATCTTATTTTGGAGATTGAACGCGGTGTTCGTAAGGGCATTGAGACCTTGGTGGATGTCACGCGTATTCCTAACCTGGATCAAATCGTCTTGGATGAAGATGGTAATTTACACATAGGTCCTCTTGTAACACATAACCACTGCGTGGCTTCAAAGTTAATCCGCGAATACGCACTGCCATTAGCCCAGGCGACTTGGGAAGTGGGCTCGCCTCAAATTCGCAATCGCGGCACAATTGCCGGAAACCTGATCACGGCCTCGCCCGCAAACGACACTATTACCCCCCTTATGGCCCTGGACGCCAAGGTGCGTTTGCGCTCATTGCGCGGCGAACGGGTGGTAGCGTTGAAAGATTTTTACACTGGAGTTCGGCGGACGGTACTTGAGCCAGATGAAATCTTGGTGGATATTGTCTTTCCGGCCCTAAAACCCCATCAGCGCGGAGTTTTTTTGAAATATGCCCTACGCCGTGCACAAGCCATTTCGGTGGTTAATGCGGCTATCGTGTTGACTTTTGAAAATCAGCGGGTGAATAAGGCTGCTATTACATTGGGTGCCGTGGCACCAACGATCATCCATGCTGCTGATGCTGAAGCGTATCTGGAGGGCCGGTCGCTTGACTCTGAAACCATTCAGCGCGTGGCCGAGTTAGCCATGCACGCCGCGCGTCCTATCTCAGATATCCGCGGCTCTGCTGAATATCGGCGTTATATGGTGGGTGTTCTGGTCCGGCGCGGATTAACCGCGATTGCTCAAGGGCGCGAACGAGGTAGCTTGCCCGAAGCACCGGTTCTGCTGTGGGGTAAGAGCAGTCCTAACTCAAAGGGTCTGGCAAAAACGATAGTTCATACTCCGAACACTCCCATTCAAACGGTTATCAACGGCAAGCCCTACGAATTCAGTACCGGCCAAAATAAAACCCTCTTGCGCCTCTTGCGTGAGGAAGCAGGTCTAATTGGCACCAAAGAGGGTTGCGCAGAAGGAGAATGTGGTGCATGTACCGTTTTCTTAGACGGGGTTGCTGTGATGAGTTGCATGGTGCCGGCGGTGCGGGCGCATCAGGCTGAAATTCGCACCATTGAAGGAATCGCAGAAGGCGACCGCCTACATCCGGTGCAACAGGCGTTTGTGGAGGAAGGTGCAGTTCAGTGCGGCTATTGTACGCCTGGATTTATTATGTCGGCGGTTAAACTTCTCGAAGAGAAGCCGCGTCCCTCGATTGAGGATATTCAGTATGCGATCACCGGTAATTTATGCCGGTGCACCGGATATTACAAGATTATTCAGGCTATAGAGCGCGCAGCGGAGCAACAAACGGAGATGATGTGATGGGCAAGTATACCGACTATAAGCGCCAACCGTCCTTAAGTGAGCGTGAAGCCAGTACAAAGTTACACCCTATTTGGCAAGGGGTGGGATTTGGGCTGATGATTCTTACGCCGTTGTTGGGTTACTTTGGAGCATTAGCATTATTGGAAGAAAATTCGCGCCGCAATTGGGTAGCCATACCGGCAGACTTATTGGCTCCAGGAAAAGACCCATTGTTATATGCAAAAATCATTTTAACGGTGGCGTTGATGTTGGTGATTTTTACCATTTTCCAATTATTCACGTATGTGCTCTATCGCCTCTTTGGCCCTTCGCGCTACGGCCCTCTGGATGTGCCGCCGGTAGCTTATCCTAAACGTAGGAAGAAACAGCGCTGAGCAATCTCTTGGAGGAACCCCATGACCACGTATATTGGCCAATCCGTCACTCGGGTAGATGCCGTCGCAAAAGTTAAGGGTGAGGCACTCTACCCGGGCGATTTCAATTTCCCCAATCAGACTTACATGAAGATCCTATTTGCCAACCGCCCACATGCACGAATTAAGTCCATTGATGTTTCCGAGGCGTTGCGCATAGAGGGGGTCATCGCAGTGTTTACGGCGGCAGATGTCCCTGTTAATGAATACGGTTTGATTATGCCGGATCAGCCTGTGTTGTGTGGGCCGGGGTCGAGTAAGCCGTTTGCGGACCGTGTGCGATTTATCGGCGATCAGGTGGCGCTAGTGGTAGCAGAAAGCGAAGCTATTGCTGATAAGGCACTGCATGCGATTCGGGTGGACTATGAGGATTTACCGGTGGTCACCGATCCTCGTGAAGCAATGAAAGAAGGCGCCCCTTTACTACACCCCGATAAGGGCTCTAATGTTTTCTGTCGCTATCGCATTCGCAAGGGGGATGTCGAAAAAGCCTTTGCCCAAGCCGATGTGATTGTCGAAGGTTATTACGAGACCCCGTTTCAAGAGCATGCCTACCTGCAGCCCGAGGCAGGGGTGGCTTACATTGACGAAGAAGGGCGGGTAACGGTGGTTGTGGCTGGGCAGTGGACGCATGAGGATCGCGAGCAAATTGCCCATGCGCTTAACTTGCCTGAAGATCAGGTGCGGGTCATTTACCCGGCCATTGGCGGAGCGTTTGGTGGACGCGAGGATATGTCGGTGCAAATTGTGTTAGCGTTGGCTGCTTGGCGACTGCACCAACGAGGCATTAACCGCCCGGTGAAGATTGTTTGGTCGCGTGAAGAGTCCATCATCGGTCATCACAAACGCCATCCCTATTACATTCGGGCTAAATGGGGCGCCACCCGTGAAGGGAAAGTCATTGCCGCGGAAGTCGAACTCATCGCAGATGGTGGTGCTTATGCCTATACTTCGACCAAAGTTTTAGGCAATGCCACCCTTCTCTGCACGGGTGCTTATAACATTCCGAATGTAAAGGTGGATTCCTACGCGGTTTACACCAATAATATACCCACCGGGGCTTTCCGTGGCTTTGGAGGTCCTCAAGCCATTTTTGCGGCTGAATCCCAGATGAATAAATTGGCAGAAGCCTTGGGGATGGATCCGGTTGAGATTCGAATGCGCAACCTTTTGGATGAGGGCGATTTACTTTCGGTTGGAACTCCGCTTCCCAAAGGGGTGAGCATTAAACACGTGGTTGAAGCCTGTGCACGTGCGGCAGGTTGGGAGAAAACTGAGCGTGGGTGGCAGCGACCAGCAGGATACGTTTGGAATATTGAGGGTTCGCCTAACTTACGCCGTGCAATTGGGTTTGCATGCGGCTTCAAAAATGTGGGTTTTTCCTTTGGAGCGCCGGAAAATTGTTGGGCGATTATCGAACTGGAAGGCGGAGCGGAGATTGAAAAGGCCACTCTTTACCATGCTGGTGCCGAGGTGGGGCAGGGGGCACACACGGTTTTCATCCAAATGGCCGCCGAAGCATTAGGGTTGCCCATTGAGAAAATATCACTGGTGGCTTCGGACACCGCCTATACCTATAATTCTGGGAGTGCCTCGGCGTCACGGATGACCTTTATGGCAGGTAACGCCATTCGTGGAGCGGCTGAACTCGCTTTGGAAAAATGGCGTAATGAAGAGCGCCCGGCGCGAGCCGTCTATCAATATCGGCCACCTAAGACCACCCCCTTTGATCCAGAAACGGGTAAGTCCGAGCCAAATTTTGCCTACGGATACGTAGCGGAAGCCGTTGAGGTAGAAGTAGACCTCGAAACAGGGCAAACGCGCTTAATCAACGTTTGGTGCGCCGATGATGTAGGGAAAGCGGTCAACCCTCAGCAAGTGCAGGGGCAAATAGAAGGGGCAGTGGTGCAAGCCGCAGGCTACGCTCTATTGGAAAACTTTATCACCCAAGAGGGGCAAGTATTGACTAAGACCCTTTCTACATATCTGATCCCTACCGTGCTGGATGTCCCGGAGAAAGTCGAATCACTTATCGTTGAAGTGCCTGATCCAATTGGCCCCTGGGGCGCGCGGGGTATGGCGGAGATGCCCTACTTACCCTTAGCGCCAGCGATTTCTGCGGCACTGCGCCAGGCCACTGGAAGGTGGTATGATGCCTTTCCCTATACCCCCGAACGCGTCCGTCATGGCTTGGAAATGAAGTGAACACATGGGGGACGGAAACTCCCGTCCCCTTTGTCAAATCAAAGAGGTAATGCGTAATGCCGTTACGGGTTTTAGTGCGTGGTGGCGGTGATTTGGGAAGCGGCGTAGTCATGCGGTTGCACCAGGCTGGCTTTTGGGTTTTGGTAACCGAATTAGAAAAGCCTTTGGTGGTGCGACGCAAAGTAGCGTTTGCCGAGGCGATTTATACCAGACTCGCCCAGGTTGAGGACATCTTTGCGCGACGGGTTGCTACTGCGGAGGAAGCCCGAGAATGCTTTCTGCGTGGTGAAGTTCCGGTAATGGTAGACCCAGAGGCAAAAGCTCGCACTTGGTTCAAACCCCATGTGCTGGTAGATGCCCGTTTGACCAAGAAGGGTTCGGACTTGCCCCATCCTGCCGCGCCGTTGGTGATCGGAATTGGGCCTGGTTTTATAGCCGGTCAAGATTGCCATGTAGTTATCGAGTCTATGCGAGGGCATACGCTGGGGCGCCTTTATTGGGAAGGTAGTACTACACCGGATACGGGAATTCCCGAGAGTGTAGGGGGGTATGATGCCCAGCGTGTATTGCGTGCACCAGTGGAAGGGGTTTTGACAGCCCATGTTGAAATTGGCGACCTGGTTAGGCAAGGTCAACCTATCGCTGTTGTCAACGGGCATGAAGTGCTTGCTCCCTTTGATGGTGTGGTTCGGGGTCTGGTGGCAGATGGGCTATATGTAACCCAGGGGATGAAAATCGGGGATGTGGATCCACGGCAGAACCCCAAGTACTGTTTTTTGGTTTCGGATAAGTCCTTGGCAATCGGTGGGGCTGCCTTGACGGCCATCCTTTCAGTGCCGGCGCTTCGATCTATGCTTTATAGTGATGATAATTGGACATGAACTTAAAACGTGCCTTGAGAATCACTGAACGTTCCAAAGTGGCGTTAGTTGGTGCCGGGGGTAAGACGACCACGCTGTTTGCACTTGCTCGTTCTTTAGAGGGGCCCGTCATTCTCACAAACAGTGCCCATCTGGGGCGTTCTCAGGCCGCATTAGCCGACTACCATGTCATCGTTGAGTCCCCCAAAGAGGTAGATGCTGTGTTCTCTTCGCTGAAAGAGGAAGTTACTTTAATTACTGGTATCGAACGAGAAAGTGGACGACTCATTGGCTTAACTCATGATGCGCTGAACCGGATCTACTCTCACGCCGAGAGACTAAATCTCCCGGTTATCATTGAAGCCGATGGTTCACGGATGCGCCCGCTCAAAGCCCCTGCGGAACATGAACCCCCGATTCCCGAATGGGTGGATACGGTTGTAGTGGTATGTGGTCTCTCGGGGTTAGGCAAGCCCTTGAACGAATCCGCCGTCTTCCGTCCCGAAATCTTTAGCCAATTGACGGGGGTGCCTCTGGATCATCTGATACCGCCTTCCGCGTTGGTAACATATCTCTTACACCCCCAGGGGGGATTGAAAAATATTCCACATCACGCGCGCCGAATCGTTTTGTTTAACCAGTGGGACGAATGTAAGCCAGAAGATCAAACCGCGCTCTTGACAAATCTACCTCGTCTTCATCAGGTCTATGATGCCGTCATTTTGGGCAATGTTGTCCGTGGCGGTGAGGATGCTGTCGTAGCCGTGTATGAGCCCGTCGCAGGGGTCGTCCTAGCAGCGGGCGCCTCCCAACGACTCGGAATCCCTAAACAGTTGTTATCTTGGGAAGGAAAGCCTCTGATCCGCTGGGTCGTGGAAACCGCTTTGGAGGCCCATCTTTCTTCGGTGGTTGTGGTGGTAGGTGCACTAGTTGAACCTGTTCAGCAGATTCTGGCAGACTTACCGGTTCAAATGGTGGTCAATTCCAAATGGCAAGAAGGGATTTCAACTTCGGTGATTAGTGGCTTGGAAGCATTGCCGGCGAATACCGGTGGCGCTGTTTTTTTGCTCAGCGATCAGCCCTATCTGTCCTCAGATTTGATACGCGCTTTGATTGAGGAGCATGCGCACACTTTGGCGCCGGTGGTCGCGCCTTTTGTGAAAGAGAAACGTGCTAATCCGGTATTATTTGACCGGGTGACTTTCCCGGCATTAACCCGTCTGCGCGGTGATGTGGGGGGACGGGCGATTTTTGACCAGTTCTCGGTTTTGCCTTTAAAATGGGTGGATGAACGTATTCTCTTGGATATTGACCAGCCTGAGGATTGGGAACAGATTCAGAAGATGAAGTGAGAAAATAAATGGAGACGCGAGATAAGATCGGAGCAGTGGTCTTGGCCGCCGGGCTCTCGCGGCGAATGGGAGCGCCGAAACTCTTGTTGCCATGGGGTGAGCGTAAGGTGCTGGAGCACGTCATCGTGACGCTGTGGGAGGCAGGGATAAAGAACATCGAGGTCGTTACGGGTGGATATCGCGAGCAAGTGGAAAATTTATTGCGGGTACTGCCCTTTCCCATTCAATGGGTACACAATCCTGAGTTTGCGGAAGGGGAGATGATTTCGTCCCTGAAAGTGGGGCTCAAACACCTTCCCCAGCATCTTGAGGCGGCGTTGATCGTTTTGGGTGATCAACCTCAAATTTCGCAAGATATCATTACTCAATTGGTCAAACGGTACGCCGAACGAAAATCAATGCTGGTGGTGCCGAGTTACCAGATGCGGCGCGGACATCCCTGGTTGGTTGACCGGCGTCTATGGGCTGAGCTTTTGGCCTTACCGGCAGAACGGACACTGCGGGATTTTCTCTCTTTACACGCCGAGAAGATTGACTACTTGGTCGTGGATACGCCTAGCGTAGTTCAGGATTTGGATACCCCAGAAGACTATGAACAGATGAAGCCTTCCCAGCCTCCAGGGAAGAATTAGGGCTATAATAAGACCAATTTAATCTCTGAGGTTAGTTGGCAATGGGGATGGTTTCATGCTGGGTTTTGGATCTTAAGACACTGCAATTGCAAGACTTGGGACAGCGGAAAGGAACTCTAGATGCCATAACCCTAGAGTTTCCGCCTGGGGCTTATACCACGTTTCGCACGTATCGAAGTCTTTATGCCCTATCACTAGAAGCCCACTTTCAGCGCTTAGAGAGAACACTGGATATGCAGGGGTATTCCCTCTGTTTGCCTCGGGAGGCACTCCGGTTGGGGATTTACACGGCGATTTCCAAAATTGGTGGCTGTGAGAATTATCGCGTACGCTTGTTGGTGCCCGCGGCCGGAGATGTATCAAGTTGCTACATCTTTACTGAACCCCTAGCGGTTCCGGCAGAATGGTTTTACAGGGAGGGTGCCTGGGCAATCACCCGATCTCTAACCCGCGAGCAACCTGAAGCGAAATCCAGCCAGTTTATTTTTCAAACGGCCGGGCTACGGGAGCAAGGGTTAGGCCAGCATCCCAGAGTCAATGAAATCTTAATGGTTAACCCACAAGGTGAGATTTTAGAAGGCTTGTCGAGCAACTTCTTTGCAGTGAAAAAAGGACGGATTCTTACGGCGGGCAAAGGCGTGCTTCCAGGGGTGACCCGTTCTTTGGTCATCGGTGCTGCTCAACGGGCGGGATTTCCGATCCTTTTTTGCCCGATCACGATCCATGACCTTGGGGCGATTGAAGAGGCATTTATCACCAGTAGCAGCCGCGGCGTTTTGCCCATAGTGCGGGTGGATGAGCGAGATATTGGAAATGGCTACCCAGGTGCGATAACGCAGACCATCGCGCGCCTATATGATCTGAATGTGGATCGGTTGCTTGAGCCCATTTATTTAGCGAGGTGAGTTGGGCTCAGGCGACGTTTCATCAGGATTAATCTCGTCATCTTCTGGTGTTTCGGTTTCGCCGCGGTCCATTGCCGCGAGAAGTGCCCGCGCTTCGGCAGCTTGCTCGGATGGAACCAGAATCCGAACTTCGCCAAGCGGTCCAACGGTTAGCCCGTAAACTGCCCCGGCACTTTCCTGATACAACAAGACTGTAAAACCGGCGGCTTCCAGAAAACCACGAATAATATCGGCATGAAGGCGTCCATTAGCACGATAGACTTCTTCATAGGCGGGCGGGTTAGGGGACATCACGACTCGCTTTCTTGTGCGACTTCGTAAATCAATGAACCGATTGTATCTAATTGTTGCTTGGCTTTATTTAGAAGGCGGGCGAAACGGACATCTTCGAGAGCGGGGGAAGCTTCAAGTTGCTTGATGGCTATCTCAAGCCGCTCAGCATGAGGGTAGGCTTCGCCCTTAGGATGGCCTTGAAGCGCCTCCACGCTCTGCGTGGCGATAAAAGCGGCATAATCTTGAAACTGCTCATAAGCCTGACGGCACAATGGGCAATGCGTAGGCTCATTCAGGTGAACCGTCTTTTGCTCAATAATGGCTTTGCGTAGCCGTAAAAGGGCCGATTCTGTCATCCGTCTCTCCGCGTTATGGCTTTCGGGCGACCAGGCTTGCAATTGCTTTCAACCCTGAACGCCCTTGGGTGATACCTTCATTATAGTAAAGAATTTCCCACTCCCGAAAGATATGATAGAGTTCACCTTCTCGAAGTAGATACATAGGGTCTATGCGATTGGGAAAAATCTCTTCCATTTTCTCGGTCAGAGTTTCGATAAACAGCAATCCTCCCGATTTAAGGCGAGAAGAAAACAGGGGAAAAAGTGAACGGTTAAGGTAATAAAAATTGAGGATAACGTCGAACTGCCAACAGGGTAACGAATACTCGGTTAGATCGGCTAATATTAGATAAAGCAAGGGACAACGATGGTGGGCGTGGTAAAGCGCCACCCAGGAGATATCAATGGCCACAACCTTTAAGCCACATTGAGTCAGGAAGATCGCATTAGCCCCTCGACCGGTGGCTATGTCTAAAGCCCAACCCGATGAGGGGAGTAAATGGGAAAAGTTTACCAGCAAATCCCGCGGGACATCTATTGGAATGTTACCGCATTCGCGATAACGCGCATTCCAGCGTTCAGCGTCTTCACGTGGCATTGGACTGCCTTCTCTTGCCCATTAGAGACAACAGCCTAAGACGACGTTGTGAAAGCATTGTAAAGTGTCCTTTGTGGAACGGACCGGGTTGAGCATCTAGGATTTTAATTGCGCGATCTACCCAAGCCAAGGCATTTACAAGGTCATGCCGATTGCGCTCGCAGTACCGAGATAGTTCTAGACAGGCGTCAATAGAATCCATTTGGGCGGCTTTTTCCCAGCAGGCTAGGGCTTGGGAATACATCTCATTACGCTTGAAAATTCGTCCGGCTGTTAGCCACAAATGGGCAGATTCGGGCGTATCGCTTTGTTGACGCTCGAAATTTTCGAGCATTGCATTTAGGAAAGCGATGAGATTCTCTATATTCCCGTTCTGGCGCTCCATTTCGATGAGCAAACCATATATCTCACCCGCAGATAGACCGTTCCAAGTGCGAGGGTTGTTAAGCAGGTTCTCAATATACAAAAACAAGCCGGCTAGGGAGAGAATATCCATTTCGTTGTGGTAAAAGACCCCTGGCAAATATTGGATTTCCCCTTGCCTCAGATATTGCACATAAATCTCGGGGACCATCCAGGAGGGAATCTCCACCTCACTTCGTGTGAATCCTAGGACTTCCTGCTCAAGGAACGCCAGCCGTCGTGAAGGGTAACGCTTGCGCCAAAGCCGTCTGGCCAATGTCAGGACGTCAATGTGCGGTCTTTTCAATATCTCTGAGCGGATGCCATTAACCAAGAAGCGCTGATTTAGAATCGGAAGGTCAAAGGCTTGGCCGTTGAAGGTGACCAAAACCGGATACCGACTAAGCCAATCATCGAGATAGGCTAAAAACGAAAGTTCGTCTCCCGGTTCGTTGAGAAACACTTGATGGGTGTGGTAGCCAGCAGAAGTCCAGTAGCCCAACCCAACCAGGAAAACGAGAGTACCCGATCCGGGGCTGAGACTTGAGGTCTCAACATCTAAAAACAGCAGTTGTGTGTGAGAGATGGAGGATTCGCTGTTGACAAAACCGGCGTAGATTGGTGCCTCCGGATTTGTTTCGAGCGATGTTTTCCCGTGGAGGTAACCACTGCGATAAACATGATCCAATGTAAATACCGAGTGGAGGTATTCTTCCAGGAACTTACCTGTTGGAAAAGCGGTTTCAATGCTTTGCGTGATGCGACAGGTGTGGTTTTCGGCGTTCCCCTTTAGAGGGAAACCGCGATGAATTCCCAGGGCTTCGAATCGTTTTAAGAGCTCTTCATCCATAGGAGGCTGGCTGAACTTCTAAAATGGCGCAGAGGATGGCTTTGGCTTCCTCTTTTCCCCCGCTTCCTTGTTCAGGGGCTGGGCCGACGCAGGATGGACAGCCGTTCTGACATGCGCAGTGAGTGATGGCCTCGTAAGCGCTGTCGAACCAATCCACATAGCGATCGAAAAGTTCCAAGGCGTAACCCAGCCCACCCTGAAACGAATCATAAAACACCAAAGTGGGTTGATTGTGACTTAATTTAGAACGCGGTTCGATAAATGAGCCAAGATCATGATAATCACAAAAGACAAACAGAGAGGCTAAATGGTGCAAGAGATGCCGCAAAGCAGAAAGTCCGCTCCGAATCCAAACCGCCCTTTCCAAACGGCGATGGCAACGAGGGCACAGGGTAATCAGATTTTCAAGACGATTCGCCTCTTCAGAAGAGGAAAAGCGACGAAAAGGAATGCGATGATGAACGTGGAATGCGCTTCCGTTCTCGCGTGCACCGCACTGCTGGCAGGTATAATGATCGCGCGCGCGGGCGAGTTGGCGCTGCTGCTCCCAGTTGGGACCGTAATTATTGGGTGAATTGGACCAGAGCCCTTGATCTGCTAAGCGCTTGACCGTGCGCGCGTTTAGACTAAGCCAGTATCCTGTGGTCTCGAGGTTTAGCGGGGGAAAGTCAAGAGAGACCTGTTCCAAGACCGTATGGTCATCCCAAGAACGCTTTTTAAACCCTTTGAGCCAGGTGGTTAGGTGCAATTCACCGCAGACGCTTGTACCCCAGGAAAAATCTTGCGATTTCCACGCTTTATACGCTGTGACCTGTGTTTCAAGCAATGGTTCAGTATAGTAATCAGAATGGGTGGGTATAAGAGATGCCTGACTAGATTCCAAATCTAAAGCCTCAACCCTATAGACATCACCCCGGTGAAGGTAGATGGCACCCGGATGCACCATCCAGTAGGCACTCTCGTAGTCTATTTCACCGAGTAGCGAGGGGGTGGAGGCAGCCTGGAGATGAAGTTTTATCGTTGGATGGGCACTGCCGCGCAAAGATATTTCACGGTGAGGTTGGGTTTTATCTAACCATATAAATCGGTTGAGTGATGAACGGAGGCAGCCCTGAAGAGCAAGTACGTCAAGATAAGGTTCAATGGCCTCCCATGAGAGGGCACCAAACGATTCACCTTCCTCGAAAGGCTTTTCGTAACTGGCACACTTAAGGTGTTGGTAGAGAATGACGGGGTTATCAGGGTTGAGGATTACCTTCTCGGGAGGACGTTCGAGTACATGGTCGGGGTGAGAAATAATATACTGGTCGAGAGGATTATCAGATGCAACCAGGAGACCTAAGGCGGGTTGACCTTTGCGTCCAGCACGACCAATGCGCTGGTTAAATGCGGCCACCGAACCCGGATAGCCGATCATAATAACGGCTTCAACACCGCCAATATTGATACCAAGTTCCAGGGCATTGGTAGTAAAGACCAGGCGGTTGGTCTGTTCGCGGAGACCCTGTTCGATCCAACGGCGATCCTGAGGTAGATAACCACTGCGGTAAGCCTCAACACCCTCTAAGGTAGGGAGACTTTCGCGGAATGTGCGGAGGGCGGTTTCTACCCCTTGCCGTGAATCGAGAAAAACCAGGGTTTGCACATTGTGATCAAACAATTCCTGCGCTAGAGAGAGAGCCTCAGCGGTAGCATCTCGGCGAGTGCCTGCGACTTTATCTTCTAGAGGTGGGGTGTAAAAAAGCAAAAGGCGCTCAGATTTTGGCGCGGTATCACGATAAATAAGGGTAATGGGTGCTTCGATCAGGGTTTGGGCTAATTCTAATGGATTGCCAATAGTGCCCGAGGTCAGTAAAAATCTTGGGCTTGCGCCGTACAATGCGGCGATCCGTTTGAGTCGGCGAATGAGATTGGCGAGATGAGAACCAAAGGCGCCGCGATAGATGTGTGCTTCGTCAAGGATCACATATCTTAAGTTTGTCAGAAATTCCCGCCAATAGGGATGATAAGGAAGAATGCCGTAATGGAGCATATCCGGATTCGTGAGAAGCAAACGAGCCGTTTCGCGGCTCCGTTTCCGTTGCGAGGGCGTGGAGTCTCCATCGTAAGTAGCGATTTGTTTTTTGAGGGACTGCTTTTCGGTGATCGAAAAGGGGAGGGCATCCAGAAAGGTTTGAAGGAATTGATATTGGTCATAAGCCAGGGCTTTGGTGGGGAATAGATATAACGCTGTGGTATCCGGTGTTTCTAACCAGGAATGTAGTACCGGAAGATGGTAACAAAGGGACTTTCCGCTACCAACGCCTGCGGTGATCATCATGTGTTCACCGCTAAGGGCGCTTTGCCAGGCAGATATTTGGTGGAGGTAAAGATTGTGAATCCCCAGTTTTTCCAAGGCCTGGCGCAGAGTGTTCGGTATTGTTGGGGGTAAGGGGTGGGCGTGGCCGGGCTGCGCTGGCAGGGTGACTCGAAAGCGTATGCCCTCAGAATATCTGGGGTGACTTAACCAAGTTTCTAAGAGGGCATGTAACTTCGAGATCGGCAATTTGAACTCCGATAAACTCGTTCTAGTGGCAAAGTTGCTTGGTATTTGCTTTCAGATTATACTCTTTACATCCCATCTTTGAGATCACGGAATAAATTTGACACTCAGGAGCCAGGGAATGAGATCTCAGAATCGCTATCGTTGGTTTGTGTTAGCCGTTTTCTTTGCCTTCATGCTTTTGCACCAGGCCGATAAGCTTCTCATTGGTCCATTGACTACCCCGATTATGGAGTATTTCGGAATTAATGAAGCCCAAATGGGGGTTGTGTTTTCAGGCGCTCTGCTAGTGGGAGGCATTTTTTACCCTCTATGGGGGTATTTATACGATCTCTATGCCCGTTCAAAACTGTTGGCGCTGGCTTCGTTTATCTGGGGAGCAACTACCTGGTTGAGTGCAGTGGCACGCACTTTCCCCATGTTTGTCATCACACGTGCTTCTACCGGAATTGATGATGCTAGTTATCCAGGGCTTTACAGTTTGGTTTCTGACTATTTTCCCCCCAAGATTCGAGGCAAGGTTTACGGATTTTTACAAATCACCGCCCCATTAGGTTATATCACCGGCACCGTGTTGGCGCTAACGTTGGTTTCACACTGGCATTGGCAGGGGGTTTTTTATCTTACCGGTTCATTGGGAATACTGTTGGCCATTGTAATCTTTTTCGGGGTCAAAGAGATGCCGCGCGGCGGCGCCGAGCCCGAGTTTGAAGGGCTGGAGCAGATCAGTGTCTACCGGTTCGATTGGAAAACTGCCCTTGGCCTGTTCAAAAAACGCAGTCTTCTATTTCTTTTCACACAAGGTTTCTTTGGGGTTTTCCCCTGGCAAGTTATTACCTTCTGGTTTTTCCGTTATTTAGAGAAAGAGCGGGGGTTTTCGTCGAATGAGGTACTTATTACCATGGTGGCGGCGGTGCTCTTCTTGGCCGCTGGTTATCCCATTGGAGGGGCATTAGGGGATTTTTTGTTCAAACGAACACCGCGCGGTCGTCTGATCGTCAGTGCATTTGGGGTCATTACCGGGGCTTTGTTGCTTTGGATTACGATTAACGTCCCCCTGGAACAAAAGACACTGTTTATGGGTTTGCTTTGTCTAACTGCAATCTTTATTCCTTTTGCATCTCCCAACGTGCTTTCAACCGTTTATGATGTTACTTTGCCAGAAGTGCGAAGTACGGCCAACTCGGTGCAGAACTTAATTGAGCAGGGAGGATCGGCGGCAGCACCGGCAATTGCGGGTTTAATTGCTGTCAATGGCTCATTGCGTGAAGCCATTCTAATCATCTGTATTGGGGCGTGGTTACTGTGTTTCTTTTTCTTTTTGTTCGCTATTTATTTTCTTCCCCAGGATATTCAGACATTGCGCGCGGAACTTAGAGCCCGTGCTGAGCAAGAAATGGCACGTCAGGCTTATCAGCCGACTGCGATTCAATCCCCAGAGGCTCGGGCATGAGCGATTTATTCTTTGTGATTGAAGCGATCGCGGTTCTGTTGCTGGGATATGGCTTTGGGGCTGTGGTCAATTATTTGGCAGACGTCCTTCCCCGGACACGACGCTTGAGCCCGGCTCGTTGCCATCATTGCCAGCGACCCTATTCCTGGAAGGAATACCTTTTATTGCACCATTGTACCTATTGTGGAACGAGACGTGCCCGACGTGCCCTTGTTGTGCAGATTGTGTTCTCACTACTCACCCTGGCTTTATGGTTATGGCCGCCACCGGATCGGCTTCCGCTTGTTATGGCATGGGGCGTTCTGCTCTACTTTGGAGTTGTGTTTGTTATTGATTGGGAGTACCGAGTGGTCCTTTATCAGATCAGCGCTGTGGGGGCTGTGCTTGGGGCGGGAATTGGTATATGGCTGAATGGCTGGCAATCCGCCTTGCTGGGTGGCGGGTTGGGGTTTGGGATCATGCTGGTTTTATATTATTTAGGCGAAGTATTTATGCGCTGGACGGCGCGGCGACGAGGGCTTGAAGCTGGCGATGAGGTTGCCCTTGGCTTCGGTGACGTGACCTTGAGCGGTGTGTTGGGTTTGATGTTGGGTTGGCCGCGGATAGGCATTGGATTGCTCTTTGCTATCCTGCTTGGTGGAATGGTAGGCGGGCTCTATTTATTGTGGCTGGTACTGCGGCGGCGTTATCAGCCCTTTGCTGCGTTACCGTATACCCCTTACCTGTTGGTGGCGGCGGCAGTGTTATTGTACTTGGCGTAAGAGACTTGAAAAAGGTTTCCAATATAGGGGTATGAGAAATCACCTGTGCGGGATGGCAATAGGTGAATCACCGGTTATTTTCTCGAAATTGGCATGGAATTGTTCGGCTAAAAGAAGGGCTTGGCGATCGTAGGCGTGGGGATCGGCCCAAGTCTGGCGCGGATGAAGTAGTTCGCTGGGCACCCCAGGACAGGATTCGGGCACCCAAAGGCCAAAGATTGGATCGTGGTAGTAGGCTGTCTCTTCCATTGCGTTGGATAATACGGCGCGCACCATGGCTCGAGTGTAAGGGAGAGGAATGCGCGAACCCACTCCGTAAGGCCCCCCTGTCCAGCCAGTGTTGATCAACCAAACGCGCGTGTTGTGGCGCTGGATTTTGTCTCGCAACATCCGAGCGTAGATCGTGGGATGAAGGGGCAAGAAAGGTGCCCCAAAGCACGCGGAAAACGTGGCTTGGGGTTCGCGTCCCAAGCCGGTTTCTGTGCCGGCCAGTTTGGCAGTGTAACCGGTGAGAAAATAATAGAGGGCTTGATCTGGTGTTAAGCGCGCCAGTGGTGGAAGAACCCCGAAAGCATCTGCGCTCAGGAAAAAGATGTGCTGTGGATGCCCGCCACGCCCTTCGGTTAAGGCATGAGGAATAAACTCAAGCGGGTAAGCCGCGCGAGTGTTTTCGGTGATTGTGTCTGCCTCAAAATCTACCAGGCGCGAATCGTAATTCAAGATGACATTTTCCAGAACAGTACCGAAACGGTGAACAGCAGACCAGATTAGAGGCTCCAATTGGGCGTTGAGGTGAATCGTTTTGGCATAACAGCCACCCTCAAAATTAAAGATGCCGTCGTCTCCCCAGCCGTGTTCATCATCTCCGATTAAGAAGCGGTCGGGATCCGAGGAAAGGGTGGTTTTTCCGGTGCCGCTCAACCCAAAAAATAGCGCTACATCTCCTTGAGGGCCAACGTTAGCCGAGCAATGCATGGGGAGCACATTTCGTTGGGGCAGTAGGTAATTCATTATGGTGAACATGGCCTTTTTGATTTCGCCTGCATATGCGGTGCCCCCAATGAGGATAAGGCGCTGTTGAAAATCAATGGCTATGACTGTTTCAGATCGGGTTCCATCTTCAACGGGATTGGCGCGGAAGGAAGGTGCATGGATTAGAGTGAAATCCGGATCGGGGTGAGGGGTGCTTGAAAGATCCTTGTGGATAAAGAGGTTGCGGGCAAAAAGGCTGTGCCAGGCTGTCTCGGTGATAATGCGCACGGATACCCGGTGGGCGGGGTGGTTGCCTAACCAGAGATCCTGAACGTACAGGGGGCGAAGTTGGAAAAATGTGGCAAACTTTTTATGTAAGCGCTCAAAAGCATAAGGGGGCATTGGCGTATTGATCGCTCCCCACCAAATCTCATCTTGATTAGAGTATGCGACGATAAATTTGTCTTTGGGCGCTCGTCCGGTATGCTTGCCGGTATGCACAACCACAGCCCCGTGATGGGATAACCAACCCTCTTTATTCCGTATGATTTCTTCAACCAGCCGCGCGGTGGGGTAGTTCCAGCGAATTTCACCCGGATTGTAAACCCCATGACGTTCTAAGTTGCGGCGGATTACGGTTGGGGTTGAATTTTTCATGTAAGAAAGGCTCCTTATTGAAGAAGATTAATTTGTTGTGCCATTCAAGCCTAAGGTGAAGTCTTATTAATCCAAGCCTGGTACCATGCTTTAACCACATCGGCAGCTGGTTTACCACGAATCGATGGTGATGCATCTATCAAAGTAACCGCTGGTTGATATCCTCGGGTTACTAAACCACTAATCCATGGACGAGAATTGATCGCCATGGCTGCGCCCTGATAAAACCTTACTTGTCGTTCGAGATCAACAGCCAATGACGGAAGTGACCCGTTCCAAATCAAGCGCTCAAAGGTCAAACACCCTTCGGCTGTGAGCACGCAACCATTTTGAATATCCTGCGCAGAAGGGTAATCCAAGCCAATCCAGATGGGCTTCCCAGTTTGCTGGTATACAGGCATAAGTTGGGTGTCAAGGTAATTACCGAACGCTCCGGCGATGGATTCTTCATCAAGTTCCCTATCCTCGAAAGGAGAGGATACGAGGATATACAGTGCATCCATCTGAGTAACCCAGTCGGGCAACGACGCCATTCGGTTTTCGGGGACAGCCCAGACCAATTGACCAGGGAATTTCTGGCGCAGTGTGAGCACCAATTCATTCCAAAATTCATCCTGACCATCAAGGAATGGTTCAATCTCAGGCCCACCCAGAATGAGAGCGTGCACCTGGGATTGGGCTGATCTTATTGCCATATCGAGCATAAAATGGTGATATTGGGATAGCCATGCGTTAACAAGTTCAGAATTATCTTGTAAGGATTGGGTGACCGCGAATGGATTAAGGCGTGGATAAATAGCCACTGCAAGTCCTTGTTGCCTTGCATTGGCAACGAGGGCATTCAGATCGGAGCCCCTCATATCGTGGGCGGGGTCGTAGTTCAAACGTAGGGGGTGGGTTGAAACTAATGACCAAGTTGGGCTCAAAATGACCCAATTAGCACCGATATTCCGTAGGGTTTGGAAGGCAGCGGGAAAATGGGATATAGCGGTAGGGGCGATATGTGGGGCGAATTCGGCGGCGGCTATAAATGATGACCTAGGTGCGGCATCCTGTGTGGATACTGAAATCGGTGACCGGGCTACCATGTTGTTCCATTGCTGGACCTCATAGGTTATTGTAGTCCCATTAGATGATGTGATGGGAAGGCCTGTGGCCGTATTGCCTGCAGTGGTCAGGTCATCGGCAAGACCGCATTGTTCATTACGACAGACACGATAATTGACTTCCCCTAACGCACGTTGTGGGCCGTAAAGGACATAGAGCCATTGTTGATTGCCGAGCGGCCACATGGGAATCGCCGGTGTCCATGCGTACAGTCGAAATTGGATTGAAACACGTTCATCGGCGGGTGTTTCGGCTGGTGTCTTGACGTAGAAAGTAAGCGGTGAGGTTTCAGATGGATTAACGCGCCAGGTTTCGATTTTGTCGGTGATGGTGGTATCTTGGTCCGGCACAATCAGTTGTCGTGTTTTAAATCCCCCATCGGTGGTGTGCTCAGCGTTCCAGAATCCATCTCCAAGGGTGTATTTATAGCGCAGGTCTGTGCCCGCGGGAAGACTGAGGGTATAAGTGTAGTTTCCGTTCTCCATTAATGTGAGTAGTGGCGCCCGTGAAGCCAAAATGCTTAATCCACCTTCAAGGTCGGCAAATGTATTGCCAAGACCAGGGGTATTTCCTATTATTCGCATTGGCAAACCACGGATATGCTCCGGTGGGGGTTGAACCACAAAAGTGATATTGACCATGCGGGCGGGTTGTAGTCCAATCTGAGCCGGTGTAACGGCGCTGGTTGCAATCACGGCTTCTTGCTGGAATACTTGGTAGGCACCTTCGGTGGGTAAGACAACTAGGTTGTGTTTTCCGGGCGGGATATTTTCAAGGGTGAACGTTCCATCTGCGGCGGTGAATGTTTGAATTCCTGCAATCGTGACCAAGGCGTCCGATATTGGGGTGCGTGTTGCGGAATCGTACACCAGGCCGAGAAGGGTGCCTCCTTCTGTGAGCGCATTTCCGCCTTGCCATGCAAATACATGGTCTTCAATCACGGCTGGTGAGCGCGCCACGGCCATACGATATCGGACGGTTTGGCCATATGGATTGCGTTCGACCTGGGGAACTGTCTCTTGATGAAGATAACGGTAACGTACAACAGTTCCAATTGGAAACGCCAACTGGAGTGTATAACGATTGTCTTCCGCCGGTTGCATGGTATAGCGTTCCGAATTCAAGGCGATACCGGTAACCTCGTCTACAATCTCAAGGATAACGTCACCTGGAGAGACGGTAGCGGGCACACTAACTTGAAACGTGAGGGGCACAAGGGGGAGGCTTGATGTGGACGTAGTGGGTGTGGGTGCAGAGCGAGGGATAGAATGGTTCTGACAAGCCGTAAGGGTAAATAGGATCAAGAATAATGATAGCGAATAAGTGCGGGGTGCATTAGAGAAAAGAGATGGTTTCATGTGAGGATGATTCCTCCTGGAGCGTGGGTCTAAGGGCATAGTCCCCCTAATTTGTGGCTCAAGTAGTGCGCGGCGAAAGGCTTTCCTCTTGGGCTTTTTCGCGGTGAAATTGCTGACGGATTTCTTCTAAGCGATTAGCCAGGCTGCCCAGAACGCCGTTCACGAAACGCGGTGAACTGTCGGAGCCAAAGGTTTTTGCCAATTCAATTGCCTCGTTGATGGCAACCTTTACCGGTGTGCATCCCGCCACTGCGAATTCCCAGAGCGCAATGCGTAGAATGTTACGATCAATCACCGAAACCTGGTCAAGAGGCCATTCCGGCGCGTGTTGGGCGATATAGCGATCTAGTTTGTCTAGGATAGGGTAAACACCAAATACGATTTGGCGACTGAACTCAGCCAAGTCCGGTTCGAGGTGTTCTTCGGCTAGGCGCTGTTCAAGCGCTTGCCCGGGGGCATGCCGGGTGAGATCGCATTCGTAAAGTACTTGAAGCGCGACGCTGCGGGCTTTGGTTCGCTGCTTCATGGGATTGATCGAATTCGTCTAATATTGGATATCTTCAACGTGCACATTAACCCGTCCTACATCCATACCTACCATTTCGGTGATCGCCCGGGCCACCTGAGCCTGGATATTGCGAGCCACTTCGCGCACATTGACGTCGCGGTTGAGGATGACATAAATGTCAATGTACACTTTACCGTCTTCGACCTCAATCTTAACTCCCTCGCTGACGCCACGGTCAAACCAGCGGTTTACCTCACCGGGGTAGGTAGCAAGGCGGTTAACCCCGGCGACACCAAGGGTCGTCAGGCGGGCAATGGTTACCAGGACTTCGGGTGCGACTGTCGTTTTGCCCGGTGGGCGATCATTTGTCACCATTCAGCCTCCGAATGTAGACGATATCTGTAATTATTATAATCCCAAAGGACTAGTGCCCAAGCAATTTTACTGCCCAATATCATTAACCCCAAAAAGGATAGCGGGCTGTTGGTTTAATGATGTGTATCCCTTTTTATGGGTAAGCCGCGAGAGGAAGGTGGATATTGTTTGGCCTTGGGTGACAGAAAAATAGTTGATATAATACATCTATAAAATCTGAATTATGTATTCACTTTTACAAGGGTTATGTTTTCCATGAATGTTTGTAGATGAAAGGTCAAACCATGAGTGTTGTTCAACCGCTTGTACCTGTTGCAATTTCCCCGCATAGAATCCCTCTCGGAACAAAGCCGACCTATGTTCATCTTAAGGTGGCTGATCTTGGCCGCGAGATAGCCTTTTATCGGCATGTATTGGGTTTTGAATTAAACTGGCAGACCGGTGATCATGCGGGTTTAGGGGTTTCATCACGGGATTTGGTGCGCTTATCACAAATCCCGAATGGAAGGCGTTATCGCGGCGTGACGGGGCTTTATCACTTTGCCGTTCTTTTTCCCAACCGGCGTGAACTAGCCCGTGCAATTGCCCGTTTATTTGCTTTGGGCTGGCCTAACTACCCCACGGATCATGTTATGACCAAAGCCACTTATCTAGATGATCCCGAAGGAAATACGATCGAGTTATATTGCGAATCACCTGAAGATGGGGTTTTCTTACTACGGGATGGTGAATTGATCGCTCAATGGGCGGATGGGCGTCCAAGTAATGGGCGCGAGCCTTTGGATCTGCAAAATCTATTTTCTCATCTGAAGCCCGAAGACAATCTTAAAGAAACTGTGCCCCCGGAGACGCGGATAGGTCATTTTCATCTCTATGTGGCGGATTTGATGACAACCCGGCATTTTTATCACGAACAACTCGGGTTTGATGATATGGGGGTAGCCCAACGCTTTCAAATGGGGATGGTCTCTGTTGGTGGGTATCATCATCATATCGGTTACAATACTTGGCAAGGTGTTGGAGCACCTCCTCCACCTTCGAATGCATTAGGATTGTTATATATTGCGTTCACTCTGGATGCTTCAAATGAATATCAAGCCTTTGAGCGTCTTATTGTCAATCAGTCTATTCCTTTCGAGCGCTGGGACGAGGGCATATTTCTTCGTGATCCATCCAATAACGGCATTTTGTTCGTTGATCCCAGGGTTCCTTCATCGGTGAATGTCTTCTGATGGGCCTCGTTATTTCGTTATCATGGGCGTTGCCGGTAGTGGGAAAACCACGGTTGGGCGGGCATTAGCGGCGGCTCTGGGATGGGAGTTTTACGACGGTGATGACTATCACCCGCCCGAGAACATTGCCAAAATGGCAGTCGGCATCCCCTTGGATGACACAGATCGCTTTCCATGGCTGGAAACTTTGCGACGTTTGATCGCTTCGCGATTGAGGGATGGACGGCCCTTTGTATTAGCCTGTTCAGCATTGAAAGCGGAATACCGTGACATCTTGCTGAAAGACAACCCGGGCGGGCAAATCATTTATCTTAAGGGCGATTATGCCTTGATCAGAGATCGTTTGCTAAAACGCTCGGGACATTATATGAAACCCGAATTGCTGGATAGCCAATTTGAGACTCTCGAAGAACCTGATCATGCATTCACTGTAGATATTCGTTTGTCTGTGGATGAAATTGTCAAAAGGGTTATTGTGTTTTTCTTCAGAAACCAGGACAATCTGTGAGGGACGGTAGGGAGCAAATCTTCGCCTGAATCTTGACGATATGACCAGGGCGTGATAAACTAGCGCTCGGTTGGGGGCGTGGTGTAGCGGTTAACATGCGGCCCTGTCAAGGCCGAGATCGCGGGTTCGAATCCCGTCGCTCCCGCTGGGAAGTGAACAAAAACCGGGTGAATAGCCCGGTTTTTGGTTTTAACTTAGTGCTCTGCAGCCATCCATTTCACGAAAGACGAAATGAAAAATCGATAAACGGGGATTTTTTAAGAGATCCCCTATTGACTTTGATTTGACTTTGGCTATAATTTTATATAGTGAAT
>FMJZ01011711.1_pt1 | contig 22799 bp, 20 predicted proteins | sample 1987881 | NCBI WGS metagenome assembly FMJZ01 (sample SAMEA4378227, study PRJEB15110) | soil metagenome | biome: soil; feature: Field; material: Soil | place: India | collected 2015-03-11 | depth 0 m
AAAAAAACCACGGCGCAGAGTGCACCGTGGTTGGAATTCGAAAGAGCGAGAATCCTAACAGGCAACAGGCACACTCCGCGGAGGTAAGAGCCGAGATCTGGCAACAGAAACGCGGGTAGGCACGACGTGAGTCTTGCCGGTATAGAAAATCATGCGCCTGCCTCCTTTTCTTCAAAGTTGTTTGACAATTTCTAGTATACCATAAACCTGGGAAAGCGGTCAAGGATTCAGCCGGTTGTCGTGTGCCCACATAAACGAACGTCGCAGCGAATTCCCTGCGCGGCAGACTTTTTGCCGATGATGTTTCTATCTGTTTACAATTTTCGAGCGCACATATAGAACACGCTCCCTTGACAACCGGCCTGTCTCCTGATATAGTTGCGCCCAATGTTAGCAGCCTCGCGCTTCATGATGACTACGACTACCATGACCCCGTCCACGGGCGGGGCGTTCACGCGTAGGGAGTAGTCGGAAACGCGCTCAACCTGCGAGAAGTGTATCGGAACGCCCCGCGTAATGCGGGGCGTTTATGTACACCTGTGAAAAGTATCGTCCTCAAACCCATCACCCAGGAGGCGATGATGACATTACAAGGCAAACCGAAGACGCTGGTGATGAAGTTCGGCGGCACTTCGGTCGGAACCCCGCAGGCGATGCAAAAGGCGGCCGAAATCGTCTGTCAGGCCCGATCGGAATGGCCCAATCTGGTTGTTGTGACGTCTGCCCTGGCGGGAGTTACCAATCTCTTGTTGGAGAGCGCGGCGCGGGCTGCCGAGGGCGATCGCCCGTTCGTGAAACAGGCAGGCGAGCAACTACGACAGTCGCACGAGGCAATGATTATCGCCTTGGTAGAGGGAGAGGAGCGGCGTCAGTCTGTCCGTTCCGAATGTGACGCCCTGCTGGCCGAATTCGACCTGTTGTGCCAGGCGATTGCCGCGTTGGGCGAGGCCTCGCCACGCGCGCTCGATGCGATCGCTTCGCTGGGCGAACGCATGAGCGTGCGTTTGCTGGCGGCTGCCCTTGAGACCATGGGCACGCCCGCGCAGTGGGTAGAGGCAACGCGCCTGATTCGCACAGATGAGGTATTCCAGAACGCTCACCCGGACATGGAAATCACCACGCAACAGTGCCACCAGGTTTTACAGCCGATTCTGGAGATAGGGCGGATACCGGTCGTCACCGGTTTCATCGGAGCAACGGCGCGCGGCGCCATTACCACGCTGGGGCGCGGCGGAAGTGACTACTCAGCCGCTATCCTCGGCGCGGCGCTAGATGCCGACGACGTCTGGATTTGGACCGACGTGGATGGCGTGATGACGGCGGATCCCCATCTGGTCCCTGAGGCGCAGGCCTTGCCCTACCTGACCTATCGCGAGATGGGGGAATTAGCGTATTTCGGCGCAAAGGTGTTGCACCCCAAGACGATCTTGCCTCTTGTCGAACGCGGCATTGGGTTGCGTGTCTGCAATACCTTTAACCCCCAACACCCCGGCACCCGTCTCGTGAAAGATTCGAGGAATCACGGGAGCGGAGTAATCAAGGCAGTAACCGCTATCCGTAAGCAGAAACTCATTACCGTGGAAGGTCGCGGGATGGTCGGCGTGCCGGGAGTCGCCGCGCGCACGTTTCAGGCAGTGGCTTCCACCGGAACAAGCGTTCCGCTGATCAGCCAGGCGTCTTCCGAACAGTCCATCTGCTTTGCTATTCCTGAGGATGCCGGCCCGCGCGTGCTGCGCGCTTTGGAGGAGGCCTTTGCCCATGAATTGCGCGTGCGCGATATTGACCGCATCTGGGCGACAGAGGAAGTCGCCATCGTCACGGTGGTCGGCGAGGGTATGATTCATACGCCGGGCGTGGCCGGGCAGGTGTTCAGCGCTTTGGGCGAGCAAGACATCAACGTCATCGCGATTGCCCAGGGTTCCTCAGAGGTTTCCATCAGTCTAGTTGTCTCGGCCAACGATATGGAGGTCGCCGTCCAAGCATTACACGCACTGATTCTGCGCAGTATGCGCAGGGAATAAATTCTTTCACAGAGGAGAGAGACATGGCGGAGAAAATTCCCACCCTTGTTTTGGGCGCGACCGGCAGCGTGGGACAGCGTTTCGTCCAGTTGCTCGACGGCCATCCCTGGTTCGAGGTGGTTGGTTTGACGGCTTCAGATCGTTCGGTTGGGCAAAAATATGGCGAAGTCTGTCACTGGTTGCTCGCCGAGCCGATGCCGGAGTGGGCGCGACCGATGACCATCTTGCCGACCGAACCGGGTGTGGCCGAGGCACGGCTGGCATTTTCGGCGCTGCCTACCGAACAGGCGCGTCAGGTGGAGCCGGAATTGGCGCGTGCCGGCCTCGCGGTCTGCTCAAACGCTTCCGCGTACCGGCAGGAGGCCGATGTGCCTATCCTTCTACCGGAAGTCAACCCAGATCATCTGGCTCTTATTCCGCGTCAACGGCGTGAGCGGGGCTGGAGTGGTTGTATCGTCACAAATTCGAATTGCACCAGCACCGGTCTCACCGTGGCGCTGAAGGCCTTGCAAGACGCTTTTGGGGTAAAGCGCGTTGTCGCAGTCTCGCTTCAAGCGCTCTCAGGAGCAGGTTATCCTGGCGTGGCCTCGCTGGATATCTTCGATAATGTGATTCCCAACATTCGCGACGAGGAGGAGAAGGTGGAATGGGAACCACGCAAGATGCTAGGCAAGCTGAACGGCGAGGAACTTGCGCTGGCCCCCTTCGCAGTTTCGGCACATACCAATCGAGTCGCCGTCCTCGACGGCCATACGGTCTGCGCGAGCGTGGAACTGGAGCGATTCGATAGCCTCGAGGCGGCGCGAGAGGTGTTGTGCGCTTATCAGGCGCCGCCCATCAGCCGCGATTTGCCCTCCGCGCCGGAACCAGTCCTTCTCGTGCGCGAGGAGTGGGATCGCCCACAACCGCGCCTGGATCGGATGGCCGGCAAAGGGATGACCACCGTTGTCGGCCGTCTGCGGCCCGACCCGGTTTTCCATTTGAAGTTCGTCGTGTTATCCCACAATACGATTCGCGGCGCGGCAGGCGGCTCCATTTATAATGCGGAATTGCTCGTCAAGGCGGGGCTGGTCGCGTGAGCAAGTCATGATACCTTTTTAGAGAAAAGGGCGCGAAAGGACAGGCCGTGCCCCGTTCCTCCCCGCGTGGTCCCCGCGCCCCGCTTGGGAGTGCAAGCGCCTCGTGCTTTGCTTTTTGGAGGATTACTGTTCCCTGCGTTCCCGGCGCCAGCGAAAAGGATTGAAATCCGTGTCTATGTCGTAGTAATCCTCCTGCTCCGCTCTCTTCAGAGCGCGGACGACCCAATAGGTCATGGGCGTCATCAGCACCTCGATGCCGACTTTGAAAAGGTAGTTCGTCAGCGTCAAGGTCAGGAACAAACTCCAAGGGAAGACGTGGAAGAGCGAGGCGATTGTGATGAAGACAAGGGTATCCACAAGTTGGCCGATCAGGGTAGAGCCGATGGTACGCGTCCAGAGCCAGCGACCGCGTGTCAGGAGTTTCATCTTGGCGAGCGTGAACGAGTTAGAAAACTCGCCGGACCAATAGCCTAGCAGACTGGCTAGGACGATGCCGCCGCTGGACATTCCCCCCAGAATAGCCAGATACGCCGCGTCGCCGGCATACTGTTGCCACGCCGCCTCGCCAGGTAGGATGCGCACCAGCGCGAAGACCGCCGCCGAGAGCGCCAGGCACAAAAAGCCGGCCCAGATGACGCGGCGTGAATTTTTATAGCCGTACACTTCGGTTAATATATCGCCAAAAATGTAACTAATGGGAAAGAGGAGCGTGCCGGCGTCGAAGGCCAGGGGGATGCCAAACAGGCAGAAACCCCAATCCACAATCTTGGCAGAGGAGGCGACATTGCTGACGATCAGCACGGCGACAAACAAGGCTATAATCCAGTCGAGGTAACGATATGGTCGCATGATTGAATCCCAGAAGAGAAAGGCGATTGGTCCCGTGCGGCGATGCGGCAAGAAGACGGCCGTCGGCGTTGACGATCAACGCGCCGCCGAAGGCAGGTTCGTGTTCTTGGACTCCCAGAGCGTTGACCAGGAAGGTTGTGAGTCGTTTTTCTCGCACAGCGTCAAGAGAAGCCTGACGCTCTCTGCGTTCCCAACGCGCCGGCGTCGGGCGAACGACCGTCGAAGCCGCGCGCCAACGGCGCAAGAAGCCCGTTGGCAAAGCCACGAACCATTTGCCAGACTTGTTCGTAAAATACGTCGCCCCAAAAAAGAATCCCCAGACGCCCAAAGGGAGTAGCTACGCGTGGCAAAGGGATTGCCACGCAAAAAGGGGTTTTCCTTCCTTGGTTTTCGATAGTGTAACAGGATTGGCGCCCGGCGGTTGAACAACAAGGCGCTGCTGTATAATAGCCCAGAGGCGGCTGCTCGAGCAAGCCGGTGTATTAGAGAAAATTTCCTCGCCAGATTCCCCAACCATTCCGTTGAATCGCCCGGCACAGGCTCGGCAAAGCGTTCCAAATCCACTTGGCGGTAGATGGTATCGGTCAGCGCGCATCCCGGCAGACACACCAGGTCAGGGCACCGGAGGGCGATCTGCGCCAGCAGCGCTTTCACTTCACAACGGTTCTCGGTAAGGTTGCAAGGAAGGATGCGAAGAGGAATCAATGCGACGCGCATGGCTCCTTGCCCCATTCCAGCAAGCGGCAGTAGGCGCACAAACCGGGAGCGGAAGTCGGCTGGCCGCAAGAAGAACAGGGATGAAGTCCGGCGCGGATGTTCTCTGGCGCAGCGAACAAGCCTCTCCGCCGCGCCTCTAGAAAGGATAGATAGAACGATAGTTTCGCTCCTGGCCGGTCGTGTTCCAGTTGGCTCAACAGGCGTTTGTAGTAGATGGAAGTGGCGCCGACAGCAAAGGGACAATCCTCCTGTATGTATGCAATGCCACGCAAGAGAGCATAGGCAGCCGTCTCACGCTCATAGACGCGGCAGAGCGGTTTGACTTTGCGCGCCAGGCCTTGCTCTTCCTGCAATACCGGTCCCTGGCGGAGCAGGTATTCACCTGCCCAAGACAGGGTATTGCCGAAGAGGACCGCCACCTCATCGTCTAGATTGTGACCGGTCGCCAACACGTGATAGCCCTTGTCATGGGCAATGCGGTTCAAAATGTATCGCTTGATCATGCCACAGACGGCACAAGGCTTATCCCGGCCACGCCGGGTCAATGCGGCCAGTTCAGGAATGGTACGCCCCGTCTCTGCAACGATATCCACAATATGGAGCTTCAGCCTTCGCCGGGCAGCAAATTCTTGCGTCAGCCGCTGCAACTCGGCGGCGTAGGCGCGGCCGCCGTCAATCCCCGTGAAAACGTGAAGACCATCCGCCTGATAACCTAGCCGGTGCAGGATATCCCACAAGGAGAGCGAGTCCTTACCACCAGAGACCGCCACTAGGATTTTCTCCTCGCGGCGGAACATACGATACTTCTGGATCGCGCGTTCCACCTGATTCGGCAGCCAGTCGAGGAAATGGCCTTGGCAAAGCGCCAGTTTGTGCTGACGCATGTTGATAACAGCCTTCGCACCGCATAGACGACATTTCATAACAATACCTTCTCATCCGCCGGAGAGTACAGAGAGGAGCTGAATTTCATCCCCTTCTTTCAGGATCTCATCCTCGGTCAACAGTGCGCCCTGTCGCGTGGCCAGAACAGTTTCTGGCAAGATATTGCACTGTCTCAGAGCGTCGCGCAAGGTCATCCCGGCGCGGACTTCATACTCCTGGGAACGCGACCTCGCTCGTTGATGCAAGATGAGTTTTACCATAATGGTTTGCTCCCTACTCCAGATAACGCAGGTACTTTGGCGTTTCAGGGAAAGAGGCGTATTCGCCGCGATACTCTTGAGGAAGCAACGCGGCAATCTGCCCCATGATTTCATCGGCGATACGGCTACGTAAGGCGCGCGAGATTGGCCTTTCGTGAACTTCCACGCGAAACGGGCGCCCAACGCGAATATGGAACTCTGTACGCCTGAGGCAGCGCAGGTTCGCGTTGAACTTCTCCACGCCCCAGTGAGCCAGCGGAAGGAGGGGCGCTGCCGAATGCAAGGCCAGAGTCACAACGCCAGGATGGGCATGCAACAATCGCCCATGACGGGATCGCGTGCCTTCTGGCGCAACCGCCAGGATGTAGCCGGCGCGCAACGCGTCGAGCGAACGTCGAATGGCGCGCACATCCGGCGTGCCCCGCCGCACAGGGATGGCCCGAAAGAGGTTGAACAGCCAGGCCAGAAAGGGGTTATTCCATGTTTCGATCTTTGCCAGGCCGGTTAAGGGACGTGGGTGGAGGTGGGCGTAGAGCAGAGGCACTTCGATAGAACCAATGTGGTTGGTGACAAGAATCAACGGCCCCCGCGAGGGAACACGCTCCAACGCGCCTTTGTCAATCTGACAGAGCACGCTGGTACTTTGGCGAAGGAACCAGCACACGAAAGGTTGCAAGGTCATACAGTCTCTTTCTTGGTGATGAACTCGATTTGTCGAGGGAGGATTTCTGCACGCAACGATGGACCGGCATAGCAAACCGTTTCGCCGTCGCAATGGATAGGCAAAGCGCCCTGTATCGCCACGACCTCCACCTTGCGCGCCTGGGCAGTCTTGACCTCTTTCTGCATGGCCTGCGTGCCTTTGATAAAGTGGGGGATCAACTGCAGAATGCGCAAGCGGCTGGCCGAAGAGGCGATACACAAATCGAAGAGGCCGTCCGTCGTCTTTGCCTTTGGGGCGAAGAGGAATCCTCCCCCCATGCGTCTTCCATTCATGATAGAAACCATGAGCGAGGGTTGGATGATTTCTCGGTCATCATAGAGAATGCGAACGGTGGGTGGTTTGTAGTAGATGAAAATTGTCTCCAGCGCGGCTAGGAGATACAGCAACAGGCCTCGCAGATAGCGAATCTTGGCGGCGACGAAGCCTGTCGCGGCATCAAATCCTATGCCCACGCCATTACCGAAGTAACGTCCCTGGGGATAGTCGCCGCCTTCGAGGCGGCCAATGTCCATACGGCAACGGTGATTCTCTACCAGCACTCGGCATCCCTCCTCTATGCCGGTCGGAACGCCCATACCGGATGCGAAATCGTTGCCTGTTCCAACGGCCAGAATGCCCATAGCCGTTTTGGCATAACCACGGTTCTGGGCGCGTAGAAGGCCGTTCAAGACCTCATTTGCCGTTCCATCGCCGCCGACCGCGACGACTACGTCATAACCCCGCCGCGCCCCCTCTTCTGCCAGTTCTGCAGCGTGCCAGGGGTATTCCGTGAACGCTACCTGATAGGAAATGCCTTGCTTTTTGAGACAGCGTTCAATCGCGGGTAACGATCGCCGTGCGAAGCCTCGCCCCGAAGTCGGATTGACAATAAGGAAATGGGAAGCCATACCTGTATCTCCTGTAAGATAAAAGCGCCAGCCAGTGCGCCTATTTTACATGAGAGCGGGTAAAAGGGAAACCCTCTTTCTCATTCTCTGCTGTTGCTTCATCTCCTCCTGGTTGTTGTCCATGATAAAATAACCCTGATGTTGCTTCTGTTCCCCGTTCTCGTGCTTACGCTGACTGCTCTACTCTTGACCGTTCTCCGGGTAACGCGGCCGCAATCTCGCCTTTCCTGGTGGCTGGCAGTCGGTGGCGCGTTGATTGCCTGGAGCAGCGTCTGGCTATGGCCCTCCCACCTGCCGACCAGTCTTGCTTCTGCTCCCTGGCAGCCATTATTTCCAGGAGGCCCTCGCTGGCTGGCAGATGGTTATTCGTGGCCTTATGTGCTTGCTTTGACGGCATTGATGTTGGGCGTCGTTTTAACCTCTGCGCTCCACTTACCGGCGAATCTGCTGTCTTGGGCCGGCATGTTCGCGCTGACTGCGCTGGGCTTGTTGAGCGTGACGGCTGAGAATTTGCTCACGTTGGTCTTGGCTTGGGCTGCTTTAGATCTAGCAGAGCTGGTTACCATGTTGCATGCTACGTCCGCGGAACGCGCCAGCGACGCTGTTGTCGCCTTTGCCACACGTTTAACCGGCATCGGTCTAGCAGTTTGGGCAGGCACAAGGACAGGTATTCTGCTCGATTTCGCTGCTGTCCCAGCAGAGGCAGGACTTTACTTGCTTTTTGCTGTGATCCTGCGGCTGGGCATTGTGCCTCTGCACCTTCCCCACCTTCATGAACCGATCTTGCGACGCGATTATGGCAGCGTCTTACGTCTTGTCTCGGCGGCTTCTGGGCTGGCTGTGCTGGCGCGCCTGCCGGTGGAGGCGACAATCCGGTTGTTTGTTCCATTGCTTACGCTCATTGCGCTAATGGCATTCTATGGGGGATATGCCTGGGCGCGCGTCTCGGATGAGATCGTCGGACGACCGTTTTGGGTGTTAGGCATGGCCGGATTAGCCTTCGCCGCGACGGTGCGCGGCAGTCCAGCCGGAGCAACGGCATGGGGAGCGGCGTTAATCCTCTGCGGTGGACTTCTTTTCCTTTACTCGGCTCGTCACCGCACCCTGCTCTGGGTACCTCTGCTGGGTGCATTTAGTCTCTCCACCTTGCCTTTCAGCATGTCGGCAGCCGGATGGACGGGCAATGTGCCCCTTCCCTGGCTGCCCGGGATTCCCCTCCTGCTCGCTCATGCCTCCTTACTGAGCGGCTATCTCCGCCATGCCGGCCATGCTGGCGAGAGCAGTATTGAATCGCACCCCCGCGGGGCGCAGGTGATTTATGCGCTTGGATTAACGGTCCTTTTAGTCAGCGCTTTGACTCTTGGCATATGGGGATGGCCAGGAGCAAGCATTACCGGGACGTGGTGGGCATCACTGGCAGCCATACTGGTCGCTTCCCTTTTGACCTGGCTCGCCGATCGCTTGGCATCTCAGCGCGGGATTACTGGCCAATGGAACGCATTGCCGCCCTTGGCTTTTCTTTATCGCTGGTCGCAGAGTGCAGCAAGGTGGACAGGAAAACTCACAACGTTGATCAGCGAAGTATTGGAAGGAGAGGGCGGTATGCTATGGTCGTTCCTTCTTCTCGCTCTGCTCGTTTCTCTTCTGATGCAACTATGAACCCTAGCTGGCCGGCTTTTTTTCTCAGCCTTGTTGGCGCGTTTCTGCTCTGTCTTGCTCCTTCCTGGCGTTGGAAGATGGGAGGAGTAGCATCGCAATACTTCGGTCTGTTCTGGTTGGTCCAGCCACATTGGTCGGTCGCCGTGGCCGCGGTCGCCCTGATCAGCGGCTGGATGGCCGTAGTGGTGCTGACGATCACGCTGGCATCGGCATCGCCAACAACGAGGAATCGGCGGGAGTGGTCGGAGGGACAACTTTTCCGCTTATGGATGGCATTGCTGGTCATGGTGGTTTCTTTTGCCCTCGCGTTGCGCATGGCGTCCTGGCTTAGAGTCACATTGCCGGTGGCCTGGGGTGGTCTGTTGCTAGGAGGGACAGGGCTACTGTTGCTTGGACTTTCGCAACAGGACCTGGAAATCATTTTGGGCCTATTGACTGTCTTGACGGGCTTTGAGGTGTTGTATGCCAGCCTTGAGACTTCCGTTTTACTTGCTGCTCTGCTGACCCTCGTGCACCTTGGCCTGGCGTTGGCAGCGGCTTACCTTCTTTCGTTCAAGGTGGAGCGTCCGTGAGCGCACCTTTCCTGTGGATTGGCCTGCCTTTGCTTTTCGCCGTCTTGCTCTGGTTAACAAGCAGACGACAAGGGCTGGCGTTCATCGGCGGATCGCTAGCCATGTTGCTGATGCTTGCCGCCTTCTGGCTCCCAGTGGATGCGCCTGTACAGGTAGGCGGCCTGTCCTTCCGTATCCCGCCCGATGTGCAAATTCTGGGACGGCGGTTCATTCTGACCTCTTCCCATCAACCACTTCTCGCGTTTCTTTATGGCGCTATCTCACTTTGGTTTTGGGCGGCGGAGGCTGGCGGCTGGGCGAATCGGCTGGTACCCTATGGGTTGTCGCTGAGCGCTCTTTGCGTGGCGGTTCTGGCTGTCGAGCCGTTTCTGTATGCAGCGCTCCTGCTGGAGATCATGGCGTTGCTGACCGTTCCCCTTCTTGTGTCCGAATCTACGCCTCACCACCGTGGAGTTTTGCGCTTCTTAGTTCTCCAGACCCTAGCCATGCCCTTCCTTTTGTTTGCCGGCTGGTTGCTCTCCGGAATCGAGGCCGGACCGGCCGGCCTGCAAGTCGCGCAACAAGCTACCTTGGCGCTCGCTCTGGGTTTTGTGCTTTTGCTAGCCGTGTTCCCTTTTCACCAATGGTTGCCTATGGTGAGCGAAGAAGGTCACCCCTACGCAGTATCTTTCCTGTTTTGGATTTTTCCGACCACGGCCCTGTTGTTTGCTCTAGAGTTTCTGGACCGCTATGCCTGGTTGCGCGAATCCCCACAGTTGATCCTCGCGTTGCGGACAAGTGGCCTGCTGCTGTTGCTCGTCGGAGGAGGATTCGCATTTTTTCAGAAGCATTTAGGGCGTGTATTTGGATTCGCGGTTGTGGCGGAAAACGGCCTTTCGTTGCTGGCGTTGAGCCTAGGCTGGAAGGACGGGGTAGAGTTCTTCTTTCTCTTGCTATTGCCACGCACGATGGCGCTCGCGTTGTGGGGGTTGGCGCTGACACTCCTGCAAAGAGGAATACCCTCCTTGCATGTTGAGGCGGTGCGGGGACAAGCGCGCTCCTGGCCGCTCGCTACGATTGGATTGGTAGCCGCCATGCTTACATTGAGCGGCTTGCCATTGTTAGCCCAATTCCAGGTTCGTCAGGCGCTCTGGGCAGCATTGGCGCGACAATCCACCTCGGCAGCCATTGGACTTTTACTCGGCACAGTGGGATTGGTGCTGGCAAGCATGCGCTCCCTAGCTATTCTTGTCTCCGCTCCCCCTGATTTCCCCTGGCAAGTAAATGAAACCATCCCCCAGCGATTCTTCCTGGTCACAGGATGTCTGATTCTGGTTGCCGGCGGTATCTTTCCTCAATGGATCGTCTGGATAATCCCCAACATTCCTCTCCTGTTCGAACATCTTGGACAGTAGTTCATCCCGTTTTGGAGGTAGTTATGGCATTGGAACAACTCACTACTCGCCTGGATTGGTTGGACGAAGAACGCCGTAAGGACCGTAGCACGTTGACATCGCTGGAGGAACGTATCAATGGGCTAGAGAAGGATCTGGCTCACCTGCGAGCGCAACTCAAGACAAGAGAAGAAAAGCTTATGCCCGCCCCAAGTCTTATGGAGCGCTTTACTCGGCTGGAGCAAATGTTGGCGCAGCAACGCGTGGAAAGCGGTCGCCAGTTGGCCGAACTGGAGACCCGCTTGGAGTCACTGAGTGCGGCAGAATCCACCCACCATGCCGAATGCGAAGAAACGCGCAAGATGCTGACGCAACTACGAAAATCGCTGGATGTTAAAGCATTGCGGCGCGATCTCCAGGCCCATGAGGACGAGGAAGAGCGACTTGCTCGCGAACTCATGGCCCTCAAACAGCAACTGGACGCTGTCACACGCACACAGGAGGAGGTCGTCCGAACACAACAGGCCGCTGAAGAAGGGCGCTTTCAGGACGCCAAGCGACTGACAGAGTTGCAAGGAGATATTCTAGCTGTGCACAAACGCCTAGACACAGCGCGCGAGGCCATTAAGCAAAACACGGAAGGCATACGTCGTCTGGAAATGCGCATGAACGAATTGCTAGCCGGCGAAACGGAACGACGACAGGCGCAGATCGAATTTCTCGAAAACCAGGCGCGGTTACAAGCAGAGCGCGAGCGAACGTGGAAGGAATGGGAACAGCACTTCGAGACCCTTGCCCAACAGACCGAAGAACTCGACGCCGAATTGCGCGCCTGGGAAGTGGCACAACGGGCAATCAAACGCGCCCAGGACACATATGAAGAAATGATTCAAAAGTTCGAGCGGCGGATCAATGAGATTACTGAAATGCAACGTTTAGCGGAAGACCGCGCGCGCCAGGAATGGACCGCCTTTCGCGCCGAAGACCAGAAACGATGGGCCAACTACACACTATCTCAGGAAGAAACGCTTCACGATATCCGGGACCAGGTAGAACGGCTGGAAACGCGTTTGACCTCGTTAGAAGATTTGGTACAAACCCAACAAGATATTCTGATACAGACAAAAGAAGCCAATGAACAAATGTTACATGCTCTCCTGTCGCAAATCCACGACTTACTCTCAGCTTACGAGCGTATCCTGGGGGTTATCCAGCCAGGTCATTGAACGCGCGTACCGTCTTCAACCGGAAGTCATTTCAGCGGTTTTTTCCAAATTCTGCACTCATCCCATCATCAACCGGCCGCAGCGATACCCTCGAACAAACATCGTTTCCGGCCGGCTAACAAAACTGCAAATTATTTCGAACAATTGTAACGGCGCGAAGTCCACACAAGTGCCGTTTGCCACAACGAAGTTTGATATAATACCAACGCTGTTCTCTCCTCAAATCGGAGTAAGGTGAGGTATATTTCGGTGGTGTTTTGCTCTCCATGACCCTCGAGCGTGGTTATCTCCTCCACAAACGGTACCGCATCCTCGAGATTCTGGGCCAGGGCGGTATGGGCTCAGTGTATCGCGCGCTGGATGAGAACCTGGGGGTAGAAGTTGCAGTTAAAGAAAACCTGTTCACAACGGAGGAATACGCACGGCAATTCCGTCTGGAAGCCGTGATTCTGGCGAATTTGCGCCATCCTAACCTGCCACGGGTAACCGATCATTTCGTGGTTAGTGGACAGGGACAGTACCTGATTATGGATTTCATTGGGGGTGAAGATCTGCGTCAACGCATGGAACGCCAGGGCGTTATTTCTGATCAGGAAGCGATCCTCATCGGCGCGGCGATTTGCGATGCATTGACTTACCTACACACTCGCCGCCCACCCATTATCCATCGCGATCTTAAACCCGGCAATGTCCGCATTACCCCCGATGGGCACATTTACTTGGTAGATTTCGGTCTGGTGAAGATTGTCCGGGGTACGCAAGCAACGACCACCGGCGCTCGGGCAATGACGCCTGGCTATTCCCCGCCTGAGCAATATGGTACAGCGCGCACCGATCCGCGCACGGACATCTATTCGCTCGGAGCGACGCTCTACGCGGCGTTGACGGGCGTTATCCCTGAAGATGGGTTAGCGCGCGCCATGGACGAGGTGGAACTGACGCCGATCCGCAAACACAATCCCCGAGTCGGACGGCGCCTCGCGGCTGTCATCGAGAAGGCGATGGCGGTGCGGCCTGAGGATCGTTTTCAGACAGCGGAGGACTTCAAACGCGCCCTTTTAGAAGCCGGCGCATCCAAGACCCAACGACTCAATGGAGAAGTGGTGGCAGAACCCTCACCCATACCTCCATCGAATCGCTTGGAAGAGGTGCTCGCGGGAGCATCTCCCGCGAGGCCGCTATCGCTCGCCCCTCTTGCGCCTCCATCTTCCACGCCGGCCCGTCCACGCAGGCCGAAAAGCAGTCGCCGGCTCTTCCTTTCGTTCTTTTTGCTCACCCTGCTTGTAGGACTCGCCGCAATCTGGTTCCTCCGTTCGCCCATTGCCACAGCGTTGGGCCTTGCCGCCGCGCCCCTTAGCGACAACTCGTCTCCCATTGCAGCAAGAGCAACGACAACTCATGCAAGGCCAACCCCGTTCCTCGTTTTGTTTCCAACCGCAACGCCCACGCCCACAATGACCCCTACGCCAACGGAAACGCCAACCCCGACAAGTACACCTCAGGGCGGCGGTTATGGGCAGATTGCTTTTGCTTCCTCGCGCGCCGGCTTGCCGCAAATTTTCCTGATGAACGCCGATGGAAGCAATCAGCGACAGTTAACCGGTCTCCCGGATGGCGCGTGTCAACCGGATTGGTCGCCGGATGGAAAGCGGATCGTCTTCATTTCACCCTGCCCGGACCGCCAGGATTTGTACAAAGACTCACGACTGTATATCCTCAACCTTGAAACCAACGCCATCACGGAACTGCCTAGTGAAGGAGGCAGCGACTTCGAACCGGCCTGGTCGCCCACGGATCCGGAACGCATCGCGTTCACTTCTTTGCGCGATGGAACAGCGCAAATCTATGTGCTCAACCTCGCGGACAACACAGTCACACGCCTGAGCGACGGCTCGCAATCTAGACAGTATCGCTATCCGGCTTGGTCTCCCACCGGCCTGCAAATCCTATATACCCTTCAACGCCCTTCCTATCCCTGGCAGGTCTGGGCAATGAGCAATTACGGCAAAGGCGCGCAACAGATCGCGCGCAGCGGGACCACATTGTGGGATTACAGTCCAGCTTGGTCGCCCGACGGCTCGACCATCCTATTCACGCAAGCCAGATCCAAGACAGCGGGCCTGGGCTGGTTGATGGTGTTGGCGTATGAGGAAAGGGGAAGCGAAGGCAAGTATGTGACAGGAAGTGCAAAAGCCGCAAACGGCAAGTTTTCGCCAGATGGCCGCTGGATTGCCTTCGAGAGCATAGATTTGCAGGCCACGACTTTCAATTATGACATCTACCTGATTCCGGCAGAAGGAGGGACCCGCCTACGCCTGACGACCGATAAAGGGGTAGATTTCGATCCCGCCTGGCGCCCGGCCCCCTAGAACGGCATCCCCCCTATCAGCGGCCCCAGACGTTGTTGCTGGAGTTCGCGCGTCTTTTCCAAGGCCAGGTTGATGGCCGCCAAGATCAGGTCTTGCGCCATGAGCACATCCGCGCCCGCCAAAAACTCGGGGATGATTTCCACCGATTGACAACGCATATCCCCGCTCATTGTCACCTTGATCGCGCCTCCTCCCGCGCTGACAGTGATTGTCTCTTGAGCAAGGCGTTCCTGCGCCTCGGCGATCTGTTGTTGCAGACGCTGGAGTTGTTGCAACATTCCCATAGTTCCACCGGGCAAACGATCCATCCCTTTACCCATGCCTACTCCTGAATATCTACAATCTCGCCGCCAGCCTTAAGCGCCGCGGCCACCATGCCGTCTGCTTGCACATCTGGCGGCGTAGTTTGGCGAGCATTGGTTACCACACAGCGTATACCTAACCGTACACCCAACACCTGGGTAATGACGCGTGCCACCAGCTCCAATTGACCAGGAGTCTCCGCTTTGGAACGCAGAATATCGCTGGCAAACCCTAGCACCAGCATTCCATCCTTAACTTCCAGCAACTTACAAGAATTGAGCAGACCATCCAGCGAGGGGCTTTGGGGTTTGACCATGGCTCGAATTTGCTTCCAGGCCTTGCTTACCTCGGCCAGGGTCGGCTGAGTGTGTTTCTCGCTCACTGCAGCCGTTGCAGGCTGTTGTAGAGGCGGAGTCTCCCCTTTCTTTACCCTTGTCTCTTCCGTTGCTGCTTGTTCGGGTCGCTTTTCCACCGGCGAAGCGACAGTCGGTCTCGGCGCAGGCGAGGCACTGCGCTCTGGCCTGGCGTGAGTCTTTGCCGTTTCCTGACCAGAGAATATCGCCTGTGTACTCTCCGGAGAAAGCGACTTTTCCAGCGCCTCGGCCAACGCCAGTTCAAGCGGCAGAGAGGGTTGCCAGCCGCCGCGCAGATCGGTTGCCGCTTGAGTGAATAGCTTGATCAGGCGCACAATCTCCGCTCGCGCGAGGCGGGAAGCGTGTTCGGCCATACAAGTGCGCATATCCGTTGGCGCCTCTACTTGGTCTCCATTACCCATCTGAAAGAGCAACACGGAACGCAGGTAATCCACTACTTGACGCGCCAGGGCGCGTGGGTCGCTGCCGCCGTCGAGCGCAACGTGGAGAGCTCGCATTCCGGCGGCGGCGTCCGCCGCCGGAATCGCCTCCATCAAGGCCAGAACCGTTTGCGAAGGAGCAACGCCAAGTGCCGACTGTGTCAACTCGAGTGTAATCTCTTGCCCTGTGGAGGCCAGCTGATCGAGTAACGAGAGCGCGTCGCGCATACCCCCTGCCGACTGCCTGGCAATGACAGTCAGAGCCTCGGCATGAGCCTGTATCCCCTCTGCACGACAAATTGTCTCCAACCTGTGCACAATTTCTGTCACGGCAAGACGACGAAACTCAAGTCGCTGACAGCGTGAGAGCACGGTGGCCGGAAGTTTATGGATTTCCGTCGTCGCCAGGATGAAAATAGCATGCGGGGGAGGCTCCTCTAGCGTCTTGAGCAGGGCGTTGAAGGCGGCCGTAGAAAGCATGTGGACTTCATCAATAATGTACACCTTATATCGCCCCTGCATGGGCGCAAAGTTGATCTTATCGCGCAAATCGCGAACATCATCTACGCTGGTGTTGGATGCGGCGTCAATTTCGATCAAATCCAGGAAGCGCCCCTCATTGAGGGCAAGACAGTACGTGCACTGATTGCACGGCCGGGCAGCGCGATCCTCCGCCAGGCAGTTCACCGCCTTAGCCAGCAACCGAGCCACGGTCGTTTTGCCGGTGCCGCGCGGACCGGAAAAGATATAAGCGTGAGCGACCCGGTCCCGCTTGACCGCGTGGCGAAGCGTCTGCACCACGTGGCCCTGAGCCGTCACCTCGTCCCAGGTTTGAGGTCGCCATTTACGATAGAGAACTTGAGCCATAGGTTGAGAACTTCAAGGAACGGTATATACGGCGCGCAGGATGCCTTGCGAATCAAAGAGCGAGGCGATATCACCCGTGTCCCAAACAGCGGTTGTACGATTCCAGTACAAATCAACCGGCGTGTTTGTTCCGCCCATCGTATGTACCTGAACTATCCCTTCGGGATACACAGTGATCGCGGGAAAGGTGTACACAGCGCTGCCTGTGTCTCGCAGACTCCAGCCGTTCAAGTCAACCGCCTGCGCACCGGTGTTTTTGATGATCACAACTTCTGTAGCAACTACGCCGGCTCCGACGACAGCAATGATGTCCACCCGCTCATCGAGGGAAGATAGGGGTGTGCTGTGATTTGTCGCCGGAGACAATGCGGGCAAGCACGTTGTACGACCGTGACGGCCGTAGAAAAACAGGATGCTACCAGTCACACAGGCAGATACCAAAGCATTGAGCAGTAGATAGAAAAACAGACGCCGGCTTCGCATCGCGACCAAATGATAGCACAAAAACGCGTTTCCATGTCATCGTGTGAGTCTTAAGGCGACCCAATCTTCTCGCCGGCGTCGCTCGATCAAGGCAAGGTCCTCCGCGCGAGCGGCTGCCATCACTTCATCTGTTTGGTCGGCTAGAATACCGGAAAGAATAAGCGACCCCGATGGAACGATCAGACGCACTAGACCATCAGCGAAGAGGCGCAGAATGACAGGGGTCAGAATATTGACCAGCGTCAAGGAAGCGCGCCGGAGCGGAAAACGACCTGCCAAAATCTCGCGCACGGAGCCAACGCCAAGCATCAACTGTTCATCGGTGATACCGTTCAGCCGAGCGTTCTGGCGCGCTACGCGTACCGCCGTCTCGTCAACATCCACGCCCAGAGCGCAAGCGGCGCCGAGTTTCAGGGCGGCAATGGAGAGAACACCGGAACCGCACCCAATATCCAGCACCGAGAGTGACATGTCTTGCGCCTCCTCCATCACCTCTTCGATAAGCTCCAGGCACAATTGAGTGGTAGGATGCGTTCCTGTGCCAAAGGCCATGCCGGGGTCTATACGGATTGCCACACGCTCAGCCAATGGGGATTCTAACCAGGCCGGCACGATGAGGAGACGTTTACCAACCGGGATGGGGCGGTAATGTTGTTTCCAGACCTCCATCCAGTTCTGTTCCGCGATGAGGGTAAAACGAGGCGCAGGTAAAGGGTGAATCGCGCCCAGATAATACAGCGCCTCTTCCAGCTTTTGGCGAGATTCGTCCAGCGTTTCACCCGAGGGAAGATAGGCGCGCACGGTCACCGGCCCAACGGGGGTTCCCTCGTCTGTATCGTCCCTGTATGCGATTGCCTGCTCTGTTGCCACGCCGCCCGATGCAAAACGTGCCAGCACTGCAGCGACGGCCTCGGCCAACTCGCCGCTAACCGTGAGAGAAACTTCCAGCCAGGCATTGACGGACTGCTCTTCACTCATACTTGAGCGCTGTCACCGGTGTCATCGAGGCGGCGCGCAGCGCCGGAAACAGTCCCGATGCCATGCCAACCAACGTGGAGAAGACCAAGGCGGAAATGGGTAGCCAGGAAGGAGTGTAGACCGCTACACTGGGCGGCGCTCCTCCTTGCTCGGCTGTTTGTTGCGCCAAGTAGACCAACGCCAACACGTTCAAACCTTGTCCGGCCAACCAGCCAATCAAGACGCCGCCCAGGCCACCCACAAAGCCAATCCCTGCTGCTTCGCCCAGGAAGATAGAGAGCACGTCGCGGTTGGTCGCTCCCACGGCCTTCATCAGGCCGATTTCACGCGTTCGTTCGAGAATAGACATGGTCAGCGTGTTGGCAATACCGATGGCGGCTACCAGCAGAGCAATTGCGCCTACTCCACCAAAGATAAGCTGCAAGACAAGGTAGAAGTTGTTGATGCCCTGCACAAACGATTGCGGTGTATATGCTTGAAAGCCCATCTTGGTAATCTGGTCGGCTACTTCCAGGGCCTGTCGAGCGTCTGCCACACGCACGACAGCCTGTCCATAGCCATCTTTGTTGTAGTTGATGCGCCGACCGGTTACCCATTCGTTGAGCGCCTTGACCTCGTCAAGCGACATATACACCGACCAGTCTGATTCGCCGCGCGCCTCGGTCAAGACGCCTGTCACGCGATAGGTCAGCATGCGACGCGTCTCATTACCGTTCTGATCCCAACGGCTGATAACCAGCATCACGACCTGATCGTACAAATCGGGCGGTTCCGGCGGCGGTTGACCGGGGCGTAGGCGCGGATCATAGAAATTCCGATTCGCCATTGCGCCAACAATGATTGTTCCTCTGCGCAACGAAAGCGTTCCCTGAGCAGCTTTCAGATTCAAATCGGCCAGAGTGGATGCGCCGACGCCGATGATATTCGCATACCCTTCCAGTCGCCCATACTTTATCAGGCCGCCACCGTAAAAGCCGTCACGAGGGATGACAGCCACTACGCCAGGAAGCGCGCGCAATTCGTCCAGCGCGGCGTTTGTCAGGAGCTTCGGCTGTGAAGCCCCTCCTCCCTGGGGGGAGAATTCAACCCTTATGTCCCCTTCCTGATACCCCGGCCAGACTTGAATCTGGGTTAATTCCCCAATGCCGTATAGTTGTTCGCTGGCATTTCGCTGCAAGCCGCTTGCCAGAGAGACTAGAATCACCACCGAGGCCGTCCCGATAATGACACCAACGGCGGTCAGGGCCACGCGCCCTCTGGCGCGCCCAAGATTCCCGAGGACCAGGCGAAGCAGATCGAGGAATTTCATTAGGACTCCCTATCGTTTCCCGCCGGGGATGATCGCTTCTTCTTCTACGATGGGCGAGGGGGCGTTCGAAGGAAGGGATTCGCCCGTCGGCCGACTACTATCCAAGCCGAACAGTCCCAGAAGAAAGCGCCAGACTTTTTGCCAGAACGTCTCCTCGCCGGCAGGAGGCGCTCCTCCTTCCGGAGGAAGCCCGCCAGTCTCTGGCGGCAGTTCAGGCGACGCTTCCATCACTTCGACGGATAGAGTCTTCTGAATCGTGCGCGGCTGGTTGAAGTCGTCCGTGTATTCGATCGTGACTTCCAGGATCAGGGGACCGCTTGCAGACGGCGTAACCAGGGCGTCCATCGTGAAGTACCCACCGGGGTCAAGCGAACCAACGAGCATTTCGCCATTTTCCACGATGCCGCCGTCGGTCTCCACGCGGAGTTTGCCCAATACCGTTGTCCTTTTGCCGAGGTTAACTACCTGCAACGGCAGCACATTGGGCTGTCCGAGCATCCAGGGTGCAAGCGGCTGATAGAAGCCAATCTCCACCACCGGCAACGATGTGACCAGCAACGTAATCACCTGTTCATCGTCGATGATACGCCCGTTCGGGCTTAAGTACGAGAAAGTGATTCGCATTGGATAGGCACCGGGATTGGTGGTAACATTGACGATGAGTTGCTGCTCCGCTTCCAGAGTCGCCTGGGGGAGGAGATCGCCTAATACCTGGACGTTGGAGGAACCGACCGGAGCAAAGTTTGTGAACTCGCCGCTCCCGGCAGAGATTCCGCCGGCCTGCGGCGTCCCACCGCCGCCCGCCGACCCGCCGCCGACAATCATGGTCACTCCCTGGGCAGGAGCATCACCAACGTTCTTAACCGTCATCTGAAGGGTGAATAGAGCGCCAGGCTGTAAAGGTTCGACATCGGTCTGGTAACGCAAGATCACGAGACGAGCCTGTCGAACGGCAGTGGGAGTGATTGTCGCTGCCGGGGCATAACTCCCAGAGGAAACAACAGGGAAATAAAGGATGAACTTCTCACTAAACGGCGCGCCCAGGGCGTCATAGTAATTGACGGTCATCTCTACGGCTACACGGCTGACGCCATACAGGGGCCTCGCGGCAGTCATCGCCTGTTCGAATGTGCTCGTGCCGCCTCCATCCAGATTGCCAACAGCCTCCACGCCGCCGTTATATAGCATCAACAGGTCGGCCGAGGTGAAAACCGCCTGAATATTATAGGCAGGAGTACGACCGGCGTTTTTGAGACGAATCACGACTTTAAACTCCTTCCCATACGTCACGGCGGAGACGCTGAGGCGGTACGCATCCAACGCCATCTGGGGGCGGCTGTAAGGCGTATGTGTTGGAACGGGAGTATCGGTATCCTGGGCCTGCACACGAGAACGAAGAGGGAAGACCGCATTCAGGGTCAACAGGCACAGGCCGAGCAAAGGAATCAAGAAACGAGGGCGGTGTTTCATTTCACATTTCTCCTGTATCGAGACTCGCGGCGCGGTAGCGCGCTTCGTCTACGACGCGGCCGTCGAGCAGGTAGACGCGATGAGTGGCAAAACGCGCCATGCGTGGGTCGTGGGTAACCACAACGACCGTTCGGCCTGATTGGTACAGCGAAGCCAGCAAGCGCATAATGCTCATGCCGCTGGCGCTGTCGAGATTGCCGGTTGGTTCATCGGCCAAAATCACTCGAGGGTCGTTGACTAGAGCGCGGGCAATCGCTACCCGCTGCTGCTCGCCGCCGGAAAGTTCCGTCGGGCGGTGTCCGCTTCGATCCCGTAGGCTCACTTGGTCGAGCAGTTCGAGCGCGCGTTGCCTGCGCTGGCGAGGCGACGCGCCGGCAAACCGCATTGGAAAACTGATGTTCTCTTCGGCAGTCATGTTGTTAATGAGGTTGAACGATTGAAAAACAAAACCAACGGCATGGCGACGAAAACGCGCCAGTTGATTCTCATCCATCTCGTTTAAACGCTGTTCGTCGAAGATAATCTCGCCTGCGGTCGGACGGTCCAATCCTCCCACTAAATAGAGCAGCGTGCTTTTGCCGGAACCCGAGGGCCCCATAACGACGGTGAACGTATGAGGAAAAATCTCCAGGTTCACATCATCCAGGGCGCGTACGACTGTCTTTCCCATGGAAAAGAATTTTTTCACGCCCTGCAGGCGAATCAAGGGCTGTTTCATGGTCAGAACGGACGGAAAATGATCATGTTGCTCAGGCGCGCGCCTAACATACCAAGGCTGGCTTGCACGGCCAACACGAGCATGACCACGGCCAGAACGGATACCCAGGCTTTTACTCGATTCAAGCCATCGGCGCAACGCAGCCCTGTGGCCAGTAGAATCAGGCACCATAGCAAAAAAAGATCCGTCTGCTTCAAAATCTGAGCCAAGAAAAGAGCTCCTCCTTCCGTGGCGACGACGAAGCCAGAGAGGCCGGGACTGGCAATCGGATGTTTGGTCAAGAGCATATATCCCACCTGCAACAGGTCACGAATGGCGAAGGGCAAAAGCGCCCAGGAAGCCAGGCCCAAGGCTGAACGCACACTGCCCCGCCCACCCAAAAGAGTTGAGGCAAGATGTAATAGGCCACCGACGACGAACCAACGCGACCACAGACCAATCAACCCTGTCACTGCCGGTATGATATATACAAAAGCCGGCCCTTGCGTGACTTGAACCGCTTGCATGTAGTTGCTTTGCATCTCCGGCGTCCACCATTCCCAATCTGGTGGCAATGTCGGTTGTCCCATCGCGGCCAGGCGAGCGCGCACAGCGCCCGCGACGATCACACGCAACAAAAGGGTCAGGCTTACAATGAGCATAGGCCACTGCCAGATTGCCTTGCCCTCCGCGGCTGCCAAGCGACCAAAAATGGCGCTCGGATGCCGCAGAAACCGAATGACGTCTCTTACGCCTGCGAAATGTTGGGACACTCTGGCCTCGGAAGAATTGTCCATCTGTTACTCCTAAAAGTTAACCGGACGATGGCGAACAAGCCGCGCCATCCTGTTCGCGGGAATCGCTCCCGCCTTGGAGAAGCGTTTCCTTGATGGGGTTTTCCATATTCACACATGTTGAATGCCTCGGTGCAAGGGCCGCGCGAAAAAGAACCTCAGAATCGACATCGCGCGGCTGTGACTTATTGCGTGTTCCTTCCCTCTCGGTGTCCGTCGTCCGACGAAGTGATTCTAACACAATCTAACATAACGTTCTCGTGAGGGACAGAGCAAATTCCCTGGAATCTAGGACGTCAGGCCGCCCTGAAAGGTTCCTTCCTAATTTGCCGAGTCGCGCCTTCAAGGCATTGGCAGGGAGTAAAAAACAAAAAAAACCATAGCCACCTTGTCTATGGTTGGTAGTAGTACAGTAGCGGGGGGTGGATTCGAACCACCGACCTCCAGGTTATGAGCCTGACGAGCTGCCACTGCTCTACCCCGC
>FMJZ01055573.1_pt1 | contig 22787 bp, 21 predicted proteins | sample 1987881 | NCBI WGS metagenome assembly FMJZ01 (sample SAMEA4378227, study PRJEB15110) | soil metagenome | biome: soil; feature: Field; material: Soil | place: India | collected 2015-03-11 | depth 0 m
CTCGGTTGCCCCCGTTCACTACAGCACTGCCCTCAACGTGGTTTCATAGAGATTCCCGGCTACGTGCCACCATGCCTGCGTCAGGTGATACGCCGCTTTCCACGCGCTTCCTTTGTGGGTGTGAGTGGGGGCGCCTGTCTCGTCCAGCACCTCAAAGTATTCCCCATACTCCCTGTCGTGGAAGCGGTCAAGCACGGTACGGCAGACCTGCGCCAGCCGCTGCAAATAGAGCTCCTCGCCTGTTAGCCGCCACCACAGCGACAGTGCTCCCATCGCCTCGCCCTGTGTCCAGTAGATAAACTGCGTGTTGACTGGCTTGCCCTCCGGGGTGGTGGTCTGCAGGAAAGCCTGCTGTCCTTCGTGCCAGCCGTGCTGTAGGCAAAACTGCAGGAGCGTATCGGCAGTGGCGTTAAAGGCGTCGGTATCCAGTTGCAGACCAGCCATGCGCAGGAACCACGCAGCCTCCAGATTGTGCCCAATACTGACGTTGCCGCCGGTGGCTTCCGTGTGCTCCTGCCAGTCGTTCAGGAACCACTCGCGCGCGCACCTGCCGTTGGGATGGATTGCCCGGTGTGCCACGATTTGCGCCAGCTCGCGCAGGTGTTTCCGGGCGAAGGGAGAACCGCAAAACGCCATCACCGCCGAAGCGGCTTCCATACTATGCAGTTGCGTGTCCAGACGTTTGGTGTTGTCCAGGGGGAACAGACAGCGGGTGAGCGACTGCACGTATCCGCCGCGGTCTGCATCCCACAGGTGCTCATGCATCCACTCCAGTGCTCGCTCGGCATCGTGCAGAAGCGCGTCATCGCGCAGGGCGTGTCCCGCATAGGCGAGAGCGTACACCACAAAGGCGTGTCCATACGCCATTTTACTGCCGTTGGTCAGTTCACCCTCGCGCGAGACCGTCCAGAACCAGCCTCCGCATTTGGGGTCATGCATCTTCTCTCGCAGGAAGTACACGCCATGCTCTACCAGCTCCCGCCATGCACTATCACCGCTCCAAAGGGTAGCGATGGCGAAGGCGTAGGTCATCCGTGCCTGCATCACCAGAAACTTCTGCCCGTCGCCGTAGCGGGAGCCGTCGCGGTTCAGGTGCGTCCAGAAACCGCCTCCGTCGCGGTCTACAGCGTGTTCCGCCCAGAAGGTCAGGTTACTTAATACGTGTCGTTTTATCTCCTCTGCGGAAGGTAGAATCTGCTCGCTCACAGCGGATCCTCCACTCGTTGCAGTTCAGGATTATCACAGGCACGGCGCCCCTCTTTCGCCATGTGTATCCAGCGGTCGCCTATCTTCACGCGCACCACATCGGCGGTGAAGTCGGTCACCGTGCCCTCTACCGAGCTGTTGGAGAAGAAGGACGAGCCGACGCCGTAGATGTCCACGGGCACGCCCTGCTCCTCGAACTGCTGGATGCGCTGCAAGTTGAAGCCTCCCGTTGCCACAATTTTGACCTGCCGACAGTATTCGCCCGCCCGCTCGCGCCATTCGCCAGGCAGGTCCCAGTCTTTCCACGCATTGTCCAGTGCGTCCCGCAGGGTGCGAATGAGTGCAGGGCTGACTCCGTAAAGCGCAGGGTCGTCGGGCAGGTGGCTCAGGCTTCGGTCGCGCAGCTCTCCCCCTGTGTCGGGGCGAACACCATACAGTTTGTAACGCTGTGCGCCCTCGGCATCGCCCGATTCTATCGCCTGCCGGTAGCGAGCGAAAAATGCTTTTGCGACCTGTAAAGAGGTGGTCACACAGTCGTTATGAAAGTCCACCAGCGCGATGCGCGGCACGGCAGGGGGCATGATTCGCGCGAACTGCAACATCAGCTCGGTGGTGTCGCCCAGAAAGCAGGCAATCATGGCGTGCGCCACCGTGCCCCCAGCCTGTCCGCCCCAGAACGATGCCTGCGCCGGCGTGGAAACGAAGGGAACCGTCTGGGCGCCGAAGTCCCTGTTGTATCTCTGCACGCCGATGAAGTAGGCATAGCCGTCTATCGCCTGCGTGGCGGGCAGGTCGAAGCGGGCAGGGAAGAACAGCACCGGTTTGCCTCGCGCCGCCTTAATAAGATAATAGGTATTGGTGGCGATGCGGCTGGCGCGGGTGAGCACGCCCAGCGTGGGCGTCTCCAGAATGGCGAAGTGGCGATAAGGTCCCCTCACTTTCAGCACCGGGGTAATCTCCTGCGGGTTGCCCTCGTAGGGTGCAAGCGTGCCGTCCTGCACCGCCAGAATCTCTAAGCTGTCGCCCGCCGGGATGAAACGGTCGCCATCCCACTCGCCACAGCATCTCTGCAGGATGGCAATCGCCACGTCCACGCCCGCCACCACCGTAAACGGCTTGCGTCGGGGGAACCATTGCATCTCCACCACCATGTCGCCTGTATGCACGTGACTGTAGTCGTGGATGCCCTGCGCTTCCAGAATAGTGGACGTACCAGCGAAACAGTAGCCCTCCTGCGCCAGCCGGGTGAGAATGGTCATCCCGTTCCAGAAGTAGCGGTCGCTGTAGGCGCCCCGGCGAATGCCTTCCCAGTCCATGTTCAGCTGGTCTGCGGGTATCCTTCTGCCGTCAAAGATGCTCATGTTATCCTCACCGAATATCTTTTACCACCGTTATCCCGTGGATTGCCAGATGGTACAGGGCGATTTTGTGGAACAGGTCTGCGGGGTGGGGCAGGCTTCCCCGCCCGGCGGCGAAGCTGGCGTCCATGTGGTACGTGTCGGTGCACTCGGCGGGCACGATAACCCGTCCGGGAGCGTTGTGCGCCAGCAGGTGGGTGTGCAGGTAGGTCGCCAGCAGATAGACGCCCAGGTCGGTGCCACAGCCCGTGACCACAAAGTGGGTGACCTGTGGGTTGTCCATCAGCCAGGGCTCTAGGCTGGTGGCGTTTGCGGGGTGGAACGAGTTCTTTACGAACACGGTGAAGCGGTCGCGGAAGGGCAGACTTTCTATTTCGGACGCCAGACGCGCTTCGGTGGTGCCACGAACGGCATGGGCGGGGAAGTAGCGAAACTCTTCGGCGTCGTCGTTGTGGCTGTCCAGCAGGAGGATGAAGTGCGGCACGCCCCACTCGTGCGCGCGGATAAAGAGGCGACGCAGACGCTCCAGCATCCTGCGCATCCGTTCACCTGCAAGCATCCCCTCATGCGCGAAAGCGTTTATCGTGTCCACCGCAAAAAGGGCAACCGCCTCCGCCCTACCGGCAGGAAGCAGTATATTGGTCTCCCATTGCCATTCGGGCAGACGTGCAAACCATTCGTCTACAAAGTGCAGAGGGTCACCGCTGTCGGAATCTCTCTCTGTCATCACGCCTTCCGTGTTGTCCCGTTGTGCCTACAAAATCTGGTGCTCGTCGCGCCTCCCTATTATAGCACACATCTGATGCGGACCGGAGAATCTATCGCGAAAGGCTTAATGGTCACTCTCAGGGGAGGCGGTGTGCTTCTGGTAGTTTTCCAGCTGTTCCAGCAGGAGGCGCATCTTGCGGGCATGGGTCTCGGCGAGGAAGGGATAGCGTTCCACCAGACGCACGGCGAGCGCGTAAAAGCGTTCCCCGTTGGCTTTGAACTCCTGGGCGACACGCTGTAGCAATAACACGAGATTCTCCGGCGAGATGCACGGCGTCTCCGCGCCCTCCAGCTCCTGAAACAGGCGAAGCATCCGCAGGGTAAGGGTGTTCAGCGTCAGGTCATTATATACGCTGGTCACGGCGACGTACAGCTCCTGCTCCTTTTCGTCTCGGATGGGCAGGCTGGTATACGCCTGCATCGCGTCGCGATGGTAGCGCAGGGCGTAAGGTTCGGCGACCCAGCGATACAGGGCGTCCTGCACCTCCTGCGGAGTGAGTATCCGGGATTCGTGCGCCTTCAGCCAGCCGTCAATGATGGATTCAATGTAGGCGTTCCATGCGGCATTGTCCAGCGACTCGACCACCAGACGATGCAGGATGTCCTGCCGGCGCGATTCCTCGCGCGTGCGCTCGCGGTACACCTCCCACCGCTTGAACAGATAGTAGGTTCCCGCCGCGCTACCCGCACCCACTATTGCCCCGATCACGAAGGAAATATCCATCAGGACCGCCGTATGCTCCCCTCGCGTATGAACTCGTTTTCAATCCACTCACGGTTTTCCGGCATGATACGCGCGCCGAACTGCATGTCAATCACGATGCCGCCCAGTCGGTCCGCCAGATGAAAAGCGATGTCCAGAGCCTGCCGTATGGTCTCCACCCGCCTGTCCACCTTTGCTCGAACGGCGATAAGCATGACAGCCGGGCTGTCAAGCGAGCCAACGTCTACCCACACTGTGCCCTCAGCGTTGGCGGGCAGACACGTCCCTCCCACCGGCAGGATGCCGATAGCCTGCAGTGCACCCTCCACCTCCTGCCAGCACCATTCGGTGTCTTCATCTTCAGGCTCTACCATCAAATCGTACATCAATAGTCCACCGGGCGCAGGTAGTAGTCGTTGATGGAGGTGGTGGAGAGCATCGCTGTGGTGGGCAGGTGACGCTTCCAGTGGGTGCTCTCCAGCCTGCCTTTCACCAGCAGTATCTTCTCGCGCGGATAGCCCATCTCCTCAATCTGTTCCACGCGGTACCCGCGCAGAAGGAAGTACAGTATCTGGTCGGCGAGATGGTAGGAGATGCCCAGGTCGTCCTCGTCCGTCTGTCCGACAATCAGGTCGGCGGTAGCGGGCTTGGAGACAATCACCTCGGGCACGCCCAGATACCGCGCGAGCTGCCATACCTGCGTTTTGAACAGGTCGCCCAGCGGGTTAATCGGCGGCGAATCGTCCGCGTGCCAGGTGAAGTAGCCGAACAGCCGCTCGGTTTTGTTGCCCGTGCCCACTGGCAGGGCGTTCAGCGCGGCGGAGAGGTCAAACAGCACAATCATGCGCATTCGCGCCATCACGTTGCCGCGCCGCCTGCCGTCGGCATCGGGTTCATACTGCAGGTAGCCGTCCACCGCCGGGGTGATGTCTATTGTGCGCGAGTTGATGCCCAGCTGGTCAATCACCAGCTGCGCGTGCTCGAGGCTTTCGGCGCTGCTGGTGCGGTAGGGCATTCGGATGCCCCACACGTTTTCAGGTCCCAGCGCGCGTGCGCATAGAAACGCCGTCACCGACGAATCCACGCCCCCCGACAGTCCAACCACCGCCCGACGGAAGCCTCGCCGCCGAATCATCTCGTCGCGCAGGAACTCCACCAGCCACTCGGTGACCAGCGGCGCGTTGATGCGCAGCAGCTCTTCCGCATCGTGTGTGCGCTCAGGTGCTTTGACCACTTCTAATCGGTTCATTGTCGGTCCCTCGCGTGTTGCTCGGAGGCAATCTCCTGCATCTCTATCAAGAGGTCTGCCAGCCCCGACTCCAGGTCTGCCAGCAGGGGGGCGTTGGCGCGGGCGATGGCTATCTCTTCGGTGTCGATGGTGGCGGTAACCATCGCCTCCTTCATCAGCGGGGCAGATACCACCACCTGTCCGAATGGGTTCACCACCATCGAATTGCCAACGAAGCCTTTGCCGCCCTCGAAGCCCACCAGGCTGGCGTTCACCACCCATATCCCATGCTCTTCCGCCATATTGCACAGGATCTCCTGCCACTTCATCACGTTGCCCACGTTCTCGCCGTGAAAGCCGCGCCCGGGCGAGGCGGCAATCACGTAGAACACCTCGGCGCCCTTTAACGCCGCAATGGCTCCCGTGATGGAGTGCCACACGTCCTCACAGATTAATACGGTGGCGGGACCAAAGCGTGTGCGAAAAACCTCAATATTTCTCCCTCGCGCCACAAAACGTTTCTCCTGAAACACGCCGTAGGTGGGCAGGAAGAACTTGCGATGCGTGTGCACGATGCGGCACCGTTCGGCTTCGCGCTCCAGCGTCAGGTAGAGGGCGGAGTTGTAGTACTTCCCGTGCCACAGCTCATAAAACCCAAGCACCACATCCAGCGGTTCGGGGCGGGCAAACGGCTGGTAGCGTCGCACCAGCTCCGTCAGCACCTGCTCGCGCGGGCGCGCCGCTTCGCGCACGCCACCTTCCAGAAAATAGCCCGACAGAATGGTTTCGGGGAACACCACTACGTCGGCGGGGATGTTCTCCTCGCATACCTGCTGAAGCACCTCCGCCACGCGGTCCAGATTGTGTTCCACATCGCCTTTGCGCGGCTTGAATTGCACCGCCACCACGCGAATCTTCATGCTTCGTCCACCTCAATACCCAGTTCCCGCAGGCGTTGAGCCAGTCGCTCCGCCCGCTGACGCTGGTAGTCTGCCTCGTGCTGAGCCTGCTCATACCGGCGGCGCAGTTCCACATAGGGCACAAACGGTTCACCATCGGGGCGGTACAGGGACAGCTCCCCGTTCTCCAGTCCGAAACGAACCCCCAGCAAGGGACTGACCCAGCCGTTCATCTCGTTCACGCGAGTCAGCGACCCGTTACGCCGTATCCAGCCGTCCAGCGTTCCCGCCTGCGGATTGTACACGTAATACTCCTGCACGCCATACCGTTCATAGAATCGAAACTTTTCCACCAGATCGCCCACCTGATTGCTTGGCGAGACCACCTCGAACACCACCTGAGGGGCTATGTTCCCCTCTTCCCACTGCAGATAACGTCCGCGATGTCCTTTGGGGCGACCAATCGCCACAAACACGTCCGGCGCCGTGCAGATCTCGGGATGTCCCTCCACCGGATACCAAAGCAGGTCGGCGGCGACAAACACGTCTTCACGCTCGGCAAAAAGGGCGGACAGGTTGTCATACAGGTAGACAATGGTTTCCAGCTGCCTCGTGTTATCCGCTATGGGCTTTCCATCGCTTTCCGGATAGTGTATCTGCCTCAAAGCACTCTGCAATGCCATGTGTCATCACCTGTCCCCAATTATAGCACAGCGGAGCTAGCCCGCGAAACGTCTGGTGCATCCCATTCGCCGACGGTCAGCACCTCCTCTTCCAGCACCACGCCGAACTTTTCGTACACCGTCTGCTTCACCATGTCGGCGAGGCGGCGCAGGTCGGTAGCGGTTGCCCCGCCGGCGTTGATGAGAAAGTTGGCGTGCTTTGGCGAGACCATCGCCCCACCGATACGCAGTCCCTTCAGCCCCGCTTCGGCAATCAGGTAGCCCGCCGGCACGACGCCAGCCTCCTTCAGCGCAGGGGGCAGGTTCGGCAGACGCTGTGCCAGTTCCGCGTCGTACACGTTCTTGAAAAAGCTGCCCGCCGAGGGGTTAGGGGGCTGTCGCTCGATGCGCCAGCGTTGCAGTTCACGCGCTTTGGCGAAAATCTGGCGACGGTCGCCCGGACGCAGGCGCAGGGTTACCGCCAGAATAGCCGCACGTGGAGGGTTGGGGCGGCGCAGGATACTGTCGCGATACGAGAACTGCATCCACTCTTTGCCCACCAGCTTGCGTTCTCCCTCCACGACGATATCAATGTTCTCCACGAGGTCGCAGATATTCTCGCGAAACGCGCCCGCGTTCGAGACCAGCGCGCCGCCGACCGTGCCGGGAATGCCCACCGCAAACTCCAGCCCCGACAGCCCCGCCTGCGCGGTTTTCAGGAAGAGCTGCTGGAACGAAGCGCCCGATTCGGAATAGGTGAGCTCGCCCACGCGGATGCGCCGACAGCAGTTGTACACCACCAGCCCGCGGATGCCCCTGTCGCTGACCAGCAGGTTACTGCCCAGCCCAAGGATGAAGGTCGGGATGTTCATCTGGTGTGCCGAAATGACCACCTGGGCGAACTCCTCCACCTCGGTGGCGCGATAGAACAGGTCAGCGGGACCGCCCACGCGCAGGGTGGTATACTGGGCAAGAGGCTCGTTGAGGCGCAGGTGCGAGGGGTCAGGCACCGTCTGCATAAAACGGTGGAGCATGGACTGCCAGTCTTTCCCTTCGGGTACGGTGGTCACGCGATGATGCACTTGGGTACAAAATGGCGGAGAGGGCGGGATTCGAACCCGCGACCCCGCTCTTCGCAGGGTACCCGCTTTCGAGGCGGGCGCACTAGGCCACTATGCGACCTCTCCGAGCAAATAATATACAGGAAAGACAGGCGGAAATCAAGGGAGTCGTGTTCCCCTCCCTCGTGACTTACCTTGCGCAAACTATCTCGCCCGCGCAGAGTTTGCCAATACTATCCATCTGCCCGTAATCTTTGGGCATTGGTTCGTCCGTGAGTAATTCCCACATGCATCGTCCCTGTCCATATTCGTATCTTCGCAGGGGGACGTCCACAGCCTTTACAGAGCCGTCCCGCCGCACGCGCAGCACTTTGCCGCAGTAATTTGCTTCCGTTGGCTTTCCACCGATACGAGCGTCGTAGAGACGACCATGCAGATAGCAGAGTAAGAAGCCGAAATTGGGATCTGCATCACGGATCAGCTGAAAGGGCCTGGGCAGAACCCGTTCGAACATGAACGCTTTATAATCGTAGCTGACGGGCAATCCCGCTCTGGCAGTAGTATCGGAGTTGAAACCGCCGTAAACGTCGTCTGGACATAACAGTACCTCGCGGGATTTGATGTAGGGCACAAGCATGTGGAAATCCCAGGGTGGAGTGCCGTCGTGGTCGCTGGTGTACAGGCTCCACGCCGCGTATATCTGGCGCAGGTTGTTGATACAGGAAGTCTCGCGCGCCCGTTTGCGCACGCTGGAGAACACAGGAAACATCAGCGCCGCTATCAACAGAATAATCACAATCACTACAAGCAGTTCCAAGACGGTAAACGCTGTTCGTTTCATGAGAACCATTCTGTCATTCTCCCTTCTAAGATGGGTAAGAGCTGTTCCAGTAGCCCGATCCAGATAAGGTTGATTGCAAACACCAGCGCCATCAAGAGCAAGAAACCCAGCCACACGATACCTGTTCGCTGTATCCATTGATGAAGCGGATAGTCTATGTATACGATCAAAAGTGCCAGCGCTGGGATGAACCATGGACTGCACAGCAGACGACTGGCTGGGTTTCGATACCGAACACGCAGTAAAACTGCTGTGATAGCCCCGAAGGCGGTAATGGTCAGCCACTCCTGCCACGACAGGTGATGCCACCAGTTCAGAAGGTGCATCTGGACCTCCTGCAAAGGAGTCGGTGCCTTCAGGTACGGCGGGTAGGGACCTGCCCATACCGTATACAACGCCCCGGTCAGGGAGACCTGTATCATCTTTCGCACGATGTAGGTCGCCATCCCGAGGGTAATCGCTGCCAACCATACTGCGGCTTGCATCTTTGTCCCGCTCTTAAGGACAACTGCCCGGTGCGACGCTTGTGCACATTATCTGTCCTGAACTGTCGCAAGGAGGCTCCGTATATCTGCCCGGACTGCAGCAGAGATTTGTAGGCTGCCACCTAAGAGGACAATAGACATATACGTTTCCGTCACCGCAGTTGTACCAGCATTTATTTCGCACGAGCAGCCTATAGGGCGGGGAGCTGCAGTACAGACTGGCATTGCACCATTGTTGCTCTTCATTATATATTTTCCTGCACCCTGTGCAGTCCACTGCTTGGTTGGGGACCACGATTATGGTGGAACCGTTACCACTAGTTGTTCCGCTTGCTCCAACGGTTCCACGGGTGCCTCCACACGTGTCGCTTGGGGCTGCATCTGCCTTTCCCTCCAAAACTCCGTTTGGAACAAGTGCGCGCACGGTTTGTGGCAACATCACAAGATTTGCCAGCGTCAACACCAGCGCTGTTGTTAGCAGACGAATAGGTCTTTGCGTGGTTTATACCTCCTTGCAGCAAAACACTTTGCCTTTCCCGCATATCCATAATATTAAATCGACGCCACCCTGCGAAATGTGACAGCCCACAGAGGATTTTTCGAAAAATCTCCGTTACCCTGCGTTCTCGTACCGATTGTTACCCTCTCTATCCTCCCCGCGCACCAGCCACAGCTTCCAATCGGGCCACTTCGTGCGATCCAGAACCACCTCTGTCGGCATGTAACGCATGGTGTAACCGCACCGTCGGCGGGGCGAATGATTGGCTTTGGAACCGTGCAGAAGCCACGCATCGTGCAGGGACATCTCGCCTGCTTTCAGCACGATGTCCACTGCCTTTGATTCGTCCACCTCGGTCTCCAGGTCCAGCACGTAGCGCGACGGGTCGTCTACCCGGTGATGCTGTACCGCTCCCATTCGATGCGTGCCCGGAATGACCTGCATACAGCCGTTCTCCGCATCCGAGTCATCCACTGCCAGCCAGACGGTGACCACCTTCATGGGCGAAAGGGGCCAGTAGGTGGCGTCCTGGTGCCAGGGCACGGGCAGTCCATCCCCGCCCGGCTTGGCGATAAAGTGGCTGGAGAAGAGCACAATATTGGGACCAATAATCTGTTCCACCACGTCCAGAATGCGCGGGTGCTGGCACCATTTCATCAGGTAGGGGTCGTCGAAGTGGGGATGGTCCAGCCCTTCTGGGCGGCGCCCTGGCGGCAGGCTGGCAATCAGGTCGTCCACATAGGTGCGCAGTTCGTGCAGTTCCTCATCGGTGAGGATTTTGCCGTACACCAGGTATCCCTGCTCTTCGTAGTGTTTCAGTTCGGCGGGCGTGAGCTTTCGTGCCTGCATGGATGCGACCTCCGTAAAATGGTAATGATAGCCTCTTATTTTGCGAAGGAAAATGAAGAATCCTGCAAGGATGAGGACATCCCAGGCTACCCAAGACGGCAGGGGAGAAAAAGCAACCCTGCAACTAGAAGTTGCGGGCTACTCATAACGAAGCCTCCTGCGGAGGCTAACCTTTTTGGAGTGCTGAAGCTTGCTTCAGCAAAACCTTAACCTGCGTCAGCAGGTTTTGTCTTGTGTAGCCTGCAATTTCCAATTGCAAGGTTGTCTGAAAAAATCCTTCACCGCGATAACGACAGCGGCTGTTCCGCAGAGCGTGGCAGGTCGGGTGGGGCGGTCAGGAAGGTGGAGGCATAACTCCACTCCAGCCATGGGCGCGGGTACAAGCCGATGACCGCCGTCATCACCACGCAGATGGCGATAGCCACGCTGAGGGAGAGGCGGAAGCGGAACGGGGTTTCCTCCTCCGGTGGATCGATGAACATCCGCTTGGCGACCATCAGGTAGTAGTAGAGCGCAATCACGCTGGTAATCGCGCCGATTAGCACCAGGGTGTAGTGTCCTTCAGAGGCGCCTGCCCAGAACAGGTACAGTTTGCCCCAGAAACCCGCCAGCGGGGGGATTCCGCCCAGCGAAAGCAGAAAGACCAGCATCGCGAAAGCCAGTCCGGGCGCACGGTAACGCAGTCCGCGCAGGGCGTCTATCTCTTCGCTGCCGGTGTTGCCCATCAGAGCCTGTGCCACGAAAAACGCGCCGGCGTTGGCGAAGGCGTAGAGGAGCAGGTAGAACAGCGTGGCACCCAGCCCAAGGTCCAGCCCGGACACCACCGCTATCAGCAGATACCCCGCCTGAGCCACGCTGGAATAGGCGAGCAGACGCTTCAAACTGCTTTGTGCCAGCGCAACCAGATTGCCCAGCACCATGCTCAGCGCGGAAAGCGCAACCAGCACCGTCACCCAGGTGTCTTCTGCGCCATGCAGTCCGATAATCAGCAGGCGAAGCATCGCCGCGAAACCAGCGGTCTTCGACGCGGTGGAGAGGAAGGCACTGATAGGCGTGGGCGCGCCCTGATACACATCCGCAACCCACAGATGGAACGGCGCGGCGGTAATCTTGAAAGCCAGCCCGCCAAGCACCAGCAACATGCCGAGCACGCCCAGCAGACCCATCTGATTGCCGCCGGTGCCAGGCAGCAGTCCAACGGGCAACTGATGGTACAGCGTGGTTCCGTATGCCCCATAGACCAGGCTGATGCCATACAGCAGGATTGCTGAAGAGGTCGCGCTGACAATCAGCAGTTTCAGCGCCGCTTCGCCGCTGCGAGGGTCGGTCTTGCGGTGTCCCGCGAGAGCAAACAGGCTGACCGTGCCGATTTCCAGAGTAATATACAGCGTCAGCAGGCTCCCCGCCGAAGAGAGCAGAGTGAACCCGAGCGCACTGAGGATTAACAGCGCATAATAACTGCCCCGGTCGCCCGTCTTCTGCCATTCTTCACAGCACACCGACGACAGGCACACCAGCGCGCCAATCATCATCACCAGCGCGGTCAGCATCCGGGCATAGCCGTCCCAGACGTATATGCCACCCCACAGCTCGCCGTCCGCAGTGGACCAGGTGCACAGCAGCGTGCCAATGACAAATACGCCTACCGCCGTCCAGCCGCCAGCGTTCCAGCGGCGCGGGATGATGCCTTCAGCCAGCAGCACCAGCAGCGCCCCCGCCAGAAGCCACAGGTGCGGCAGAGTTAAGTTAATGATTTCCGTCCAGTTCGCCCCCATCTTATACCTTCCCCAGCAGTCTCAGGTAGTCATGCACACCCACGTTCAGGAAGTCGGTGAGCAGGCGCGGCATCACTCCGGTGAGGATAATCACCGCCCCCAGCACCACCAGCGCCACCCATTCGGTCGTTCGGGCGTCGGGCAGGTCATCGTAGCCCTCGGGGCGTTTGCCGAAGAAGACCTTCTGCACCACGCGCAGAACATAGGTTGCGGTGATGACAACGCCTGCCACGCCGATGTAGGTCATCCACGGATAGGTCTGCCACACGCCCCAGAAGGTCAGGAACTCCGCCACGAAGCCCCCAGTGCCGGGTAACCCGAACGAGGAAAGCCCGCCAATCACGAAAGCCACGGCAATACCGGGCATCTTCTCGGCGAAGCCGCCCATTTTCAGGATGTCGCGCGTGTGCGATTTCTCGTACACCAGCCCTACCAGAGCGAAGAACAGCCCTGTCATGATGCCGTGTGCAAACATCTGCATGGTGGAACCGGTCAGGCTGATGGCGTTCATGCCTGCCAGCCCCAGCATGACCACACCCATATGGCTGACGCTGGAGTACGCGATGACGTATTTCAGGTCGGTCTGTCCCATTGCGCTGAACGCACCGTAGATGATGTTGATGACGGCGATGGTACCCATCAGGGGCGCCCAGTACTGCGCACCTTCGGGCAGGAGGCTCATCCCCACGCGCAACACGCCGAAAGCGCCCAGCTTCATCAGCACGCCCGCATGAAGCATACTGACCGCCGTCGGTGCGCTGGCGTGACCATCGGGCGACCAAGTATGCAGGGGCCAGATGCCCGCCAGAATACCGAACCCCACGTAAAATAGCAGGAACAGGATGCGCTGTTGCTCAGTGGTGAACTTCGCGGTGGCAAGCAGTTCGGGAATGTCAAAGGTTTTGGTCGGGCTGAGGAAATAGACCGCTAACATGCCCACGAGGATAAACGCACTGCCCAGCAGGAGATACAGCGTGAGCTTCATGGCGGCGTACTCTTTGCGCCCGGTACCCCAGATGCCAATCAGCAGGTACATGGGAAGCACTGCAATCTCGTAGAACAGAAAGAAGAAGAACAGGTCTACCGAGACGAACACCCCGAACACCCCAGTCACCAGGAACAGCAGAAGCGCGAGGAAGTCTTTGGTGCGGTGCTCTATCGTCCACGAAGCAAACACACCCGTGAAGATGATGAAGGCGGTAAGCAGCACCAGCGTAATGCTCACGCCGTCCACGCCGAGGTGATAGCTGACCCCCGTCATCGGCAGCCATTCCAGCCGCTCCTCGAACTGGATGCCGCCCTTGGCGACGTCAAAGTTCAGGCACAGCCACAATGAGATCAGCAGCGTAATGCCAGAGGCAACGGCAGCCATCACCCGAACCACCGTTTTGCGCTCCGGCGGCACCAGCAGAATGAGCAAACAGGTGACAAAGGGCACCAGTATCGTTAGCGATAGCGCATGTTTTGTTATCCAATCCATACCAGCTCCTCACCCATTACGGAAAACGGTTCAGCACGGCAGCCACTGTCGCCAGAATGCTGATGACCAGCACCAGCACGTAAAACTGAGCCTGTCCATTGGTCAGCCAGCGCAGGCGTGCGCCCGTTGCGCCCGTGAACCATGCGACCGCGTTGACGATACCGTCCACGACATGACGGTCTACCCACGCGATGACGCTGGCAGCCAGTAATACCAGCCGCGCGACCACGAAAGTGAAAAAGTCGTCCACGAACCACTTGCGCTCCAGCAAGGTGTAGAGAGACGCAGGAAGCCTCCTCTGCAGAGGTTCCTCCTTCCCGGCCGAGCGGTACATCCCGTAGCCAGCAAAGATACCGATGAGAGCAACGATTGTCGCACCGAGAGCAAGCGGTATGGAGATGCTGGCATGTTCCCCTGAGCCCTCCAGCGCAGAGCGCACGGCACCTCCCGCCAGTCCACCGACGGCAGCGGCGACCGCCAGCAGGAGAAGGGGAACGCTCATCACCGCCGGCGACTCGTGGGCGTGCCCGGCATGTTCACTGCGAGGCTCCCCAAGGAACGTCAGCACCCACAGGCGTGTCATATAGAAAGCGGTCAGCAAGGCGGTAAGCACGCCCATCGTCAGCGCGAAGGGATGGCCGCCCTGCCACGCGGCAAGCAGGATTTCGTCTTTGCTCCAGAAGCCACTGAGCGGGAAGATACCAGCCAGCGCCAGTGCACCAATCAGCGCGGTGATGGCGGTCACCTTCATCTTGCCGTAAAGCCCGCCCATCTCGCGCATGTCCTGAGTATGCGTGGCGTGTATCACACTGCCAGCGGTCAGGAACAGCAGAGACTTGAAGTAGGCATGCGTGCCGAGATGGAACATCGCCGCGACGCGGTCGCCCAGCCCCAGCGCCATCATCATATAGCCCAGCTGGCTGATGGTAGAGTAGGCAAGCACCCGTTTGATGTCAAACTGCGTAAGTGCAATGGTGGCAGCCATAAACGCCGTGAAACCACCGACCACCGTGACCACCTGCATGGCGGTTGGGGAAACGGCGAACAGGAAGAATGTCCGCGCGACCAGAAACACCCCTGCTGCCACCATCGTCGCCGCGTGGATGAGCGCAGAGACTGGGGTGGGACCTTCCATCGCGTCGGGAAGCCAGATGTGCAGCGGGAACTGCGCACTCTTGCCCACCGCTCCACAGAACAACAGCAGGGCAACCACGGTGACGAACTGCGGTAGCGAGCCGAACAGCGGATTCAGCGTGCCGCTGGCGACCTTCGCTTCAATCTCGGTAATCTGCCACGTGCCGGCGGCGTACGAGAGCAAGATAATACCCAGCAGGAAGCCCACATCGCCGAAGCGAGTGACCACAAACGCCTTCTTGGCAGCGTTAGCCGCCTCGGGCTTGCGATACCAGAAGCCGATGAGCAGGTAAGAGCACAGCCCCACCAGCTCCCAGCTCATATAGAGCAGGAGCAGGTTGTCGGCAATCACCAGACCGAGCATGGCGGCGGTGAATAACGCCATCACAGCAAAATAGCGGGCAAATCCCGAATCGCCCGCCATGTAGCCCACCGAATACACCTGTACCGCGAGGCTTACCGTGCTGACAATCACCATCATCAGCGCGGAGAGCCCGTCTAACTGTGCTCCTACCGAGATGCTCCAGTCTCCCACGACCAGCCACTTCGCCTGCACATGCAAGCCATCGGCGTAACGACCCCAGGCGGAGAGCGCAAGCAGGGCACTCAGCGCAACGGCGAGGATGGTGGGTAGAGCAGACACCCATCGCGTGCTTCGGCGAGGTACAAACAGCAGGGCTGTTACCAGTGAAGCAGCAACACACCACAAAGGCGCGGTCCAGAAATACTCTGCCATCCGTTTTTACCCTTGACCGTGTCCTCTCTCTGAATTATTTCGTTTCGTAAACTCATCTATCTTATTCGCTGGGAGTATCGCTTAGTCCTTCAAATCGTAACGAACACACCATCTTGATAGTATACCCCAACTTCCGGGCGGCTATTGATATGCTGTGATATAATGGATAGAGGAGCAGAACAGTTGCAACAATCTCAGGAGATATGAATGGGCTCAGCAAGCTGGTTGACAGGTGGTCTGATTCTCCTTCCTGCCTGTGCAGGTGTGCTTTGCTATTTCCTCTCTGCGGCGCGATGGCGTAATGCACTCATCCTGTTGACCTCTCTTCTGCTGATAGCGCTCAGTATGCTGGTTTTCATGCGCGGCGGGCTGGAGTATACCCCGCGTTCAGGTATCTGGCATGTTCTGGTCACATGGGCAGACGCGGTTCTGCTGGCGGCCTTTTTCTTCTACGGATGGAAACGCAGGAATGTGCTTGTGATGGCTCTGGTGCTTCTGCAGGCGGCGGCGCTGGGCTATGTGAAGGTCGTGTCCGGTGAGGAGGCTCAGCCGCTGTTTGTGGCAGACTGGTTGACCATCACCATGCTGTTGATAGTGGGCATTATCGGCTCGGTGGTGGTGGTTTACAGCATTCCTTACATGCGGGCGCATGAGGAGCATCTGCAGCTGACCAGAAGCAAACAGCCCCGTTTCTTCCTGCTGTTGCTGTTGTTTCTGGGAGCGATGAACGGCTTACTGCTGGCGAACAGCCTGCCCTGGTTGTTCTTCTTCTGGGAGGTCACCACGTTATGCTGTTTCCTGCTGATTGCGCATGATGATACCGAGCCAGCGTGGGAGAGCGCGTATCGCGCTCTGTGGATGAACCTCATCGGTGGGGCAGGGCTGGCGGTGGCGATGGTGCTTTTTTACCATCAGGCGCACACGCTGTCGGTGCGCGAAATCGTAGAGGGACACTCCAGTTCAGTGGCGATGCTATTGCCTCTGGTCTTTCTGTGTTTGGCGGGGTTCACCAAGTCGGCGCAGATGCCGTTTCATGGGTGGCTGCTGGGAGCGATGGTTGCGCCCACCCCCGTTTCGGCTCTACTGCACTCCAGCACCATGGTCAAGGCGGGGGCATATCTGATCCTTCGTTTTGCTCCTGCGCTTCGCGACACCTACCCCAGCTACCTGATTGCGCTCATCGGCGGGTTCACTTTCGTCATGGCGGCGATGCTGGCGATCAGTCAACAGAACGCCAAGCGGGTGCTGGCTTACTCGACGGTATCCAATCTGGGGCTGATTGTCGCCTGCGCGGGACTGAATACGCCGATGGCGCTTTCGGCAGGGGTGATGCTTATCATTTTCCATGCTATCTCCAAAGGTTTGCTATTTATGGCGGTGGGCGTGATTGAAGAGGGCATCCACAGTCGGGATATTGAGCGCATGGAGGGGCTTTTCGCGAAGATGCCCTTTACCACCACGGTAACAGTCATCGGCATCGCCTCCATGTTGCTTCCGCCTTTCGGGGTGCTGATTGCCAAATGGGCGGCGATAGAATCTTCCGTGAAACTGCCCGTCGCGACGGTGATGTTCGTCATCGGCAGTACGTTCACGGTGATGTTCTGGACGAAGTGGGTGGGCAAACTGCTCAGTGTATCGCCCGGCAACCCGCCTGTGCGCATGGAGCGACTTCACCCTCTGTATCTGGGCACACTGGGACTGCTTGCCGCCGGCGCGACCGCCTTCAGCCTGATGGTGGCGGAGGTGTTAAACCGGCTGGTGGTACCTGCTGTAACGCGCTATTACGGTAGCGCAGGCTTCGCCACCGACATGCCGGTTGCCAGCGAGGTAGGCTGGTTCCCGGTGCTGATGCTGTTTCTGGTGCTGGTGCTTGCTTTTCTGCTACCTCTGCTGTTCATTCGTATCCGTCGTGCGGATGTCGCGCCGCCTTACCTGTGTGGTGAGCAGGTGGAGGAGGTACCCGATGTTCGGTTCCGCTCCGCTGGCGACTCCATTGAAGAGGTGGTGGCAGGCGGGCATTATTTCGAGTACTTCTTCGGCGAGGCTCGCCATAACCGCTGGGTGAATGCAGTGGCGGTGCTGTTGCTGATCCTCATGTTTGGGGTGGCGGTACTTTGATCGAGTGGCAGATTCCTCTGGCTATCCTGGCGACCATTATGCTTGCGCCGCTGGTGGGAGGCTTGCTGGTGGGCATCGACCGCAAGCTGAGCGCACGGATGCAGGGCAGAATGGGTCCTCCCATCATCCAGCCGTTCTATGACCTCATCAAGCTCTTCTCGAAGGACGCGCTGGTCTCTACCAAGATGCAGCTGGTCAGCGTTTACGTGTACCTGACCTCTGTGGTGCTGAGTCTGGTGATGCTGGTGCTGGGGCAGGACCTGCTGGTGCTGCTGTTTGTGCTGGCGCTGGGAAGTGTATCGATCATTCTGGGGGCGTTCAGCGTGCGCTCTCCCTACAGCCAGCTCGGCGCCTATCGCGAACTGCTTTTGCTGTTGAGTTACGAACCTTTGCTGGCGCTGTTTGTGGTGGGCGTGTACCTGGCGACGGGCAGTTTCATGGTGCGGGATATTTTCAGGCTGGAACAGCCGCTGTTGCTGACGCTGCCACTGTTCGGGTTGACACAGATACTGGTGCTGGCGATGAAGATGAACAAGTCGCCCTTTGACATCTCCGCCTCGCACCATGCGCATCAGGAGGTTGTGCGGGGTATCCTGACGGAGTTCTCGGGACCCTACTTGGGCATTATCGAACTCACTCACTGGTACGAGCTGGTGCTTTTGCTGGGGCTGACGGTCCTGCTGTGGGCAACGAACGTGTGGGTGGGGATAGCGCTGGCGATAGTGAGCTACTTTGCGGTCATCGTGCTGGACAGCATCACCGCACGCATGACATGGCGATGGACACTGCGGGTAGGGTGGGGGATTGGCATCCCCCTGGCGGTGATTAACCTGATGACGGTGTACCTGGTTCGCTTTTAGGCGACCTCCCTCCATTCCCACGCTCTGGCTTCGTCCAGACGCTGAAGCACCTGCTGGCGGGTGGCAACGCCCGTGGTGCCAATCTGCTGGACGGTGATGGATGCCACCAGCTGCCCTATCTGGGCGGCTTCGATGGTGTTTGCCCCACTGCAGAGAGCGCTGACCGTTCCCGCGGAGGTACTATCTCCCGCACCCACGATATCTATCTCTCCCGTGACCGGCACTGCCGGCACGCGGACAACTCCTGTGGAATCGATCACCAGTACGCCCGCCTCGCCGACGGTGAGGAAGACAGGTTTGCCCGTGCGCTGGTGCAGACGGATTCCTGCCTCGCGGGCTTCGTCGAGGGTGCAGACTCCTTCCCAGTCTGGCTCGAAGACGCGCTTCGCCTCGCGCTGGTTAGGTTTAATCATCAGGTGGTGATACTCCCCGATGCGGGCGCGCGAGTCGGCGAAAAATATCTTCTGAGAATACTCCTGCGCCAGACGACAAATCTCCTCACGCACGCGGTCGGTCACCACGCCGCAGTTGCGCTCCTCCACCTGGTCCGCCACAATCACGCCGTCCATCTGGGGCACGAAGTCGCGCAGGAGGGCGATGATGCGCTCTTCCCAGACGGGTTCCAACGGGGTGCGGTTTTTGATGTCCAGCCGGTTGATTTCGTGCACGGTTCCATCCAGCTCGCGGAGCATCGGCTTGGTGTAGGTCGGGGTGAAGCGAGTGGGATGTTGCAGAACACCGTCTACGTTCACGCCACGCCGGCGCAATTCGTGCAGGAGCTCGTAGCCGTGTCCGTCCTGCCCGATGAGCGTGATGGCGTAAGTCTGCACTTCCAGCGCACGCAGGTTATTGGCGACCGTGCCTCCTGCACCCGGGCTGTTGCGAATCTCCACCACCTGATACGCCTCCAGCCCCGTCTCCAGCGAGGTTTCGCTCAGCGCACGGTCAATCATCAGGTAATGGTCGAGAAAGAAATCGCCTACAATCAGCACCTTTTGTTCAGGGAAGCGGTTCAGCAGGTCTTGCAGACGCTCTCGGGTCATGCGCTCTCCTCCAGATGATGCAGGATACGGTGGTACAGGTTCGGGAACGTCACGCGGTGGTCGCCGCAGAAGTAGAAGCTTTCGCCGCCGTCGGCGACGGTGCGCACCAGGATGGTCTTCCACGGGCGATAGTAGTAGCGCGGGTCGGATTTGGGCGCCTCGTGGTGCAGGTCGCCCTCCAGCGGGATGAGGTCGAACACGGCGGTGGTAAAGTGCTTGATTTCGCGTCCCTCCTGATGGGCGACGTTGCGTGCCATAGACAGCGCTTTCAGATACACCTCGGGCGCCATCACCGCCGAACCGAACGCCATCATCACGCCACCTTCCAGCTGCGAGACGGTGTGGGCGAACACCAGAAAGTCGGTGTAGGAGGCGGCGCCGAGCGCAGCGCCATCGCAGTTGGGGTGCTCGTGGATGATGTCGTAGCCGATGCCGACGTGCACGGTTATCGGCACATGCAGACGGTAGCCCGCGCACAGGACGCTGATGTCTTTGTGTGGAAAGTCGCCCTCGGCTATCATGCGCCCAATTGCCTCGCCGAAGCCGATGCCTTCCGCCTGTGCTGTCTTCGCTGCCTCGTTCAGCCGTCCCGTCTCCTCCCACAAGCCGAACTGCCCCAGGCGGATGTAGTGTGCCACGCTTTCGGTGGTCTTGCCGATGAGCGCGAGTTCGAAATCGTGGATGGGACCGGCGCCGTTCATAGCGATGTGGGTGAGGATGCCTCGCTCCATCAGGTCAATGATGAAGCGGCTGACTCCTGCACGGATGACATGTGCGCCCATCATCAGTATCACGGGGCGACGGTTACGATATGCATTGGCAACACGCTGGGCAAGGGTATCAAAGCCCGGTGCGTCGTACGGGGGGATAGGGTCGGTCAGGGCATAGAAAGAATCGAGCGACAGGTCATGCACCCGCTCGGCAAGCGGGCGCAACTTCAGGCGTGAGCGGTCAAAAAGAGGGTAGGGCATCGTTCACTCCTGTCACAGTGGTTCGTTCCACAGATACGCCACCAGTTTCTCCTGTTCCCGGAACTCGGGCACGATGATGTCCGCGCCCGCACCGATAAGCCGATTTCGCTTCCACTCGTTGATTCCCTCTTTGCGCACCTCGTCCGACGCCACGCCCACGGCAATCCCGCCGACCGCTTTGGTGTTCTCTATCTCCACGAACCCATCCCCGAAGGCGACCAGCTCCCTGCCAGACAGCGAATGCGTCTGGATGATGTGCTGGATGACCAGCGCTTTGGAGAAGCGTTTGTAGTCATCGATGGCACCGTAGATACCCTCGAAGTAGCCATCTATCCGCAGGGCGGACGCTTCGTCCAGCACGTACACCTCATCGGTTCCGCTGGCGAGGTACATGCGCACGCCGCGCCCTTTCAGATTCTCCAGCAGGTCGCGCGAGCCGGGCACCAGCATCTCGTCGGGGTGGATGGAGCCGTTCTTCAGCCCCTCCACGCGGTGTTTGATGCGCTCCCACAGGCGGGCGAGGTATTCCCATTTATACTCCAGCGGGTCGCGCGGCTTGCCTCCGCGTTTCTTTATCTCCTCGCAGAGCTGGATCATCTGATAGATGGTCTGTTTGCCTGTCAGGCGGTCCACGTACTCGCGCACGATTCGGGTGAGCTCCTCCGGGCTTTCGTCCGTGCTGGTCTCGCGCTGGAGCACCTCCACCATCATGGGCACCATGACCTGCTGCCACCCTTCGCGTATCAGCGAGAGCGTGCCGTCGAAGTCGAACAGGGCGAAGCGGATGTGTCCTCGCTCGATATCGTCGTGGATAATCTCAATATGGGTTCCGGGCAAGAAGCGCATCGGGCATTCCCTTTTCTGGTGTGTTTGCTCATAGTTTACATTATACGCATAACCCTGTCAAGACTCTGCTGGTGATTACTGCAGGATAATTCACCAGACTGAAGAAAAAGCAGTATGTAGACTATTTATCTGTTGCCGGAGGGATGGCAATGCCTGATAGGTCGCCCGAACAGGTGCTGAAAGAGATACAGCAGATAGCCCAGGAAGCCCACTCCTGGAGTGAGGCTGACACCTGCGACAAGATAATCCTGCGCCTTCTGCGGGAGATAGGGGGCTACGACTACTTCGACTACGTGGCGCAGGAGAAGAGTAACGCCGGCATACCGGATTACACCATTCTGCACGGGAGCAGTGCCAAATGGTTTCTGGAGGCGAAGCGGTATGGGCTGGATCTGAACCACGATCTTGCCATACAGGTGTTGAACTATGCGAACGCACAGGGTGTGCGCTGGGTGGTGCTCTCCAACGGCAGGCAGTGGTGGCTGTACGACCAATTCGTTAACAAACCAGTGGATGGCAAGTTTGTGATTGGAGTTGACTTGTTCGACACGCAGCAGATGCTGGAGTTTTTGAAAGCCATCGGCAAGCAGTCCATGCTGAGCGGAGAGATAGAGCGATATGTGAAGCGAGTGCGCCTCGAGCGTGAGATTCGAAGCGGTTTAACCGAACCCACCAGTGATTTAATACAGGCGGTAGTGAAGCGGCTTAAGAAGCGTATCGATGGACTGACGGCACAGGATGTAGTAGATTGTATACGCAACCTGTTGCGCCCAACGACGTCTGAAACCGTTGGTATAGATATAGTTGATAAATCTGTGCAACCCGAGTCCTACTCGCTGACCGAGCTCGCTCAGCGTGCGAAGGAACTGGCAATGGGGCGCAAACCTTTGATGCTGTATTTACCCGACCGTAAGGAGGAAGTGACGTCATGGAGGCAGGTAGTTGTCAGCACAATCCTGTGGCTGGACTCTAAGAACTGTCTACCTGCTCCGCCTTGCCCACGCTCTCAGGGTAGCAAGCGATATATGTATCACAACGAACCGAAACACTTCCGGACTGACATGATTCATGCTTTGCAGATTAAGACCAGTCGCGGTCTCTTGTTTATTGAGACGAACATGAGCGCTGACGAACTATTGAACGGTCTCGTATACCTTTGCGAACGAGCAGGGCAAGACCCGTCGCAGATTCGGATTGCGGTTGAGGGCGGTCAGTCTTCGGAGCAGGGTGTCTGTTACAGCAAGGGTTGGTTTGAAGGGTAGAAG